>OGCQ01001892.1_pt1 | contig 23408 bp, 15 predicted proteins | sample 1570161 | NCBI WGS metagenome assembly OGCQ01 (sample SAMEA4384402, study PRJEB24528) | human gut metagenome
CTCTTCTCAGCCGTCTTTCCCTGCGCGCCCATTTATATTGCCCGCCCGCCGCGCGCGTTTCTCCCAGCTTCAGGCAAATAACCGCATAAGATATTGACAAAATTTAATTAGTTGTTTAAAATACCTAAATAACTAAGAGCTATACAAAGCCTATAAACAGGAGATAAAACCAATGCTGGATATAAAATTTGTTAAGGATAACCCGCAAGCTGTAAAGGATAACATACAAAAAAAATATAAGAATCATTTGCTGCCCCTAGTAGACCAGGCGGTCCAATTATACGACAGCAAATGCCAGGCCAGCCGCCGTGCCGATGATTTGCGCGCTAATCGTAATAAACTCAGCAAAAATATCGGCGTTTTAATGGCCCAGGGCAATAAAACTGAAGCGAATGCCCTCAAAGCGCAGGTTTCCGCCCAAGCCGAAGAATTAAATCAGCTTGCTCAAAAAGAAACCCTTCTCCAGCAGCAGCTTAATGAAATAATGCTTAAACTGCCCAATATGGTGGATTCCTCCGTGCCTATAGGCAAATCGGACGAGGATAACGTTGAAGTACGCCAATATGGCGAAAAAAAGTCTCCTGTCTTTGACATACCATATCATACGGACATAATGGCTAAATTCAACGGAATAGATAAGGAAGCGGCTGGTAAAGTAGCCGGCGAGGGCTTCTATTACCTAATGGGAGATATAGCCCGGCTGCACAGCGCCGTGCTATCCTATGCGCGCGATTTCATGATTAACAAAGGCTTTACCTACTGTATCCCTCCCTTTATGATACGCAGCGGAGTGGTCTCAGGCGTCATGAGCTTCGAGGAAATGGACGCTATGATGTATAAAATCGAGGGCGAGGATTTATATCTTATAGGTACCAGCGAGCATTCCATGATAGGCAAATTTATAGATACCATAACGCCCGAAAGCGAGCTGCCTCTTACGCTTACCAGCTATTCTCCCTGCTTCCGTAAGGAAAAAGGCGCTCATGGAATAGAAGAACGCGGCATATATCGTATCCACCAGTTTGAAAAACAGGAAATGATAGTTATATGCAGGCCCGAGGAAAGCATGGAATGGTTTAATAAACTCTGGGGCTACAGCGTAGAGCTTTTCCTCTCCATGGATATTCCCGTGCGCACGCTGGAGTGCTGCACCGGCGATTTGGCCGATTTAAAGGTAAAATCCTACGATGTTGAAGCCTGGTCCCCCAAGCAGCAGAAATATTTCGAGGTGTGCTCATGCTCCAATTTAGGCGACGCCCAGGCCCGCAGGCTGGGTATCCGCATTAAAGGCTCGGACGGCAAAAAGTATCTGGCTCATACGCTCAATAATACCGCCGTAGCCCCGCCGCGCATGCTTATAGCCCTGCTGGAAAACAATCTCGAATATGACGGTCAAAAATACAGCCTGAACATTCCCGAGCCTCTGCGTCCCTATATGGGCGGCCAAAGCAAACTGCTTCAAAAATAAACTTACTATAAAATATAAGGCCCGGAGCGAAAAACAACGCCCCGGGCCTTATAAATTTCATTAATCCTATTTTTCCAATTTCGGTCCAGAATCCTTAATATAAAGCTCCATAGCCGTTCCCGAATCCTTAACCAATACCTCTCCCCGCACGCTAAGCAGCCTGCACGCCACATATATATCCCCCGCCGCGCCCGAAATATTTATAACCTGTATAATAAATACCACCCAAAACCAATCGTATGGCGCAAAATAATTTGCCGCCGCCAATGCGACACCCCAAATCACCACAGGCGCAAGCCCAATTACTATATACTGGCCCCGAAAATAAAAGGCGTCGCTGCCCGCATACGCATATAATCCTGAAAACCCGTAAAACGGTTTGCGGCCGCTGAAAGCCCAAAATAACAGCCCGTGCACCAATTCATGCAGCAATATATAAGCTATCATGCCCGAGACAATAACCCCCAGCTTAAGCAAACCCTCGCTCGCGCCGGTATACGCGCTCTTAATAGGTATAAAACGGGCTGCAGCGACAACCATAACCGCAGCTATTACCAGCGCGCATATATTAACCGCCAAAGCCTGCTTTTTATTATTCTTTAAATCTATCACCGCCTGAAGGGTATAATTGTCAGGCAGCTGCGTCCCGGCCTTTTTCATAATTCTACCTCCAATACGGCAGCCTGGTATAAAGCGCTATGTTATGATTATAGCATCTAGCGCGCATAGGAGCAAGCGCAAAAAAATGTTTTTATATACCGCCCTGCGGCTTAAATGCCTCGCCTGCAGTATCGCCTAAAAACAGACGTAGACGTCCGCTTCGACCGCTCAAAGGTATTCAAGCATTGACTATAATACGAATTCGTATTATAATGCTTTCGGTAAGCAGAGCAGCCTGTTTTCAAAAATCTACGCGGCCGCAGGCCGCGGTCAACGCAAAGAATTCAGCTCTGTCAATGCCGGAGGTGAAAATATGGAACAGCTTAAAGAACAGATAAGACGGCTTATAATAGCTGTAAACAAAATTGACGGACTTTATTATCAGGAAGCCAAAAGGCTAGGGATTAAAGGCAATACCCTTTCCCTGCTTTACGCGCTTAACGATTCCCGGCCTCATTCGCAAAAACAGATATGCGAGCAATGGCTCATTCCCAAAACCACAATAAATACCATAGTAAAGGAATGCGTATTAAACGGCCATATAACTCTGCTGCATGAAGAGCATTCCAAGGAAAAAGCCATAGTTATAACGCCAGCCGGCCGGGAATATATGCAGAAGCTATGTGGAGACATTTATTCCGCTGAGCAGGCCGCCATGGCTAAAACCCTCGAAAAATTTTCCAATCAGTTTATATCAGCAATGGAGACCTTTGCCGACAGTCTGCAGGAAGGCTTTAACCGGCATGAAACCCATTTAACCAAGGAGACGGATACATGAACTCTAAAAACCTTTTTGCCAACACTCCTCCTATAAAATTATTTTTTATTGCCGCCCTTCCCGGCGCGTTAAGCATGCTGGCGTCGGCCTTATATGGACTGCTGGACGGGATATTTGTAGGACGCATTTTAGGAGAAACCGCATTTGCCGCGCTTAATTTGGCCTTTCCCTTTGTAGTAATAAATTTTTCTCTGGCCGACCTTATCGGACTAGGCTCGGCCGTGCCCATAGCCATAAACCTGGGCAAAAAGCAGGAGCAGGAAGCCAATAACATATTTACCTGCGCCTGTGTAATGATTGTGCTTACAGGCGCGCTGATTGGCGGCGCGCTTTATGCTGCCGCCCCTATCCTTATAGGCATGCTGGGAGCGGAGGGGGATTTAGCGCGCATGGCCGTTGAATACATGCGGGTTTACGCCATATGCTCGCCCGTTACCACCATAGTATTCGCTATGGACAACTATCTTCGCATATGCTCAAAGATACGGCGCAGTCTGGCGCTTAATATTCTTATGGCCGTTATAGGAGCGGCGCTGGAATTTACCTTCCTGTTTATATTTAAATGGGGCATCTGGGGGGCGGCGCTGGCCACCTGCACAGGCATGCTGCTCTGCGCGCTGCTGGCGCTCTATCCTTTTTTAAGAAATAAGCTTCAGCTGCGTTTTTGCAGGCCGCGCTTTCATCTGGCTCTTATAAGGCAGATTATAACCTGCGGAAGCCCCAATTTCTTAAACAATATTGCCGGGCGCATTATGGCTATCGTTATGAATGCCGTGCTTCTGAGCATGGGCGGCGAGCCCGCTGTATCCATTTACGGCATATTGATGTATCTGGGAGAAATAGTCCAGCCCGTTTTATACGGAGTATGCGATTCCCTTCAGCCGGCGGTCGGCTATAATTGGGGAGCGCGCAATTTCAGCCGTGTTAAGGCCATAGAAAAATGCTGTTTTGCCGCCGGCGCGGTAGTTTCAATTGGCTCTGCAGCCATAATGCTGGCTTTCCCCGCTCAGCTTGTTTCACTATTTATACAAAATCTGGATTCCAGCTTTATCGGCATGGCCGCCGGCGCGCTGCAGCTATTCAGTCTAACCTATATAACCCGCTGGTTTTCCTTCGCTACCCAAAGCTTTATGGTCGCGGTAGATAAGCCGATGCCCGCCTCTATAATTTCAGTTTCCACAGCGCTGGTTTTTCCTATTATATTAATAGGCGTGCTTTGGCCGCTCCAGCTTACGGGACTGTGGCTGAATTCCTCTGTAACCGCCCTGCTGTCCGGCATTCTCGCAGTTGCCGTTATGCTCCGGTTTAAAAAAGAATTTAAGCGGCTTAGTACTATGGAAACGCAGGGAGCGCCCGATAGGTTCCAGGGCCAGCAGACTCCAAACGGCTGATTTATAATTTCATGGCAAAAAGCGAGCTTTTTGCCATGAATATGCGGCGAAAGCCGCTCCTTGGGGCGTTTGGCAGGCTTTAGCCTGCCTCAGGGCGGGCCTCTGCCCGCCCTGAGAGCGGCCGCCAGGCCGCAAACGCCCCCCATATAGCGGCATAGTCCCCAATAGGAACGCCATTTAATGGCGTTCCTATTGGGGACTATGCCGCTGCAGCCCGGCCCTGCGGCCGGGCAATATTATTAAAAATTCGCTAACTCTTCTTAGCCTTTTTCCCCGAAGCTGTTTTTTTAACTGCCTTATCGCCATCTTCAGCCTGCTTCTTTATGCGGGTGGGACATTCAGGATTAATGCAGAAAGGCCGCCCCTTATATCCGCTTACCAGTATTCCGCCGCATTCAGGACATTTCTCCCCTGTCGGCAGACCAGGCGCCGCAAAATCACAATCTGGATAATTCTCACAGCCATAAAACTTCTTAAAGCTCTTCTTGGAAGTCTTTTTTATAAGCTTGCCGCCGCACTTGGGACAGGGCACCGATACCTCGTCCTCAGGCAGAGGCTTGGTGTTTTTGCATTCTGGATATCCAGGACACGCCAAAAATTTACCGAATCGAGAGGAACGAATCACCATATTCCGGCCGCATTTTTCGCACTTAATATCTGTCTCCTCAACCGGAACCTTTACTCTCTCCGAATTACCCGCCTCCTCAACGCTCTTTTCAAAGGGACCGTAGAATTCCTTCATAACATCTACCCAATTCTTATCCCCTTCCTCCACTTCGTCCAGCTTCGTTTCCATATCGGCGGTAAAATGCACGTTTACTATATCGGGAAAGCTCTTATTCATAAAATCGTTTACGCATATTCCCAGAGCCGTAGGAATAAGCTTTTTCTTATCCCTCTCCACATACTGCCGCTCAATTATAGTGGAAATTATCGGCGCGTAAGTACTGGGCCGGCCTATGCCCTGCTCCTCCAATTCCTTAACCAGAGAAGCCTCGGTATAATACGGCGGCGGCTCGGTAAAATGCTGGTCGTATTTAAATTCTGAAAACGCAGGCTTATCTCCCTCGGCCAGGGCGGGCAGCGTCTGCTTTTTCTCCTTTTCCTCCTCATTGTCACGGCCCTCTATATAAACAGTCATAAAGCCGTCGAATACTCTCTCCGAAGCCGTAGCCCTAAAAATATATCCCCGCGCCTCTATATCAGCAGATTTTGTCTTATAAACCGCGTCAGACATCTGGCACGCGACAAACCGTTCAAAAATCAGTTTATATAATTTATACTGGTCGCTCGTTAAAAAGGCTCGAATGCTCTCAGGCTCGCGCGCAAGAGAGGTAGGACGTATAGATTCGTGCGCGTCCTGTATATTCTTTTTGGATTTATAGTAGTTAGGCGAAGCAGGAAGATATTCAGAACCGTATTTGCCGCCTATATATTCCCTTACCTCAGCTATAGCTTCGGCAGCTATCCTTAAAGAATCGGTACGGATATAGGTTATAAGGCCGACGCCCTCTCCGTTTATCTCTATACCCTCATATAGGCTTTGCGCCACCGACATGGTGCGCTTGGCCGAAAAGCCCAGCTTCCGGGAAGCCTCTTGCTGTAGCAGACTGGTTGTAAAGGGCGAAGGAGCGTGCTGCTTCCTTTCCCCCTCCTTATATTTTATTACCACATATTCCGCGCCTTCAAGCTGCGAAATTATTTTTTCCGCCTGTTCCTTGGATTTCAGCTCCAATTTGCCTTCAGCCGTACCGTAAAAGGCGGCTGTGAACTTTTTTCGGTCCTTAAGCAGCACAACGCCCAGCAGCCAGTATTCTTCAGGCACAAAGCTGTCTATAGCCCTCTGACGGTCCACTATAAGCTTTACCGCCGGCGACTGAACGCGCCCGGCCGAAAGCCCTGTTTTTACCTTGCGCCATAGCACGGGGCTTATTTCATAGCCCACCAGCCTGTCCAGCACCCGACGCGCCTGCTGTGCGTCCACTAGATTGCGGTCTATGGGCCGGGGATGCTTTATAGCCTCCTTTACCGCCTGCGAGGTTATTTCGTTAAATACCACGCGGCAGTCGTCAGTCTCATTTATATTAAGCAGATGGGCTATATGCCAGGAAATAGCCTCTCCTTCTCTATCCGGGTCGGTTGCAAGAAAAACTCTCTGCGCTTTTTTAGCGGCTTTTTTTATCTCGTCCACCGTCTCCTTTTTGCCCGCCATAGTCTTATATTCAGGAGTAAACGAATGCTCAACGTCTACGCCCATTTTACTCTTAGGAAGGTCCACAATATGCCCGCCGCTGGCTAGCACTAAATAATCCTTGCCTAAAAATTTGCCTATAGTGCGGCATTTTGTGGGAGATTCCACAATCAAAAGATTATACATTTAATTTCCTCCGAAAATCTGCTTTTTATTATTCAGCGTATAAAGCTTGCCCGGGAGCTGTGTTACTATACCACGCATTTCTAGCATTGTCAAAAGCCCGCCCAGCTCGGCGGCGCTTAAAAGGGTGCCGGCGCAAAGCTCGTCCATGCTCATATCCTTTTCCATAAGCAGCCCGGCTATACGCAATTCCCTCTCGTCTAAATCTATTTTCTGTTCTTCCTCGTCTCCAGAGGCAAGCCCCAAATGCTCCAGAATATCCTCAGGACCAAGCGCCGCGGGCAGCCCCTCCTTAATCATCATATTCGTACCGGCCGAAGCAGGAGAATCTATATTGCCCGGAATAAAAAATACGTCCCTGCCCTGGTCTATGGCGCAGTTCGCCGTTATAAGCGCGCCGCCCTTTAAGGCCGCCTCCACCACCAGAAGCACCTGAGAAAGAGCGCTTATTATACGATTGCGGCGAGGGAAATTTGAGGGCAGCGGCGGCATGCCCGGGGCAAATTCGCTTATTATCAGCCCGCGGTCGGCAATCGCATCATAAAGTCCCTTATTGTCAGGCGGGTACGCTATATCTACGCCGCAGCCCAATACGGCTATAGTCTTGCCTCCCGCCTCAAGCGCTCCTTTATGCGCCTGAGTATCTATGCCTCTTGCCATGCCTGAAATAATACAAAGCCCGTTCCCAGCCAGCTCGCGCGAAAAGCGCATAGCCGTGCTCTTGCCATAATAGGTACAGCGCCGCGAGCCTACAACGCCCACGCTGCTCCATGCCGTCAGCGAAAAATCCCCCTTATAATAAAGTACAGGCGGGGGATTCTGTATATTTTCCAACGTTTCCGGATATGCTTCCATACCCCTGCATACGGCAGCCACGCCCAGCGCCTCAAGCTGCTTAACATATTCTTCTATATGTCTTCCGCTTTTATGAGAAAGCAGATAGTCTATAAGCTCCCTCCCTAGATAAGCTATATTCGGATTGCTTAAGCTTATATTCTCCCAAATCTCCATTGGAGAAGAATAATCCTCCAGCAGCCTGCCGTATCGGTCGCAAGTCATGCCGGGCGCAGACGCAAGCGCAAGATATAGAAGCGCATCTTCATTATAATACATACAGCCTCCGAAGCTCAAACCGCGCGCATATTCTCTATGCCGCGCTCAAAAATTAGACTTTATGCCCTAAAATACTATATCTTAAAAGATATCATACTGAGGACCAAAAATCAAGAGAAAAAATGTAAGCAAAGAATGAAGATATTACAACGCATACGGCTGCTCGGCGGTTTCAAGCTGAACAAAAAAATTAAACAGGCCCTTTCCCCTGCTGAGCCGGGAAAAAGGGCCTGAAAACCGAACGCCTGAAAATAAACGCTTAATTTCCGCCGCCCTGCCAGTACTTCCTATCCAGATTGCGGTACTGCACAGCTTCAGCAACATGCATATCCTCTATGCGCTCGCTTGCTCCCAAATCCGCAATAGTGCGCGCCAGCTTTAAAACACGGGTATATGCGCGGGCGCTTAATTTCAGAGTATTAAATGCATTTTTCAGGAGTCTTTCAGCCTGAGGAGATAAAACGCAGAACTTATTCATCTGAGCGCTGCTCATCTGCGAATTGGCATGACAGACGCTTCCTTCAAATCGGCGCGACTGTATTTCCCGCGCGGCGCAAACCCGTCTTTTTATGCTTTGGGAGCTTTCCTCCTCCTGCTCCTGCCTTATTTGGCTGTAAGTGACCTCCTCCGCCTCTATCTGTATATCAATCCTGTCCAGCAAGGGGCCGCTTATACGCGAAAGATACCGGCTTATCTGAGAGGGAGTGCATTTACATTCCTTAATACGCGAGCCGTAATTTCCGCACGGGCACGGATTCATAGCAGCCACCAGCATAAAGCGCGCCGGATAGCTCACGCTGCCCGCCGCGCGGGAAACCGTAATAAACCCGTCCTCCAGCGGCTGTCTCAGCGCCTCCAATGCCGCCCGCGAGCATTCGGGCAGCTCGTCTAAAAAAAGCACTCCATTATGAGCTAAGGACGCTTCGCCCGGCCTCGCCTTAGGGCCGCCGCCCGTAAGCGCAGGAGCGCTTGCGGTATGGTGAGGCGCTCTGAACGGACGCTCGGTAATTATTCCCCGGGCGCAGTCCAGCACTCCCGCCGCTGAATGTATCTTAGTTACCTCCAGCGCTTCTTCAAAGGATAAATCGGGCAATATGGAGGGCAGCGCCCGAGCCAGCATGGTTTTGCCAGAGCCGGGAGGCCCCAGAAGCAGTATATTATGGCCGCCGGCCGCCGCTATTTCCATGGCGCGCTTGGCCGCGGCCTGACCCTTTATCCGGCAGAAATCCTCCGCGGCCGGCTCAGCCTTTTTAAGAGCGTCCCAGACCACGTTGGGAACCCGCTCCAATTTAATGTCTCCTTCAAAAAACCGCACCAAACGGTCCAGCGTATCCAGCGCATATATCTCCATATCCGAAATAAAGCGCGCCTCAGCCTGGTTGCCCGCCGGCACTACGGCCTTTTTAAAGCCCTGCTCCCGCGCGGCAAGCAGGATGGGCATTACTCCATGCACAGGGCGTATATCCCCGCTTAATGATAACTCGCCAATTAAAATAAAATCATCAGGCATAAATTTAAGCTGGCCGCTGGAAAAAAGTATGCCGGCAGCTATTGGAAGATCGTAAAGCGTTCCCTCCTTGCGGACGTCAGCAGGAGCAAGATTGACGGTTATCCGACCCGGCGGCAGAGAAAAACCGCTGTTTTTTATCGCGGAACGCACCCTTTCCTTCGACTCCTTAACAGCCGCGTCAGGCAGGCCCACCGTCTCCAGGCCGGGCAGCCCGCCTGATATATCCGTTTCCACCAGCACCTGGCGCCCGTCCAGACCGTTAAGCGCAAAGCTTCTTACCCTTGAAAGCATACCCGCCTTTTTCCTCCTCTAAAACATTTTTTATAACCAGCGGCGCCGGCTCGCCCCGCCCTATGCCCCGCTTAAAATTAAGCGGGGCATAAATGAGCGCGCCTGCCGCTTTTCCCGCCCCTATGTTTTTCCCTTTAGCCGAATCCGTCCGCACCCCAGCCGCTTATATTGGGGCGCGCAATTATATTATTCCCGCCCGCTCGCCTGCTTCCCGGCGTTCCGAAAAACCACAAACTTATTGCCCAGGAAATTAAGCACGGTAGTAAAGGGCAGAGTTATCAATTTAGCCAGCTCCTCTACCACTCCTAACGTGCCCAGCAGCCGGCAGCTCAGCCAGGTCAGCCCGTAAAGAAGGCCGTTGAGCACTAAAAACAGCGCAATTCTTCTGCCTGACCACTTCTTCTGCTCAAAGGTCCAGCGCGAATTGCATATAAAGGAGCAAACCACTCCCGCGCACCAGCCCAAGCCTATGGCCAGAAAATCTAAATTTTCATTTCTCCCCAATACAAGATTATAGCTCAGTACGAATACGCCGTAATCTACCAGCGTATTAAGCGCGCCCACCAAACAGAAGCGCACAAACTGCTTAAACGCCGTATACTTATTTTCTCCCAGCTTATCCAGCAGCCAGCCCTTTATTTTATCTATAAGCTCCTTCAAGACAAAACTCCTTTTCTATCAGCTATGGAAGGTCCAGGACGGCAGCCATACCAGGAAATTATCCACATACCAGCGGGACACCAGCATGCCCGAATAAACGGGATAGAACATAACGAACAATACCAGCGCAAATGCAAAAAACGCAATTATTCCGGCAGACACGCGCTTTTTATTTCGGCCCTGCGCGCACTCATAAAGCTTTTTAAAGACATAAACCGTAAAGGCCATTATAAAGGGCAGAGAAGCAAAATAATGGTATATAAAGGTGGACCTGGGCACCAGTATCCAGGCCAGATAATTAGCTGCAAGCCCCAGAGTGATAAAGAGCAGCATCTGTACTTCCCTGTTCCGCCTTAAAAGCATTTGAGGGGATGTAACCTGATATCTGCGGGCCGCCTTTTTGACCAGTATTGCAATGCTTATCACCGTGCAGACCAGACCCGCCCACCATATAAGGGGATTGCCGCAGCAGGAAATGCATTCCATCATGCCCGCGGGCGCAGTATCCACGCCGTCGTAGAACCACATGGGACGCGCCATAACCGGCCATTCGTACCAGGGAGAGCGGAAGCCGTGGCTGTCCGAAAGCCCTGAATGGTAATTGAACATTGCCTCCTGATTCTGCCAGATTATATCATACCACTTCTTGCCCAGATTCTCAGGCGTATCAAAATACGGTATATAGCTCAGGCAGTATATTATCACAGGTATAATAACAAAGAACAGCACGCAGAACAGCAGCGTCAGAATTACATTGCGCAGGCAGCTGTCGCTTATATGCTTTAAATACTTTATTTCGGCCTGGCTGTATTTTTCCGGACGCTTAACTGCGTCCAGCGCGCGCGTATATTCCATTATCCTGCGCCCCAGGCTTATAAAGAAGATAATCGCAAGCCCCGCGCCGGCATAAAGGCATATCCATTTTGTAGCGGCTCCCAGCCCGAAGAATATGCCCGAAAGTCCAAGCGGAATAAAGGTTTTCCATAGCTTGTCCTCATAAAAGCTCATGGTATAGTATTTATACATGCACAGGAACATCAGAATGATAAACAGTACTGAATAGGAATCTATGGTAGCTATCCTGGTCTGTACAAAATGCATGCCGTCAAGAGTCATAAGCAGCATTAAGGCCGAAGCCCATACCCGCTTCTTAAACAGCAGCTTGCCGAAAATATACATGGCGGGCAGCATCAGAATGCCGGCTACTGTGCCGCAGAAGCGCCATCCAAAAGGATTCATGCCAAAGGCGCGGATGCCCATGGACATTATTACCTTGCCCAGGGGCGGATGAGTCCATTCGTATACGTTCCAGCTGTTTATATGCTCGTAGGCCGTGCGCGCATGATATATTTCGTCAAAATACATGCAGGACATATATGTGCGCACAGCGGCGGTATCCTGCTCGTCGGCCAGGCAAAGCGCGCCGTGCTCTCCTGAAACGCCCTGCACGCTCTGCACAGGCACAATAATATCCTCCTGCGCATCCTGATAAAATACTATTTCATTTACGCGCATGCCCTTATTAACGCTGTCCGAAACTATCTTGAAATAGCGCGCGCGCACATTGACCGTCTTATCTCCGTTCAATTCGCCCGGCTGATTCCATACAAACAGCTTAAAGCTGTTGAATTTCAGAGTGTCCAGGGTATTCCAGTTGACCCCGTCCTCCGAATAATAGAGATACATATAATAATCGACGGCCACTTCCTGTACGTTAAGATTTAAATATATGCGCTCTATATCATATACCGCCCCAAAATCTATTACCGCCTCTTCCCCAGGCGTTTGACTCTCCCAATATGAGGAGGGGGTATACTCGGTAGAGCCCAGATTTATAAAGGCAACCACCGAATAGATTATAGTTACCACGGCCATTATCAAAATATCCTTTAAATCAAGCAGCCGCTTTTTATGCGCCCTGTTGAAATCATGCCGGCGCTTGGATTCAAGCGCAGCTATAACCTTAAGCTCTTGCAGGCTCTCCGCCTTGCGCACAAGAGGCGTGCCGTCAGAGGCAATCTGCTCCCCTTGGCAGGGCGGCACGCTCTGAGAGCCTTCAGTATTTTCCGCGCCCGAGGCTTTTTCCACACTCTCCGCACTCTCCGCAATTCCCGGGCCTGCCGCTTTTTCCGCGCTTGCCGCGCTCTCCGCAATTCCCGGGCCTGCTGCTTCTTCCGCGCTTGCCGCGCCCCCCGCAATTCCCGGGCCCGCTGCTTCTTCCGCGCTTGCCGCGCCCCCCGCAATTCCCGGGCCGCCCGAATTATCCATATTTTCCGCTCCGGCTGGAATATCCTTGCTTGCCGTATTATCAGCATTGTCCGCGTTCTCCATTCCGCCAGGCAAGCCGCTGTTATTTTTGTTCATATCATCCATAGCAATACTCTCATCCCGCAATATTATAGGAGTAAAATCATCCCCGCCCCGTCCGGAGCCAATAAGCTCAAACTCCTTTATATGCCCTCCCCTTATTGAAAAGGCCACATACACCAGATACGCATACAGCAGGCATATTAAAAGGGAGCCTATTATCATAAAGGGGCTGTCCGCCGCCATATAGCTCTGGCTCTCATTGCCCGTATAGGCCTTTCCGCCGTAGGCATAGAGCACAAGCGCCACATTCAGATAATGCACGCCCGACAGTCCGGCGTAGGCGTATATGAGCCGCCTGTCCTTATATACGACAAAGGCCATAAGTATCAGAGCCAGCGCGGGGAACATATATCTTTCATGCACCATAGCCGGAAGAGTGGCCACACCCGCGGCAATAACAGCCGCGGCAAGGAACATATTTCTGTTCTTGGGCTCTAATTTATACCCGTTTTTTCCGTTCCTGGCGCGCACGCGCTTAAACCAGTACAAAAGAGTGGGAATAATTATGGCCAGCGCCATCATTACGGCATTTATAATATTATAGCTTATGCCCAGGAACTCGCCTTGGTTTACATTCACCCACTGGCCCCCTATCAGGCCGAAGAAATCAAAGGCGGAGAGGGTGCCGTAGGGATATTGGCCCATAGTGTTGAAATAATGCTCCAGCAGCCAGAAAATATTAGCGCCGTCCGGCATGAATATATAGCTCAATGCAAAGAATATGGCTATTGAACCCAGCATGGAGCCGGAAAAGGCCAGCACGCGCTTTTTAGCGACATCCCGTTTTTCGCCCCTAAAATCCTGAGCGCATTCAATCATGCCCTTAACCGCTCCAAAGAGCATAATAGGCGCGAATATCAGAGCCTGGGGCTTTATTAGCAGCGCGGCGAGATATGAGAAAACTCCCAAAGCGTATCTGCGCTTGATAAAGAAGTATATGGCCAGGACGATAAACAGCATAAGCACCGAATCCACCTGACCCCAGGAGGCGCTGTTAATTATAACGGCGGGATTAAACACATACACCGCCGCAAGGCATGCGCCCGCGCGCGTTCCCAGCTTTTTGGAGGCCACGCGGTATATAAACCAGCCCAGAATCAAATCGCAGGCTATGGGAATCAGCTTAAGCAGCACAAGGCCCATGGGGCTGTCCAGAGTCCCCAGGGGCAGATTCAGCCATTTGGCCAGAGTGCCTATAACGCCCAGGAAAATCATATAAAGAGGCGGATAATCACAATGGGTATTATAGAGATTGAGCGGGTCCTGGGCCATTGTGCCCGCCCAGCTTGAGAAGCAGTTTATATCGGTATAAAAGCCGCGGACATTAGAGGCCTTATAAACCCTTATCAGCAGTCCTATAAAGAGGATAAGCCATATCCACCACTTTTCACGAAAGAGATTATTATTCATGCGGTAGCCGAAGGTAAACACCAATATAACGGCCAGTATAAACAGCAGGCCCAGTCCCATGGATTTGCCCTCTATGGCCTGTACGTCGCCGGAGGGACGGGTATCTCCGCCGTTAAGCGTAGACGCCCAGCTTACGGGCACTACTCCCTCGGGAACTGAATCCACCTGCACCAATTCAACATTGTCAAAATAAGCGGTGCCCATGGAATCTCCGCTGTAAAAGCCCAGACGCATGGCCACAAGCACGCTCCTCTGCCCGGCGCCCGTCTGGCCGTAAAAATCTATGCGCGTCCAGGAGCTGTCCCCCGAAAGCGTCTGGCTGATATAAAACATCTCCATAACCGAGACGTTGGCGCAGGCTTTATTGGAGTCTATGCCCGATTTAGCCTTAACATCCTCAGTTTTCACCCAGGCGCTGAGCCGGTACACGGCGTTGGGATTGACCGAAACCTTTTGGACAAACCGCGCGTCGTTATAGCTGCCGCTTACTATTTTAGCGCTGTTCCCCTCGTATCCATCCGACTGAACGGAGAATTCCGCTCCGGCGGTATAGGCTTCGGTATACCATTCGGCCGGAAGCCCGTTTTCAACCTCCTCAAAGCCGCCGTTCTTTATCAAATTTACCTCTTTAGGCTGAAAGCCCACAAAGGAGGAAATAATAAGCGCGGCGGCGACAGCCAGAATTAAAACTCCGGCTGTTATAAGGATAATTTTCTTGGTTTTTTTCTTCATAAAAGCACCTACCGTTTATTCAAATGCATTTTTTATATGTCTTATATCGCCAAATGAGAGCGGGCCGGATAATTCCAGCACGTCAAAGCGAGCGGGCAAAGTTATCCTGTTCTGGTCCAGATACGCCTGAGCGGCCCTTTTAAGGCATTCCTGCTTGCGCAGAGCGACCGCCTGAGCGCCCTCTCCCCAAACTCCGTTAGAGCGGTATTTAATTTCAGCAAACACAATTATGCCTGAATCATTTGCTATTATATCTATTTCCCCGCCCTGAACGACGTAATTCCTTGCTAATATCTTATAGCCCAGGGCCTCTAAATACCCGCAGGCCGCTTCCTCAGCCAAATTCCCCCGGCCCCTTAGCCCCTCGCTTTTACGCTTTGGAGTTAAAAAGGAGAGCCTGTGTATAGGACACGGGCCGTATTTTTCCAGCATTGCCCTATGCTGCGGCGTGCCGTAGCCTTTATGCTTTTCAAAGCCGTACTGGGGATATTGCAGCGCGTATTCCAGCATTAATCTGTCTCTGGTAACCTTAGCGACTATAGAAGCGGCCGCTATGCACAAGCTGACGCCGTCTCCGCCTATCACAGCCTGCTCTCTCTTTTTATCCAGCGCGCCCGGCAGAACGTTGCCGTCCGCGAGCAGATAATCAACAGGAGCCTTGGAAGCCTCCACGGCCCTGCGCATAGCCAGCAGGGCCGCGCGGAGAATATTTATTCTGTCTATCTCCTCCTGGCTGGCCATGCCTATACCCACATACCTGGCCTCAGCAATTATTTTATCATAAAGCGCGTCTCTTTTAGAGGCTGAAAGCTTCTTGGAATCGTTTGCCTCCAGGGGAGGATTATCATAATCCAGCACGACGCACGCGGCCACTACCGGCCCCGCCAGCGGACCGCGGCCCGCCTCGTCCGTGCCCGCCAGGCAATTAACGCCGCGTTCAAGATATTTTTTATCATATTCAAGCCGTTTCAGGGCCTGTTCCAGCTTTTGCTGACCTGTCAAAGCTTTCCCGCCTTTCAAAGGGGCTGTTCAAAGGTTACGCGGCCTATACGGCCGCTGCGCAATTCGTTAAGGATAGTTTCGGCGCCCCGCAGCCGGTCGGGACGTCCGCCTTTTAGCACAAAGCCTCTTTTGAGGCATATATTATCAAAGGTTTCAAGCGGCTGAGTATCCACGGGCACGCCGTATCTGCCGGCCAGCAGCTGGGGATACATTGCGGACAGGTCTTTCACCAGGCAAAGGGCCAGCTCCTCCTTATCCAGCGTATCGTCGTTAATAGCGCCGGTATACGCCAAACGGACGGCGCTCTGCTGGTCGTCCAGGCGCGGCCATAGCAGCCCTGGGCAATCAAGCAGCTCCATATATTCTCCCACCTTTATCCACTGCTTTCCCCTCGTAACTCCGGGCTTGTCCCCCGTTTTAGCGCGCGCCTGGCCGGCGAGCATATTTATAAGAGTAGACTTGCCCGAATTGGGTATGCCGCAGACCAGCAGGCGCAAGGTTTTATTTATACCTCTCTGCCTGTAGCTTTCAATTTCAGGGCGCAAGAGTCGGTTTATCATTTCCAGCAGTTCCCGGCGGCTGCCTGAGCGCGCGCATATCTGGGCCGCCTCATAGCTTCCGGAATGAAAATATTCAAGCCAAAGCCTGGTTTTTTCAGGGTCGGCTAAATCTGATTTATTTAAAACGAATATTTGCTTTTTATTTTTAAGCAGCTTATCCAAATCCGGATTACGGCTGGAATAGGGCAGGCGCGCGTCCAGCATTACAATCGCAGCGTCTATTATTTTTAAATTTTCCTCCAGCATTCGCCTGGCTGAGGCCATATGGCCCGGATACCAATTTATCATTTGAGCTTCAGCCTTTACAATTTATTACGTATAAATAGATTGGAATACTCATACGTTTATCATTATACAATACTTTCTCTATAATATCCAGCATTAATTTTCTAATATATCTAACGAAACTTAGATGCTGGATTGGGGGGGAAGGCGGGGGCGGGGGGGGGGGGGGGGGGGCGGGGGGGACGCTCAATGCCCTGTTTCGGGATAGCGGAGCTATCCCGAAACAGGGCATTGAGCCTGCGTCCGGCGCCCTATGGGCGCCGGACGCAGAAAAAGCTTCGGTTATTTAAATATGAAAAGCCTTAAAAACGCTGAGGCGGCGCGGTGCCCGGCCTGCGGCCGGGCTGCAGCGGCAGTTATTCCTAGGAAACGCTTCGCGTTCCCTAGGAATAACTGCCGCTATATTTTGGCGGCGTTTGCGGCCGGAACGGCCGCCCGGCTGCGCAGGATGCGCAGCCGGGGGCAGGCTCCGCCTGCCCAAACGCCGCCAAAATTCCGCGCCGCCTAAACCGGCTATATCCGCTCACCCAAAAACCTTAATCCTCAATCTGCGTCAATCCAGGGCCTTTTCAGTAAGCGAAGCCTCCTCCGCCCTGCCGTCACGCAAACGAATCGTCTTAATCTCATAAGGAGTCAAGCTCACCGTCAGTTTTTCCTTCAGCAGACAGCAGTCAATAATCGTCTCTGCCTGCTCCTCAAACGGATTGAACAGCCTTAAAATATAACCGTCGCCGTCCTCCGCCTGCTTAAAAACAGTAAGCTCCACTTTATCTCCCTCCAGCCTCAATGGGCACTCATCCTCAGCGCAGACAGTTCCCGCCGGGAAAAAAGCCAAAGCATACGGCCGCTCGTTAAAGCTGTCCGCCCTGCGCGGAACAGCCCGCTCTATCTCATCCAAAGAGCCGAATTTAACGACAAATTCAAATACCGTCTCTCCTAAATCCATATGCGGCATATACCTGTCCTGCGGTACCAGCGGCCTGTCGAATATGGGATGAGCGCAATACGCCGCCGACCGGAGCAGGGACAGATTTAAAGCCCCGTCCTTAACGCACGAGCCATATATCCCACTATTTATTACAGCCAGCGCGCAGCCTTCCCCCTTAAGCATTATGTATTTCTGAGATACGTTTTCCCTGCCGTCCACAGGCAGCTCCTGAACGCCGTAAGCGGTCTGTCCCATGCATCGGGCGTCCTTTAGCGCCGCCGGTATGTGCAGCTTAACCATCTTCTGGAGCTCCGCCCATTGCAGCCGCACGTTTATTTGTACCTCGCCTGTATCCTTGGATATTATATAGTTTATAAACGCGCGCGAACGGTTATATCCTAAAGCCGCCTCAACAACCGTGCGCACCGCGCCGTTCTCTATCACACGCACAGCCTTAAGGGGCTTTTTAACTCCCGACGCCTCCGCGCATTCTTCAGGCGAAAGCAGAGAGAATTTGCCTATGACTGTGTTGATATAATTAACCGTCATCTCCCAAGGGTCTGCGCTGTCCGCTATTATGTTTAATGAAATAGGCTCTCTAAGATACTGGCGCCCATCCGATATCCAGCTATCAATATATCCGGTATTTTTATCAATCCTTAACTGCGTGTTACCGCCCTCAAGATAAATATAGGAATTATCCTCCTGCGTTTCAATGGCGGGCTTGCGCTCCAATTTAGTATATTTGCAGTCAAACCTGTTTATCTGCATTGGCTTAAGAACCCCGTGGAAAACCACCTTTTTACGCCAATCCATACTCAGGTTGCTGTGCTCCTTGGAAAATTGCGTCGGCAAAGCCTCTCCGTCCCTGTATACCTGCGGCATGGAAAATGCCTCGTCAAAATTGGCGCCCCACAGCATCATTTCGCATTCAAAATCTCCCTCTATCTCAAACGGATGAGGATTATAAATTAAAACGGGTATCTCGTCAGCCTGCGCCCTGCGCTGCCTGGATGCAAGCGCAAAAAACGCCCTGGCCCTCAATTTTGAAACTATCTCCCTGCCATGGTCCAGACTCCTAAGCGCGCCCTGCTCGCCCGGCTGAATGGAAGTGCCCGCCAAAATGTCATGGAACTGACACATAAGCATATCCCTCTGCGCCTCTGAAAGCTCCTCCTTGGGATATTTCATAAGGCCGGCTATCTGCGATGCTGCGCACATTCGCTCCACAGCGTATAATTCATTTTCCAAAGCGCGGTATTTCTGCTTCAGCTTAATCTGACTGGTATAACAGCCTACTCCCCAGGGATTCAATTCGCCGTCAAATTCGGGCAGCGCCTGCCCGCTGTCTTCTACCCGCTCGAAAAATTCCTCCGGAGTGGAATGCTTAAAGGTTATCTCCGGAGCGCTCTCCGAAATCAGCTTGTTCAGCGCCTCAATATCTATTCTGGACGGACCGCCGCCATGGTCCCCCATTCCCCACAGACAGGGGATAAACTCGCTGTCAGGATAGGCTCCTACCGTGCCCTTTACCTTATCTACAGCTCCGCCTCGGCCGGAGGAATACATCATGGGCATGCGCTGAGCCATAACCTTAGAGCCGTCAAAGCCCTTCCAGACAAACAAATCTGCCGGAAGGCCGCGAACCTCGCCCGTAGGCCGACAGAATATATAACCCTTATAGCCGCTCTTGGCCAATATCTGAACCAGCCCTCTGCTGTGTCCGAACGCGTCAAAATTATTGGCCACCTGAGGTGTTACTCCGAATTTTTCCATAAAATACTTATGCCCTTCGAGTATCTGCCGCACAAAGCTCTCTCCCGAAGGTATATTGCAGTCGGGCTGCAAATACCAGCCGCCCATTATATGCCAGCGTCCCTTTTTAACCAGCTCTCTTATACGCTCAAACAATACAGGTTCGTATTCCTCCACCCATCTGTACAAAAGCGCCTCGTTATGATTGAAAACAAATCCCTCATACTCTTCACAAAAATCCGCCGCTACCCTGAAGGTAGAAATAGCCTCGGCCGCGCCTTCCTCCCATTCCCACTGCCATACAGGGTCTAAATGCGCATTGCATATCATAAAAACCTGTTTATTCATTGCTTATCATCCCCTTTGTTTAATGGTAAATTTATTATACAATTTTATTTCTCAATTTTCAAGAGTTATTTGAGCTTTTTAATGAATTTTTTATGAATTAGAGTATTGACTAAATTATGTCGTTAGTGTATTATTAAGTTACACTCATCAAAATAAAAGAATGGAGGAGCACTTTAATGAAAAAAACCTTAGTTGTCATGCTGGCCTTGGTGCTGGCGCTGGCTATGTGCACTATGTCGTTGGCCGCTGTTGCCACTCCCTTTGACGACGAAAATCTTAAAGTAAACGTAGCTGTAAAAATGGATGAAGGAGATGTCTCAAGCCTGTTTGTGGGTACCGCTAACGCCAGCGATTCCTTAGGCCTGAAGAGCCCGTGGGTAGATACCTATGAAGGTGTTGTATATCTGAATGCAACATCCCGCGGCGCTGCCTGGCTGGGCTTTGTAACCGACAAGCTGGCCGATGTAACTAAAGCCGAGGGTTTTGGCTTCTATGTGCAGAATAATACCGGCAACGATTTGCCCCTTTCAATAGTTTTATCTACCGACGCTTCCGCCAACCTCAATAACGGCTCTTACGCCATAGGCTCCAATAAGGAATACGCCTTAGTGGATATGGATGGAAATAAGTCGGTTAAGACCGCTCCGGAAAAGACTCATCCTTATGCGCCTGAAACGATTGTACATTCGGATATCACCATTCCGGCAGAGTTTGAAGGACATGTCTTTATTCCTCTTGCCAGCCTGCAACAGGTTTGGGGAGGTCCGGACACTTCCCTGCCTTCAGACGCTAAAATCACCGGCTTCGGCTGGATGCCCAGCGATTCTGACGGGCACGCCTATGACAACGGCGATTTAGGAATAGACAACTTCTTCTATTACGGAGCAAATGTTGAGGAAGCCGACTCCGAATTGGTTCTGGGCGAAGAAGCCGGTCCTAAGCCCACCAATCCTGCTGAACCCGGCGCTACCGAGAAGCCAACTGAGCCCGGCGGAAATACCGGCGACGTTCAGCTCTGGGTTGAAATAGCTGTTGCTGCCGCCGCAATTATAGCTGTCGCCGCAGTTGCTGTTTTCAAAAAGAAAAAGAGCCAGGAATAATGCAGAAATAATTAATATTATTTTGTGATGTGTAAAAAGCCCCATTATCCGCAATAAAAGCTGATAAGGGGCTTTTTTAATCCTATTAATTTTTAAAAGAATTATATGCACAGCGCGTCATACGGCGCCCTTTTGAGAAACTATTTTTTCGCTGAGCGCAACCGCTCCCTCTATGCACTCCTCAAGCTTTCTGCCCAAAAGATAATTATACATAAATGCCGCAGAAAAGCTGTCCCCAGCGCCTACCGTAGAAACTACCGACGCCTGGGGTCTGCGCGAATAATAAAATTTATGCTCCGCGCAGGAATACACCATCGCGCCGTCGGCGTCCAGCGTGGCTATTATTATATTAAGATTAGGATAATTGCCATACAGCCGGCGGCAGATTTGCTCCAAGCTCTCGTTTTTACCCAAAACAAAGCTTTCCTCTCTGCTGAATTTCAAAATAGTAGCATTTTGCAGCCCCTTATCTATTATCTCCCCGGTGTAAAAATCCTGTCTTATATTTATATCGAAAAACGCATGTCTATGACCGACATTCTTCAAGATATGCTCAAGAGTACCTGCCGAACGCTTATCCCTTTGAGCAAGAGTACCGTAATATACCGCGTCAAAGCTTCTCCTTACCGGCATAAAAGGAATTGCGTCATACGCAACATTGCGCACCAGCTCATAGCACGGATGCCCGTTCTTCAGGGTAACATTGCAATAGCCCGTGCTCATCCCCGGCAGCACGGCTATATAATCTTTATTAATTTTATAAAGGTCGGCATAGTTCAAGGCGCTGTTCCCCATTGAATCGTCCCCTACGGCTGAAGCCATATAGCTTTGACCTCCCAGCTTAGAAAAATGCGCTGCAAAATTAAACGAGGCTCCTCCTATGCAAGACTGACCTTCAAAAACATCAAACAATATTTCTCCAAAAGCTAAAACAGACGGTTGCATATTAATAATCTCCCTATCAGCTATAATATAGTGTTATTATAGCATAAATATAAAATTATTTTACTATTTTTTCAGCGGCATTAAAAAGCAAGCGGCCCGTTTTGACGGGGGCGGCGCATTTAGGCGGCGTTTGACCGGCGCATGCCGGTCTCCGACGGGCTTTAAAAAAGCCCGTCGGGCGGCCGAAGGCCGCAAACGCCGCCTAAATGGAGCGCCCCTCAGGGAGCGGGGAACACTTTGTGTTCCCCGCTCCCTGAGGGGCGCTGCTGCCCGGCCGTGCGGCCGGGCGCCGCCCCCGTCAAAACGGGCCGCTTTAAATTATTGCTTGGATATCCGCTTCTTTTTCCCAATTACAATTATTGCCGTAACTATGCCTAAAACCACAACCGCTCCCACCGCTATAATAATCCATAATAGATTATTTTGATTTGATTCTTCTCCCGGACCAGAAGTTGATGTTTGAGTATTATTTGAAACATCCGCAGATAAACCTGAATTGGTAGACAAATCCGTGTTCCCGCTTGTAGGTTGGGTTGTCGGCTTAGCCGTATCCGGGGGCAAATCCGGCGTACCGTCGTCAGGCAGATAGGTAATTTCACCCTCGCCCTCCTGATAAAGCTGAATGGAATCCAGTATAATATTAAAAGATTCATATTCATCCAGCTCAGTAACATATCCTGGTGTGGGCAGCCTAAAATCAAACTGCACCATATAAACATTCTCAAAGGATATATATGGATTGGATAGTTTGGCTGGGTCATCCCATTGAATAAGATCCCATCCATACTCTCCTTCTCTGTCGTTTCCTCCTACTCCGCCCAGCGTCATAGGTATATCTACCCATCCCTCAAAGTCCCAGGGAATTATAATCTGATGATTGTTCCATCCCTCTGATACAAATTCCGCCTCAACCTCGTTTCCTTCCATATCATAAAGTCTTGTACCGGTATATAGGCTGAAACATACCATATTATCCTCAGAAGGCGCCGCAGGGTCAATAAAGAACAGCGGAATAGAAAGATAAATTGCATCATCAGTACTGTTCTTTATATAAAATCTTAAGCCGTCGGCGCTGCTCCAGGCCTCCTTTAGCGCCGCCGCTCGCTCTGAAGAAACGCTTTTGCTGCCCAGCCTGTTATATGTAGCGCGCAGAATACCCTCGTTATAGCCTGAAGCATAATCGGGTATAAGGGCTATGCCCTGACGGGAAACATTTGTGCGAACCAGCTGCATTGTTCCGTCCCCATAGCCCAAATCGTAATGAGTATCAAAATTACTTACACACCCGCCGGCGCAGCCTATATCCTCGGCGGACAAATCGTCAAAGCCTTCCAGCATAACAGCAGCTTTGCTGTCCGGCTGAATCTCTCCCAGAGTCATCTGCGCAAATGCTGCAAACAGACATATTATCAAACAGACAATAATTGTTTTTTTCATAAAACTGCCTCCTTTTTTAATATTATAGATTGGTTTGCGGTCCATTTACCATACACAAAACTAACCATTAACTTCACATTCCTAACCAAGCATAAATTCATAGACGCTCCATATTTCCCGGCAAAAAGGGGGCCGTGACGCCCTGTTAGCAAAGCTAACAGGCGGGCCGAGCCTTCGGCTCGGCCCGGGCGGCCGCAGGCCGCCGCGTCACGGCCCCCTTTTTGCCGGGAAAAGCGCAAGCCGTCTAAAATGGCATTTAGGGTGCGGCTATGCCGGCGGCCTTAAGGCCGC
>OGCQ01001905.1_pt1 | contig 23287 bp, 22 predicted proteins | sample 1570161 | NCBI WGS metagenome assembly OGCQ01 (sample SAMEA4384402, study PRJEB24528) | human gut metagenome
TAGCTGGTTGTGGTCGGTCGCAACGTTTGTGGTGGAGAAGATCGGCGCCAACTCGTGCTGTGCCGGGGCGACCTCGTTGTGCTTTGTCTTTGCAAGCACGCCGAGCTTCCACAGCTCTTCGTCGAGCTCCTGCATGAACGCGGCAATTCTCGGCTTGATTGCGCCGAAGTAATGATCTTCAAGCTCCTGACCCTTCGGCGCGCGTGCACCGAACAGCGTACGACCCGTGTAAATGAGGTCCGGGCGCTCATCGTAGAGCTTTTTATCGACAAGGAAATATTCCTGCTCCGGACCGACGGTCGTGATGACACGCTTTGTCGTGGAGTCGCCGAAAAGGCGGAGAATACGAACGGCCTGTGCGCTCAACGCTTCCATGGAGCGCAGCAGCGGGGTTTTCTTATCCAGCACCTCGCCGCCGTAGGAACAGAACGCCGTAGGAATGTACAGGGAGTGATCTTTAATGAATGCGTAGGAGGTCGGATCCCATGCGGTGTAGCCGCGGGCTTCAAACGTTGCGCGCAGACCGCCGGAAGGGAAGGAGGAAGCATCGGGCTCGCCACGTACCAGCTCCTTACCGGAGAACTCCATGATGGCGGTGCCGTCGCCCACAGGGCTGACGAAACCATCGTGCTTCTCACTGGTGATGCCGGTCAGGGGCTGGAACCAGTGGGTGTAATGGGTGGCACCCAGCTCCATAGCCCAGCGCTTCATCACGCTGGCGACAACGTTTGCCACCTCAATGTCCAGCGGAGCACCCTTGTGCAGGGTGTTCTTCAGGCTTTTGTAGGTAGCGCTGGGCAGGCGCTCCTTCATAACGTGCTCATTAAAGACCTTGCTGCCGTAGATCTCCATAACATTTGCTGCCATAAATCCTACTCCTTACTTGATCTTACTTTTTTCTTTCGCCTTGGGTCTGCCGCAATGCAGAAACCCAAAGCCTGCTTACATCTTAACAAAAACGGCGCTGCGAGTCAGGAGGTGACCCACAGCGCCGTTGCTGTCTATGGCTAAGATTATAGTCTTTGCGGGCAAAAAAGGCAATTGACAAAACTGACGATTCTGCACAAACACGATCTCGGATTTTTGGAATAACCGCGATTGGTATGACTTTTACGCCGAAAAAGCCCCCTTCAGGACGGCTTTCTCCGGCTGAAAGGTGCGCAGCGCGCGGCAATTGTTCTTATTGTAAAAGCATCAGATGACCTGAAACAGGAAAAACTTGAGGTAGTTCGTCTCCGGCACGCCCCACAGAATGGGGTGATCCGGTGCCTGCTGCTTTACCTCGATCTGCCGCAGCTGCCGGTGAGCGTCCTTGGCGGCGGCGCGCAGCATCTTGATGAACAACTCCTCGGTGGCAAAGTGGGAGCAGCTGGCAGTAGCCAGATACCCACCCCGGGGCAGCAGCTTCATGGCGCGGTAGTTGATCTCCTTGTAGCCGCGCATGGCATTCTCCACCGTGCGGCGCGCCTTGGTAAAGGCAGGGGGATCCAGAATGATGAAGTCGTAGGGGCTGCCCTCCTTTTCCAGCCGGGGCAGCAGGGCAAAGGTGTCCTCACAGAGGAAGTCCATATTGTCGAGACCGTTGCGCTCGGCGTTGCGCTTTGCCATGGCAATGGCTTCGGCGCTGATGTCGGCAGCAGTCACCCGGGCGGCCCCGCCCTTGGCCGCGTTCAAGGCAAAGCTGCCGGTGTGGGTAAAGCAGTCCAGCACGGTATGTCCGGCGGCAAGGCGTGCTACCGCCCGACGATTATATTTCTGGTCAAGGAAAAAGCCGGTCTTTTGCCCGTTTTCAAAGTCCACATGGTAGTACACGCCGTTTTCACAGATCTCGGTCTGGGTGCTTTCCGGGTGGCTCTCGCCGGGCAGGGTGAACCAGCCCTTGTTTTGTTCCAGCCCCTCCTTGGCACGCAGGGCTTCGTCGTTGCGCTCATAGATGCCGTCAATGGTCTGTCCGTCCGCCCGCAGCACCTCAGCCAAAAGCGGGAAGAGCACCGGCTTCAGCTTTTCCATGCCTACGCTCAGGGTCTGGGTGACCAGAACATTGTTGAAACGGTCCGCCGTCAGGCCGGGGAACTGGTCTGCCTCGCCAAAAATGAAGCGGCAGGCGGAAAGGTCGGCGGGCTCCAGCACCGTCTTGCGGTAAGCCCATGCGTACTCTACCCGGCGGCGCCAGAAGGCGGCGTCAAAGGTATCGTTGGCGTTGCGGGAAATGAGCCGCACCCGGATCTTGCTTTGCAGCGAGAGAAAGCCGGTGCCGAGATAGGCGCCCTTGGGGCTGACCACATCCACCAGCGTGCCGTTTTCCGGCGTAGTGCCGGGGGCTTCCAGAATGTCGTTCTCGTACACCCAGGGGTGCCCGCCCACCAAAAGCCCTTCGGCGTGCTTGTTGACTTTATATACAGGATAAGTGCGTTCGCTTTTCATAAAATGCTCCTTCAACTAAGAATGCGCAAAATGATGCTCGTTCTGCTCTTTATCATAACATAAAAATATGGTAGAATAAATACAAAATTTTGCAAAAGGAAGAAAACGCTATGGAGATCGAACGCAAATGGATGGTGACCGGCTGGCCGAAGGGGCTGCCCCTTGAGGAAGAATTTACCATGCGGCAGGGCTATATCAGCGTGCAGCCCACGGTGCGCATCCGGGAGGAAGCGCTGACCGGCGGCAGCACCGACTATATCCTCTGTTTCAAGTCCGCAGGGGGCTTGGCGCGGGAGGAGATCGAGCGCAGCATCGATAAAGACCTGTTTGTGCAGCTGGAAGAGAAGATCATCGGCAAGCCTCTGATCAAAAAGGTACGCCGGAGTTACCGCCTGCCGGACGGCGCGGTGCTGGAGGTGAACCATGTGGACGAGGGCTTGCCCACAGCGTTCTGGTACGCCGAGGTGGAGTACCCCACGGTGGAAGCCGCGCTCAGCTGGCAGCCTGCGGCCTGCGGCCTTGCGGCGTACCTCAACGATGAAGTGACGAACCAGCCCGGCCAGAGCATGGGCGCATACTGGGTGCAAACCAGAGGGTAAAGCCGATAATACTGTGAAGGGAATGACTGTTTACGAAAAAGATCAAGCTGAAACTGGAGCTCCAGTATAACTCTCCGGTGATCCTTACCTTTTTTCTGCTGTCCATGCTGGTGCTGCTGGCAGACGGCTGGACGAACGGCTGGAGCACTATGAACCTCTTCTGTGTGTACCGCTCCTCTTGGCGGGACCCGCTGGGCTACATCCGGCTGTTCGGCCATGTGCTGGGCCATGCAAACTGGGAGCATTTTCTCAACAATATGCTGCTGCTGTTGGTAGTGGGCCCGCCCATGGAGGAAAAATACGGCAGCATCCCGCTGCTCAAGGGCATTTTGTTTACCGCGCTGGTCACCGGCGTGCTGCAATGTATCCTGTTCCCCCACACGGGGCTGTTGGGTGCATCCGGCATCGTATTCATGCTCATCATGCTGTCCTCGCTGGCGGGCTTTTCCGGCGGCATCCCGGTCACCATGCTGCTGGTGGCGGCGCTGTACTTCGGTCAGCAGGTGTACGATATCATCTTTGTGCACGATAACGTGGCAAACTTTATGCACATCGTGGGCGGCTTGTGCGGTACCGCCTTCGGCTATTACTGTGCCCTCCACCGCCACCCGGCGCGCAGCCGAAGATAAAAGAGAAGGATTATAGATACAAACGGGATACCGGAACGTCTGTGGACGCTCCGGTATCCCGTTTTCACAAGAAAGAAAAATAATGAGTGCGACAAACTGGAACTTGTCGGGGCAAAGCCCCTCCATCTTGCTGCGCAAGACCGTTCTGTCGCTTAAAAGCCCCACTGGGGCTTTCATTGCTCCGACTCCGCTGCGCAAACGCGAATTTATACCCGGTACTTGTCTCGATTTATAGTCATATCAACCAAATGAAATACAAGTAAGATAATAAAAAAAACGGAAACTATTATTATTCCTGCGCCCAGCTTGATAAAATCAATTATACCGCCAAGACAAAAGAGCATTGCCCATGTCTTAATCCGTTTTCCAGTAACTCTGCATATTTTCTCTGTATTTAATCCAGTATAATCTCCTGATAAAAACAGCACACTTCTTTCTGTATTCCTTGATTTGATAAAAAATCTTCCAACAAAAAAGAGAACAGTTGCCATCAGTAAATCAATAAATATAATTATTATTTTCATTTTCAACACCTCTAATTCTAAGTTTACAACTTTCGATTTGTTGAACTAAGCCGAGTATACCATACCAGCCAATGAAAGTATACCCCTCTAGGGGGGATTGCCTGAAAAAAGCGTTCAAAGTGCGCCGCAGAGCACTTTGAACGCGAACAATAAAAATATTATTTCCATCCCCGGTCGGTGGGGTCCAGCATTCCGGCGGCGGAATACACCAGCGCGTTGCAGATGGCAGCAGCAACATTGCTGCCGCCCTTGCGCCCCATGGCCACAATAGCGGGCACGCCGTGGGCGGTGCAGACGGCAAACAGCCGCTCCTTGCTCTCCACCACGTTCACAAAGCCCACCGGTACGCCAATGACCAGCGCAGGGCGAAGCCCGGCGGTTTCGACCAGGTCGGCAATGGTCAGCAGCGCCGTGGGGGCGTTGCCCACCGCAAGGATGGCACCGGGGTGTTCGGCGGCGGCTCTTTGCATGGACGCCACCGCCCGGGTGGTGCCGTTGGCCTTTGCCAGCGCGGCCACCTCCGGGTCGGCCATGTAGCACAGTGCCATGCCGCCCAGCCGCGCAAGGCCCGGCTTTGTAATGCCGGAAAGCGCCATGTTGGTGTCGGTAACGATGGGTGCAGCGGCTTGCAGCGCCGCCACGCCCGCCGCCACCGCGCCGGGGGTAAAGCGCAAATTGCGGGCGTAGTCAAAATCCGCAGTGGTATGGATGACCCGCTTGACCACGGCGGCAGTCTCCGGCGGCGGGGTCAGGCCCATTGCGTCCAGCTCTGCGGTGATGATAGAAAGGCTTGTCCGCTCGATATCGGCGGGCAGATGGTGTTGCGGGGTCATAGGGTGTTCCTCCTTTCCAGTCCCATGGCGGTGTACAGGGCGTTCATGTCCAGCGCCCGGCGTACGCCGTCGGCCAGCAGGTCGAACTGCTGCTGCCGATACTCGGCCATGGAGAGCAGCGGCGCATCGGCAGGGGAGATGCCCTTGCGGCTGCACAGCAGCTGCACCAGCTTTTCGGTCAGTTCCCCGGTATCAAACAGGCCATGCAGATAAGTGCCTGCCACGTTGTCCTTTACGCAGCCCTCGGCGCTGCCGTCCGCAAGACGGCAAAAGGGCACGCCCTGCACAGCGGTGCGCCCGGTATGGATCTGGTAGCCGGTCAGCACTGCCCCCGCCAGCTGCGGCGCGGTGACGGTGGCGGTATCCTGTGTGCGGTGCTTTGCATCCGTAAACACAGTCTGGATGGGCAGCAGCCCCAGCCCTCGCACGGTCTGGCTGCGTCCGCTCTCAGTGCCCTCGGGGTCGGCGAGGGTCTCGCCCAGCATCTGGTAGCCGCCGCATACACCCAGCACCGGCGTGCCGGCAGCTGCCAGCTTTTGCACGGCACTTTCCAGACCGCACTGACGCAGCCAGAGTAGGTCATCGATGGTGTTTTTTGTGCCCGGCAGAATGACCACGTCTGGTGCGCCCAGCTGCCGGGGGCTCTGCACATACCGCACGCTCAGCAGCGGGTGCTGCTCCAGCGGCATAAAATCCGTAAAATTGGAGATATGCGGCAGCCGCAGAATGGCGGCATCCAGCGGCTTGACGGCGGTGCTGCTTTCCAGTCGGGAGGAGAGGGAGTCCTCGTCCTCGATATCCACCCGCAGGTAGGGCACAACACCCAGCACCGGCAGATGAGTCTTTTCCTCCAGCATGGTAAGGCCGGGTTTCAGGATGGCGGCATCGCCCCGGAACTTGTTGATGACCAGCCCCTTGATGCGTGCCCGCTCGGCGGGCTCCAGCAGCTCTACCGTGCCGTACAGCTGTGCAAACACGCCGCCCCGGTCGATATCTCCCGCCAGCAGCACCGGTGCATCCACCAGCTCTGCCAGCCCCATATTGACGATATCATCCGATTTCAGGTTGATCTCCGCCGGGCTGCCCGCGCCCTCAATAACGATGATATCCGCCTCTTCAGCCAGACTGTTATATGCAGCTAAAATGTCCGGGATCAGGCTCTTTTTCAGCTTGAAGTAGGCGGCTGCGGGCATCTGTCCGCGCACCTCGCCGTTCACGATGACCTGACTGCCCACATCGCTGCTGGGTTTGAGCAGAATAGGATTCATGCGCACATCCGGTTCTATGCCGGCGGCTTGTGCCTGCACCACCTGTGCCCGACCCATTTCCAGACCGTCCCGGGTGACAAAGCTGTTCAGCGCCATGTTCTGGCTTTTAAAGGGGGCTACCCGGTAGCCGTCCTGCGCAAAAATACGGCACAGCGCGGTGCACAGCAGGCTTTTGCCCGCACCGCTCATCGTGCCCTGCACCATAATGCATTTTGCCCGGCTCATGCAAGCACCTCCTGTAAGACTTTTAAAAGCTGCTGGTTTTCCGGCGCAGTGCGCACGGCGGTGCGGTACCAGCTGCTGTCCAGCCCGGGGTAGTTGCCGCAGCAGCGCAGCACGATGCCGCGCTGCCGCAAGCTTTCGCCCAGTGTTTCCGGTGCTTGGAACAGCAGATAATTCGCACTGCCATCCAGCACCCGCAGCCCCAGTGCGCGCAGCCCGTCCCGCAAAATGGGACGCTGCTTCGCAATAAGCGCCTGCACCTGGGCTACATAGGCAGCTTCGTCCAGCGCCGCCAAACCCGCCGCCTGTGCAAGACTGGAAACTGCCCATGGCTGCCCGGCAGCCTGCATCTTATCCAGCAGGGCGATGTTGCTGCACAGGCAGTAGCCCAGCCGCACCCCGGCCATGCCGTACAGCTTTGTAAAGGCTTTCAGGATGACGAGGTTCGGGCTTGCCAGCAGCTTTTTGGCGCTTAGCGCTTCGCTTTCCGGCAGAAAGTCCAGAAAGCACTCGTCCACCACCAGCAGCGCACCGCAAGCTTCGCATCGGTGCAGCAGCGCCTCCACCAGCGCTAGCGGCGTCAGCTGCCCGGTGGGGTTATTGGGCTGACAGAGGAATACCATGTCGGTGTCCTCGTCTACAGCGGAAACGAACGCCTCGGTCACTGCAAAATCATCGCTTTCCCGCAGGAAATGCCGCCGTACGGTGCAGCCTGCGGTTTCCAGCGCGGCAGCATACTCTGCAAAGGTAGGGGCGGGCAGCAGCGCGGTGCGGGGCTTTGCCGCCCACACCAGCCGGAAGATAAGGTCTGCTGCACCGTTGCCGCACAGGATATGCGCTGCAGGCACAGCTTCGTGCGCTGCCAGCTTTGCCCGCAAAGCGCGGCAGAGGGGGTCAGGGTAGCGGTCTGCGGTAGCAAGCGCGGCGGTGATGGACTTTGCCACCCCCTCCGGCAGCCCCAGCGGGCTGACATTGGCCGAAAAGTCCAGCGCGTCCTGTCCGTACTGCGCCCGGTAACCGGCCCAGTCGCCGCCATGTACAAGCTGCATCATAAAATACCTCGTATCACCAGCCCAAGCGCCAGCGCCAGCAGGCTTTCGGCGTACATCATGCGGTCCGCGCGGCGGATATCCTCCGGCTCAATGGGACGCACGGCATCGCCGATGGTGGGCTTTTTGTAGTATTCACCAAAATAATAGGCGGGGCCCGCCAGCTGCACGTTTAGTGCACCGGCGCAGGCGCTCTCGGTCTGGGCGCTGTTGGGGCTGGCGTGGTTGCGGCGGTCCCGCCGCCAGATGCGCCACGCATTGCGGGCATCGTTGCCGGTCAGGGCGGCAGCGGCTACCCACAGCAGGGCGGCAATGCGGCTGGGCAAAAAGTTCGCAATATCATCCAGCTTTGCCGCCGCACGCCCAAAGTGCAGATACCGCTCGTTTTTATAGCCCACCATGCTGTCCATGGTGTTGATGGCCTTGTAGGTGAGCGCCAGCGGAGCGCCGCCCAGCAGCATATACAACAGCGGCGCGATCACGCCGTCGCTGGCGTTTTCCGCCACGGTCTCCACAGCGGCTTTGGTCACGCCCTCGGCGGTCAGCGCCTGCGTATCCCGCCCCACGATGCGGCTTACCGAAATGCGTGCCGCAGGCAGATCGGGTTTTAGCAGCTCTCGGTAGACGTTCGTACTCTCCTGCACAAGCCCCTTTGCCGCCAGTGCCTGCCCGCACCAGAACATCTGTACTGCCAGCCCCAGCAGTGGGTGCAGGGCGGCGGCTCCTATGCAGATAAGACTTGTGAGTACAAAGGTGCCCACCGGCAGACAAAAGGCTAAGATGCGCCCGCCCCAAAGCTCACCCTTTGGCGTTTTGGGCAGGCGGGCACGCAGCCCTTTTTCCAGCGCCGAGATGGCTTTGCCCATGTACACCACCGGGTGGGGCAGCCAGGCCGGGTCGCCAAAGAGGCAGTCCAGCACAAAACCGCCGAGTACTGCGTATTCGATCATCGGGCATCCTCCTTTGTGTACTGCACAGTCTTCAGCAGGTGCAGCACCCGCTGCTCCGCCCAATCTCCTGCATCCAGAACGTAGCCGCCCGCGTTGGGGGCGCACCAGTGGTAATAATCCGCATGGGGCAGGGCGTAGCGCTCCATGGCAGCCATCTGGGTGCCGCCGTGGGCCAGAATGACCAGTGTCTCTTCCCCATCGGCAAGGGCCCTGTCCACCAGTGCGGCAAAGGCCCTGCACACCCGCTCCGAAAAGACAGCCTTGGTCTCGCCGTCCGGGCAGGGGCTTTCGCAGTTGGCAGCCACCCATGCAAGGTAGTCCGGGTCGTGCTCCATTTCAATATAATTTTTCCCCTCAAAGCTGCCAAAGCACATCTCCTTCAGCCCGGCTATTTCTATAAGCTTTGCGCCCGGGAACAGCACCTCAGCGGTCTGCCGGGTGCGGCAAAGGGGAGTGATATACACGGTCTTAGGGGAGATGTCTGCCCTGCACAGTACAGCGCGCCCGGCGGCAGAAAGGGGGATATCCATCTGTCCCTGATAGCGCTTTTCGGCATTGTATTCGGTCAGGCCATGACGCAATAAATAAATCAGCATTCCGGCAATTCTCCTTTCAAAACGGTGGGGATGCCGCAGAACATCTGCACCACGCACGCAGCGCGTGCCGCCAGTAGACAGGCAAGCCGCCCGGCGTTTTCCCGCGCGGTACGCTCTGCCGGGTCTACGGGCACCACACCGCCGCCCACCTCGGTGGACAGCACGATATCATAAGCGGATAATTTGTCCGCAAGTTTCTCAAGTTCAGCGTTGTCTTTGCACCCGGCGGCAAGCTGCTGCGCATCCGCGATGCAGCGGCCGGGCAGGGTGCGGGCAAAGGTGCGCTTGCCGCTGTAAAGCGGGCCGGTGATAAAGATCATAACAGCCCTCCCCATTGGCAGGCGCACAGCGCCGCCAGCATCCACAGCTCAGTCTTTTGCAAAAACCACCCGGCAAGATCGCCGGTAATGCCGCCCAGCTGCTGCACGGCTACATGGTGATACCACAAGAACAGCAAAATTGCAACTGCTGCCAGTGCCCCACCGCCCAAAGCAAGCAGCACAGCGCAAAGCAGAACTGCGAGCACCGTCAGCACATTGCGCACGGCGGTGCGGTCTGCGGCACAGGCAAAAGTGTGGGCAAGGCCGGTGTTTTTCGCCATGGGAAAGGCCGCCACCGCAAGGCCGGAAAGTGCCCGCTCCAGCACCAGCGCCAGCGTCCACAGCGCGCCCACCCGGGGAGTGAACTGCACACAGGCGGCAAGGCAGAGATAAGCCGCAAAATAGCTGCACAGCCGGATGACCGCAAAGGCACCGCAGTGCGGGTCTTTTAAAATTTCCAGCTTCTTTTCCCGGTCGCCGTAACTGGCAAGGGCGTCACAGGTGTCGGCGTAGCCATCCAGATGGATGCCGCCGGTCACCCATACCGGCACAAGGCAGAACCCTGCCGCCCGCGCCGGGGCGGGCAGCGGCAGCGTACCGCACACGCACCACAGCGCCCCGCATAAAAGCCCCACCAGCGGAAAGGCGCACAGCGCGTACCGCATATTCTTTTCGTTCCACGCAAACTGCGGCACCGGCACCGCCGAAAACATGGCAAAGGCCACTGCAATAGTCTGCAAAACGATCATTTTTCCACTCCTTTATAATAGACAGGGACGCCGCACACCACCCGCACCACGGCATCTGCCCGGGCGGCAAGGGCGTTGTTCACCTGTGCCAGCGCCAGCAGATAGCGGTCCGTGTCTCCGGCATAGTCCGTGCCGCCACTGAAAACCTCGTTCGAGACAACAATTAAGTTTTCGCACTGCGCTGCAAGGGCATCTAGTCCTTGCAAAATGTGCGCGGCGGCGGCATCGCCCGCCCCGGCGGGGTCGTACAGCTCGTTAGCGGTCAGATTGCCTAAGTCCTCCAGCAGCGCCGTACCCCTGCGGGACAGACGCACCGTCTCTAAATGCAGCGGGCACTCGATGGTCTTAAACTGTTTTGCAGCGCGCATTTTGCGGTGCTTTTCCACCCGGGCAGCGCACTCGGCATCCCACACCTGCATGGTTGCCAGATAGTACCGCGGCAAACCGCAGCGCAGCACAAGGGCTTCGGCGTATTCGCTTTTGCCGCTGGCAGCGCCGCCCAGCACCAGCGTCAGCATTGGGGCGTATACGGCGCAATGCCGCCCTCCGCAAAGGAATAGCACCCCTCGTACACTGCCAGTGCCATGTCCCACAGCGGAATGCTGGCTACTGCGCCGGTGCCCTCGCCCAGATGCAGTCCGGCGGTAAGCAGGGGTGTTTTGCCCAGCGCTTCCAGCACCAGCCGGGCGGCAGGCTCGGTGGAACAGTGGCTGGCAAACACAGCTTTGGATGCTGCTGGGCACAGCCGCACAGCGCTCCGCCCAAAACCATCCCGCACAGCCCGGCGATATCAAAGCCGCCCAGCTTGCTCAGGACATCCAAGGCATCATCGGGGTCAGGGCTGTTGCAGGCAATGCCCTGCCGGATGGCGTCCACCTTGCGGGCAAGACCTGCATCGGAAAGCCCCGCGCCGCGCCCAGTCATGGTCTGCACCGGCTGTGCCAGCAGCACGGCGGCTACGGCGCTGGAGGTGGTGGTGTTGCCAATGCCCATCTCGCCGGTAGCCACCAGCCCGTAACCCTCGGCGGCAAGCTGCCGGGTCAGGGCAAGGCCCCGGCCAATGGCATCCACCGCCTCGGCGCGGGTCATGGCGGGGCCTTTGGTAAAGTCCGCAGTTCCGGCGGCAACGCGGCAGTCCCGCACGCCGGGCACAGGCGCACCAGCGATGCCCATATCCACCGGCAGCACATCGCAGTGCACCGTCTGTGCCATCCGGCAGACGCTGGTACGCCGCACGGCGAGGTTTTCAGCTACGGCGCGGGTTACGCTCTGGTCGGTCTGGCTTATACCCTGCGCTACCACGCCGTTGTCTGCGCAGAGCACCGCCACCACCCGGCGGGAAAAATCAAACTGTGCCTTGCCGGTCAGCGCGGCGGCGTCCTCCAGCAGCGTTTCCAACGCCCCCAGCCCGCCTAAGGGCTTAGCAAGGCTTGCCCAATGGGCATGGGCGGCAGCACGGGCGGCGTCGTCTGGCGGGGTGATGGCAGCAAGCAGCTGCATCAGTTCAGCTTCGGTCATTTTCGTCATCCTTTGTGTTTTAAAAAGTGCTGCGCCGCCTGTACAAAGCGGCGGGGCAGGGCAGTGCCCGCCCAGTAAAGATGCGGGAAACCGGCGTACAAATGCGCGTTTGCAAAACCGCATTCCCACTGTCTTTTTTCGGTTTTGCACACAGAAAAGTCTGTACCGTTTTCGGAGGAATCCCAGTGGTGGAATTCATGGATAGACAGCGTTTCTCCGGCGCGGAAGAGCATACTGTCGGCCTTTGCCGTCATGGCGGCATAGCCAAAGCGCACCAGCCGCCCGGCGTTGTGCCCGCTGCCCGGCAGCACATCCGCCATGGGGTAAACCTTGCCGTCCGTGCCCTCCAGCGACTGTCCTAAGTACAGAAAACCGCCGCACTCGGCAGCGGTGGGCAGCCCCTCTTGCATCGCGTCCCGGATGGCAGCACGCAAGGCGCAGTTTTCGCTCAGCTGCCGGGCGTACAGCTCCGGGTAGCCCCCGGGCAGGTACAGCCCGCCGATATTTTCCGGCAGAGAGACATCCCGCAGCGGACTGAAAAACATAAGCTCCGCACCTGCATCCCGCAAGGCGTCCAGCGTTTCAGTGTAGGCAAAGCAGAAGGCTTCGTCCCGCGCCACGGCAATGCGCACGGCGGGTGCGTACGGTGCGGCAAGCGGCGGCACAGCCGGGGCAGGGCGGTCGGTCAACACTGCCAGCTGTGCCCAGTTCAGCACAAGAGCATCGGCAAGCTTGCCCAGCTTTTGCTGTAAGTCCGCAACCTCCCCGGCGGTTTTCAGCCCGAGGTGGCGGCTCTCAATGGCGCATCCCGGCAGATGGGGCAGATACCCCACCACCGGCAGACCGGTCTCGGCTTCCAGCATCGGGCGCAGCGTTTTGTACAAAGTTTCGGAGCAATCATTGAGCAGAATACCTACGATATGGCTGGGCGTGCGGAACTGCAAAAGCCCCCGCAGCTCGGCGGCAAGGGTGATGCTTGCCCCTTTTGGCTGCACTACCAGCAGCACCGGCAGCGTCAGCGTGTCGGCCAACTCCCAAGCGCTTGCGCGGGTGGTCAGTCCCTGCCCGTCGTAAAAGCCCATGGCACCCTCGCATACGGCAGCGCCGTGCCCAGCGGCATACCGGGCGTAAAGCATGCGCACCGTATCCGGGGCAGAGAGGTAGAGGTCTAAGTTGTGGCTTTCCACCCCCAGTGCACTGCGGTGAAACATAGGGTCGATATAATCCGGTCCGCACTTGAAGGCGCAGGGGTCAGTCCCGCGCCGCTGCAAGGCGGTCAGCACCGCACAGGTAACGGTGGTCTTACCGCTGCCGGAGCGCGGCGCGGCGATGAGAAACTGTATCATGTCCGTGCCCCCGTAATGAGAAACACCGGGTTGCTGGCCATCAGCAAATGCAGACTGCCCGCCGCTTTTGTGCGGCTGACGGAGATCTGTGTCACCTCCGCGGCAAGGCCGTGAGCGGTCAGAGCAGCCACGGCGGCGCTGAGCGTTTCCAGCGCAATGGCGGCAATGCACAGCCGCGCAGCTGGATTTTTGTGCAGCACAGCGTTTATAACGGTGTCCATGTTGCCCTTTGTGCCGCCGATGAATACAGCATCCGGGGCGGGCAGCGCGTCCAAAGCTTCAGGGGCTTTGCCCTCGATCAGGGTCAGATTGTAAGCGGAAAACTTCTCCCGGTTTTTCTGGATAAGTATACAGGCTTCCGGGTCACACTCTACGGCATATACCTGCCCGGCAGGGGCGGCAAGCGCCAATTCCACGCTCACACTGCCGGTGCCCGCGCCCACGTCCCATAGGGTGTCCGTGGGGGTGACCGCCAGCTTTGCCAGCGCGGCGGCGCGCACCTCCTGCTTTGTCATGGGCACAGCACCCCGAATAAAAGCATCGTCCGGCAGGCCGGGGGTGCGGCGGGGCGGCAAAGTCTCCCGTTCGATGAGCAAGACGCTCAGCGGTGCAAAGGTTTGCTCTGCCAGTTCCCGGGCAAGGCCAAAGCGGATGGCTTCTGCCGGAGTGCCAAGGTTTTCGCCCACAAGGGCGTGAGCAGCGCCCAGCCCGGCGGCGGTCAACTTCGAGCAGAGAGTGGCAGGGGAGTCCCCGCCGCCGGTAAGAAAAAATACCTGTGGATGCGACAAAACTTCGGCTACCGGGTCGCAGACACGGCCATGGGCAGATACCAGCTTCCAGTCCTGCCAGGGGCGTCCTACAGCTGCGGCTAAAAGCTGCACGCAGGAAAGCCCGGGCAGCACCCGGACGGAGTATCCAATGACCCGCAGCAGGGGCAGCAGCTTTGCCGCACCGGAGTAAAACCCGGTGTCGCCGCTGTACAAAACAGCGGTGTCTGTATCCGGCTGTGTGGCAAGGCACGCAAGGATTTCCTCCGGCTTATACACGGCTTTGCAGTTGTCAGTGCACCCCGCCGGCAGATGCTCCAACAGGCGCTTTGCTCCAAGAATCAGCCCTGCGCTTTGCAGTGCGTCCAGCCCTTGCACGGTCAGGCTTTCCGGGCAGCCGGAGCCCATTCCGATCAGGGAAATCATACCAGAACCTCCTTGCAGCGTGTCAGAATTTGTGCAGCAGTTTGTCCGTTTTCAGCCGGGCGGCGCACCACGATCAGCTGCGCACCGGTGTCCTGCGCGGCCTGTGCCTTTTCGGCAAAGCCGCCCACAGCACCGCCGTCTTTCGTGACCAGATACCGGATGGAGAATTGCTTCATCAGAGCGCAGTTCAGCGCATAGGTGAATGGCCCCTGCATGGCAATGATGTTTTTATGCGGGATACCGGCGGCCTCGCAGGCGGCAATGCCCTCCCGCGTGGGCAGCACCCGGGGAAACAGCCGCTCCGGGCCGAGCGCTGCAAAAGCGGCAAGCTCTTTTGCACCGGTGGTCAGCAGCACATTGCCACTGCATCCGGCCAGAAACGCGGCGGCGTGGGCGGCGGTGGCAAACACCATGCTCCCGGCAGGCAGCGGGCTTTCTTCCCGCAGCAGCCGGTGGTACTCCACCCCGACAGCGGCACACGCTGCCCGGATGTTTTTAGTGGCGTCCACCGCATAGGGGTGGGTGGCGTCCACGCACAGGGCAATGCCCTGCAAAAGGGCGGTCATTTCCTCAGGAGTCAGCCGTCCGCAGTGCACTGTAATGCCGTCTGCTTCGCCCTGTTCCTCTGCACCCAGCGGGGTGGCGACACTGACCAGAACCTCCGCTCCCAGCGCCGCCAGCTGCCGGGAGAACACCCGCCCCTCGGTCGTGCCGCTGAAAACCACCGCCTTCATCTGTGGTACCCCCGTGGCGTGACCATTCTGTCGCCCAGCTGTTTTGTGGCGGCGTTGCCGATGTACACGGTGGTAAACATATCCACCGCAGTGTTTTCCAGCTGGGCAAGGGTCAGAACGCGGGCGGTCTGACCCTCCCGGCCAATGTTGCGCACGAGGCCGCAGACGGTATCGGCGCTTTTGCCGTTTTCCAGAAGAATGCGCACCGCCTTTGCCAGATAGTCCGGTCTGCCCTTGGAGGAGGGATTGTACAGTGCAACGCAGAAATCCCCCATGGCGGCGCAGGCCAGCCGCTTCTCGATGACCTCCCACGGGGTCAGCCGGTCGGAAAGGGAAATGACGCAGAAATCGTGCGCCAGCGGTGCACCCAGCACTGCCCCGCCGCTGAGGGCAGCGGTCAGCCCGGGCACAACTTCCACGGCAACATCCGGGTAGTCCGGGACAAGCTCCAGCAGGGGACTTGCCATGCCGTACACCCCGGCATCACCGGAGCAGACCAGTGCCACCCGCTTGCCGGTGTGTGCCTTTTCCAGCGCCCAGCGGCAGCGGTCGATCTCCTGCGTCATGCCGGTAGAATAGTATTCCTCGCAGGGAAATTCATCGCGGATGAGGTCAAGATAGACCTTGTATCCACAAATCGCGTCAACGTTTTCCAGCGTGTTTGCAGCCTGCTGGGTCATATAAAAAGGCTCGCCGGGGCCAAGCCCCACGACATAGACTATCTTCTCGGGACGGTCAATGTCAATTTCCATCACGTCAAGCATTCTGCCACCTCCAGTCCGGGGCAAAGGGCCTGCACGCCAGCGCAAAGGTCGCGCCGTTGCAGGCAAATTTTGGGTAAAATAAGTTGCCGCCTGCGTCCAGCACTGCCGCCCGCTCGCAGACGTTATCCACTCCGGTCACGCTCTGTACAAAAGAAGAGGGGGTGAACTGCCCGGGCGCGCTGCGCAGCTGCGCGGCAGAGTAAAACCGCACCGGCCAGCCGTGCGCCAGACAAAAGGCCAGCAAGCCCGGTTCATTTTGTTTCAGGTCGATGCTTGCAGCGGCGGTAACTGCCTGCGCAGCAAAACCGTGCCGGGCGCAGAAAGCGGCAAAAGCAGCTTCCAGCGTGTCAGCGCTAGTGCCCCGCTTGCAGCCGATGCCCAGCACCCCGATGCGTGGCACAAGATGCAGTGCCTGCCCGGTGGGGCAAAGGGTGAGTGCAAAGTCGGCTTTTTCCGGGGTATCAGCGGGGAATAACCCTGCGGGCACAGTGCCTGTTACCGGGAAATCAGCTCGGTAATAAATCGGCTGCCCGGCCAGTAATTTGCCGCTGACCAGCTTGATGCGTTCCGGCTCCAGTACCATGCAGTTTTGGTGCTTTGCCCATTCGTCCACCGCAAAAATGCCGTGGGCATCGGTGGCGGTGGTGATTACCGGCACAGCACCGCATACAGCGGCAATGGCCCGCGCAAGATCGTTTGCACCACCCAGATGCCCGGACAAAATGGGCACGGCAAAGCGCCCGCATTCGTCCACCACTACCACAGCCGGGTCGGTGGTCTTGCTTCTGCAGTGGGGCGCAATAGCCCGCACCGCAATGCCCACAGCCCCTACAAATATCAGCGCATCCGACTGCACAAACTGTGAACTTGTCCATTCTGCCAGCGATATACCGTTCTGTCCGCACCGGGCAACACTGCCGGGCAGGCTGACGGCAAGGCGTTTTGCCAGCGCAAGGCCGGTCTCCGTAAAGGCAAGGTAGGCGCGGGTCATACCGGGTCTCCCTTGCGGAACTCGGTGGTAAAGGCGGGGTCGTACAGTTTGCTGCGCTCGTACTGCGTGCCGAGAAAATCTCCTACCACGATAAGCGCTGTTTTGGTAATGCCCGCTGCACGGGTGCACTCAGCCAAAGAACCAACTGTGCACCGCACGATTTTTTCTTCCGGCCAGCTGGCCTTGTACACTACGGCAGCGGGGGTATCCGGTGTGTACGCACCCTGCAAAAGCGCCGTCTGCACCTTATCGATCAGCCCGATGGACAGAAAAATCACCATGGTCGCGCCGTGGGCGGCAAGGCTTGCCAGCCTTTCCCGCTCCGGCACAGGGGTACGCCCTTCCATGCGGGTGATAATGACCGTCTGGCTGACCGTAGGTAAGGTATACTCGGCGTTCAGCGCAGCGGCAGCGCCGCAAAAGCTGGAAACACCGGGGGTATCATCGTAACAAATGCCGTCTGCGTCCAGTGCATCCATCTGCTCCCGGATGGCACCGTACAGGCAGGGGTCGCCGGTGTGCAGACGCACGGTGGTTTTGCCTGCGTTCTCCATCCGATGCATCACGTCCAATACCTGCTCCAGCGTCATCTCGGCACTGTTATAGATAGCACAGCCCGGCTTTGCCAGCCCCAGCAGCGCCGGGTTGACCAGACTGCCTGCGTAAATAATGCAGTCTGCGGCCTGTAAAAATGCTGCACCGCGCTGGGTGATCAGATCCGGTGCGCCGGGCCCGGCACCTACAAAATGTACCATGTGCGTTACTCCTTCCATTCGTTCAGCAGGCGGGCGGCAGTTTCGGTCTGTCCCAGCGGGCCGTGCTGGTTTGAAAACAGCACCGCGCCCACCCGGAATGCCCCGCCCGCGCGGCGGTCGAGATGCAGCTGGATGGCGGCAAGCAGGCTTTGCAGCACCGGTTTCCGCAGCCCGGCTGTATCCAGAATCTCCAGACAGGCATCCGTGGTGGCTGCATTGTACAGCGCGGTGCACACCTCCCGGTCAGCACCACACAAGGCGGCGTGGGTGCAGAACAACTCCGTGCGGCAGTCTGCCGTGTGGGAGTGGGTGTTCATAATGCCGCCCGCCAGCTTGCACAGCTTGCCGACGTGCCCCACCAGCAGCACCTCGTCAAAATGTGCCGCTGCTGCCATATCCAGCGTATCTCCGATAAAGTTGGACGTTTTGACCACCGGGATGGCGGCAAACTGCGGATACGTTTCGTGCAGATAGTCCAGCCCGTAGTTGCCCGGGGCAAGGATGAGCCGTCGGTGGCTTTTTGCCCGCAGTGCCGCCTGATTCATCTCCAGCTGGATGGTGTCCAGAATGGCCTGCTGGCTCATGGGTTCTACAATGCCGCTGGTGCCCAGCACCGACAGCCCGCCCTCTACCCCGATATGCGGGTTGAAGGTGCGCCGGGCCACCTCCTCGCCGCCGGGGATGGAGATAGTCACGGCAAAACCGCCGGGGTAACAGGCTGTTTCCGCCTCCCGGCGCAGCGCCTCGGTGATCATCTGCCGGGGCACATGGTTGATGGCGGCTTGCCCGACCGGCTGATCCAGCCCAGGCTTTGTCACCCGGCCAACCCCTGCGCCACCTGTAATGCGCACCTCGGGCGTGCCGGGGAGCAGCGTCACCGTGGCAGTCACCGGCAGACCGGTGGTCACGTCCACGTCGTCACCGCCGTCCTTTTCAATGGCGCATTCCGCGCCCTCGGCAGCAGCGCGGCAGAACAGGGGAGCCACCTCCACCACGATGCCCTTGGGCGTGCGCAGAGCGACGGTTTCCGGTGCAGTGCCGGTCAGCAGCAGACGAGCAGCTCCGGCAGCAGCCAGCGCCGCACAGGTGCCGGTGGTGTAGCCGCAGCGCAGCAGCTTCTGCCCACTGCGCACATAGTGCTCAAATTGCGGCTTTTCCGGCTTTGGCGGGTCAAAAACAGCGCTGTACTGTTCCTCGGTCAGGCCGTAGAGTGCTTTGATATTTTCCCGGGCAAAGGCCTGCTCCGGGGACAGGGGGGCAGAGACGCCATGCGGCGAAACGCAGACCACCGCGTCCGCAATCTTCTGCGCCATGTCCAGCTCGTGCAGGGTGACAATGACCGCAAGCTGTTGCTCATGCGCCAGTTTTTGTAGAATGGTCAGCAGCTCTATCTTGCCTTTTACATCTAAAAATGACGTGGGCTCGTCCAGCAGAAGCACCTGCGGCTGCTGACAGACTGCCCGCGCCAGCAAAATGCGCTGCCGCTGCCCATCGCTGACGCAGTTGAAGTCCCGGTCAGCCAGATGCGCCGCGCCCACCAGTTCCAGCGCATTCTGTACCTGTTTTTTGTCCTCGGCAGAAAGGATGCCCAGCCGCCCGGTGTAGGGAATGCGCCCCGCCGCTGCAAATTCAAAGCAGGTAGTCAGCTCGGTGCGGCGGGTGTGGGGCAGCATCAGCGCCAGCTTTTGCGCCCGGGCGTTGCCGGGGATGCGGGCAAGCTCCTGCCCGTCCAGCAGCACCGCGCCGCCCAAAGGGGCCAGCTGTCCCGCCAACGTTTTGAGCAGGGTGGATTTGCCCGCGCCGTTCGGACCGATGAGCGCCAGCACCTGCCCCTTGGCAGCGCCCAGCGCGATATCCCGGGCAAGGGCAGCTTTGCCGTAGCCGATGGCAAGGGCGCTGGTTTCAACAGAGTACTTCATCGCACATCCTCCCGGTTGCGGCGCAGCAGCAGCCCAATGACCACCGGCGCACCAAATACAGCGGTGACCGCACTGATGGAAAGCTCCATGGGCGCAAACAGGCTGCGGGCGATCAAATCACACAGCAGGCAGAACGCTGCCCCGCCCAGACAGCACCCGGGCAGCACATACAGCGGGCGGGCACTGCCCAGCAGCTGCTTAACAAGGTGCGGCACTGCAATGCCCACAAAGGAGATAGGCCCCGCAAAGGCGGTAACGCAGGCGGCCAGCAGGCTAGAAAGCAGCACCAAAAGCCGGGAGAACCGCCGCACATCCACGCCCACGCTGCGGGCGTAGGCTTCGCCCATCTGGTAAGCGGCCATGGGCTTTGCAAGGCAGAAGGCCGCCGCCAACGCGGGCAGCACCACCAGCGCCGCCGTGCGTACGTTGCCCCACGTCATGCCGGAAAAGCTGCCCTGTGACCAGTTGTGCAGGTTGACGATGCTGCTGTCCTGCGCAAAGGCCACCACAAACTCGGTGATGGCAGAGCAGATGTAACCGATCATCACGCCGCATATTACAAGGATGCTCATGCGCTGCACCCGGCGGGCAGCGGCCAGCACAAAGGCCATGGCCGCCATAGCGCCCGCAAAGGCTGCAAGGATGAGCACGGCAGAGCTTGTCAGCAGGCCGTAGTTCAAAAACAGCACCATTACCAGCGCCACCGCCAGCTTTGCCCCGCTGGAAATACCCATGACGAAGGGGCCGGCAATGGGGTTTGCAAAAAAGGTCTGCAACAGATAGCCCGCCGCCGAGAGCGCAGCGCCCAGTAACGCGGCCATCACCGCGCGGGGCAGGCGCAGTTGGGTAATAATGCCCACGCTCAGCGCGTCCTGTCCGCGTCCGGTCAGGGCTGCAAGCACAGCCTGCGGGGTAAGCGCAACGCTGCCCCAGAACAGGCTCACGGCAAACAGCACCGCCAGCAGCAGGGCAAGGCAGCAATAGGAAAAAACAAGGCGTTTGCGGCTGGTCATAAGCGGCTCCTCAGGTGATCCTGGTCAAAAAATGCAGGGTGTCGGGGTCGGCAGTTTCCCCGGTAAAAACGGCATGGAGATCCAGCATAAAATCTGCCAGTGCCATGCTCTGCTGGAAAAAGCTGGGTGTCGTGCACCAGATATCACCGCTTTGCACCGCCTTGCACTCTGCCAGCAGCGCGCAGCGGGCAAGCAACTCCTCCTTCGTGGAGATCGTGCCCTCGATGGTGCCATTATAAATGAGCACATCGGCATCCTTGACCCCGGCGTAAAGATCTTCCAGCGGGATATTCATGGTAGAAAGGCTGTTGCCGCTGTCGGCAAGGTGGGCAAAAACGTATTCGCCCCCTGCCATGCCGATCATCTGCGCCACATAGTCTCCGCTTTTGCGCACAGTGGCAAGGCCGCTGGATGTAATGGAGAAAAACGTGCAGCGTTTGCCGGTGGAGGGCTGTTCCAGCAGCGGCGCAATGCGCTGCGCCTGCTGGGCGAAAACCTCCTCGGCAAGGGCTTCTTTGCCCAGCAAGATGCCATACAGCTTGATCCACTCCATCCGCGCCAGCGGGCTGCTCTCGTAGCTGGAGCGCTCTACCAGCACCGGAATGCTGAACCGCTCCAGCTGCTCCTTCACTTCCGGGGTGTGGTAGATCATGGTGTTTTCCACCGCAAGGCCGCATTCTGCGGTCAGGATACGTTCGTAGTCCGGGGCGCTGTACTTACCCGCGTAGGCAATGCGCCCGGCCTGCATGGCCTGCTTTGCCTCATCCAGATACCAGCCCTCGGCGCGGGTGCCGGAAAGGGCAATGCTGTCCAGCGCGTCCAGATGGAGAAATAAGTCCATGGCAGAGGTGGACACCAGATAGATGTTCTGCACCGGCTGCTGCAAAACAGTCACGCCCTCGGGTACGGTGCGCAGAGTGGCAGCGCCCTCCGGCCGGACAAGGAACTTTGCCTGTGCGTCCGGGATGGTCAGCAGGGTAGAGCCGTCCGCATAGCAGTCGGCGGTAAACTGGGTGGCGTAGTCCAGCGGGTAGGCGTGGTCAAACACCAGCTCGTCCGTATCGGCGGGTGCGGTGGGCGCGGCCGTGCAGCCTGCAAGCACCAGCGCGGCGGCAGGCAGAGCCTTTAAAAATTGAGCGCGGGTCAGCTTCATGGAAGGTTACTCCAAAGTAAAGGTCAGGGTGTATTCGATCTCGTGGGGCTTGCTCATGGCAATGGTGTCGGCGGTAACAGTCAGCGGGGTGTCCAGAGCAGCCACGGGAATCTCAAAGGTAGAGTTGCCCTCGGTGTTGGTGGGTAGATACTTTTCACCATCCACGATCATGTAGTCGTAGTTGGGGCTGCTCCACACGATGGTAGCGGTCATTTTGCCATCTGCCACGGTCAGGGCAGCGGGGCTTTCCACGGTGGCGCGGCCGGAGCCGCCCTCCAGCACTACGGCAGCAGTATAAGCGCCGTCTGCGGGGGTCTCGGCGGCCTGCTCGGTTTTAAGTTCAGCGTTGCGCACGCTGACGATATGGTCATACCACTTGCCCTTGGTGCCCAGCAATGCCAGCTGGAAGTCGGTGTCCAGTGCTTCTACCGGGATATCATAGCCGTACACTTCTTCGGTGGTGCCATCCGCGTAGGTAACGGTGTCCACGGTGGGGATGAGCCAAGCGGTCTTGTTGGCCTCGGCATCGGCGGCAAGACCGGGGTAGAGGTTTACGATCTTTTTGGACGCCAGACTGACATGGAAGGTCATCACGCCGTTTTCCACGGTCAGGGTACCCTTGCCGTTGCAGGCTTCGCTGGTGTGGAACATACTGCTGTCGGTCTCGAAATCAGCGGTATATACGCCGTCCGGCAGGGCAGTCTCAGCAGCGGCAGAGGAAGCTGCCACGGAGGAAGCGACCTCAGAGCTTGCGGCAATGGAAGAAGCGGGAGCAGCCCCGCCGCAGCCTGCCAGAGAAGCAGCCAGCACCACGCCGGCCAGAGAAACGGTAATAAACTGTTTGCAGCGCATAAAATAAATACCTCAGTATCATAAATTTTGACCCGGAATTTGGCTTTCCGGGGTAGGGGGCACGTTCTCCTCGTGCGGGGAATGCGCCCATAAAAGAAGCCCTCTCCGTATGCTTGGCAGCGCCGGAGAGGGCTTCTGAATCCATTAGCCGTTCAGAAGATCCATAGCGGCCTTGGTATGTGCAATGTACAGCTGCTGGATATCCGCAATGCGGCCCAGACCAGAGATCTGGCAGTCCACATTCTCAAAGCAGCCTGCGGCGGTAAACTGGCTCAGCCAGCTGTCGGCGTCCTCACCGGCCATGTCGTTGTTGGCGTGGTCGCCTGCCACCACCATCAGCGGGCGCAGAACAACTTTGGTGTAACCGGCAGCTTTCACAGCCTCGATGACGGCCTCGCAGGAGGTCTCCTCAGGCTCGCCCTCCACCGTGCCAATGAACACGTTGTCGTAGCCCAGGGTCTGCATGGTGGTCTGCATCTGACTGTAACTCACCTTAGCGGTGTGGGAGGTGCCGTGACCCATAAAGACGAAAGCGGTTTTATCGGCAGCGGCAGCGGCGGCGCTGTCGTAACCGGCATCCTTCACAGCGGCAGCGGTAACGGCCTTGGCAACAGCTTCCTTATCTGCGTTGATGACGGAAGCATCTGCGCCCACCTCGCCCAGCAGGGGCTCTGCCACAGCAACGCTCTCAAACTTGTCGCGGTACTGGTCCAGCATCTCGTTCATCTCGTCGTACTCTGCACCGTGCATCAGATGGGTGGGCTGCACGATCAGGTTCTTCACGTCGTTTGCCACAGCGCGGTCCAGTGCCTGCTGCATGTTGTCGATCTTCTCGCCATCGCGTGCCTGCACATGGTTGATGATGATCTGTGCGGTAAAGGCGCGG
>OGCQ01001906.1_pt1 | contig 23235 bp, 21 predicted proteins | sample 1570161 | NCBI WGS metagenome assembly OGCQ01 (sample SAMEA4384402, study PRJEB24528) | human gut metagenome
ACCCCAGGCAGCACTATTTTGGCAACAAATATGTTTTCCTACTGCGAAAACAATCGATTATTCGCATTGATCCTACTGGAGAATGGAATTTAATTGATGATTTTATTGCCGGTGCAGTCGGAGCCAAGCAGAGATATTATAAGCCTATTTAAAAAAATTTAGCGTTAAATTCCTGCCCTCCAGAGGCTCTATATAATATAACCTATACGCAAAGCACACGACGAAGTAAAAACAAAAAGCAAAGCGCCTGCCGAAAAACAGACAGGCGCTTATGATTTATACTATTCCAAAGCAAATTTCGTCTACTTATTATTGTTACGGCTCTGTCTGCGCGAAATCGCTGGCATATCAAAATCTATATCATCGTCTTCCTCGCTTCTGAAAGAGAAAAAGCTGTTTTTCTGCTGACGACGAGGCCGTATTTCCTCCTCCGGCTGCTCCTCAGGCTCCTCATAACGGCTAACCCGCATAGTCTGCGGCGGCTCCTGATACCTAGGCTCAGGCTTTACCGGCTCTATATATTCCTCTTCCTCATAGCCTGAGGCGCGAGTCTGAGTCTGATTATTTCTGCCGTTAAACGGAGTCATCTCCAGACCGTCGTCATCCTCGTCGTATTCCACGCGGTTTTCACCGTTATCACGGCGCTCTCCGCGGCGGGCGGCATGAGGATTATTCCTTTCAAAGCCGGTAGCTATAATAGTTATGCGTATTTCATCATCCAATTCATCAGCTATTCCAGCACCGAATATAATATTGCAGTCAGGGTCAACTGCCTCCTGGATTAGGAATGCCGCTTCATTTACCTCAGTCAGAGACAAGCTCGGCCCGCCGGTAACATTCAATATAACGCTGCGAGCGCCCTCTATAGTGGTATCCAGAAGGGGCGACGCTATGGCCTTCTTAGCCGCGTCTACAGCGCGGTTTTCACCGGTGCCTACGCCTATGCCCATATGCGCAACGCCCTTATCCTTCATAACCGCCTTTACGTCGGCAAAGTCCAAATTAATCATGCTGTGACGGGTTATAAGATCGCTTATACCCGAAACGCCCTGACGGAGCACGTCGTCCGCCTGGCGGAACGCCTCTACTATAGACGTGCCTTTGCCCACAACCTGAAGCAGCTTATCGTTAGGGATAACTATAAGACTGTCTACCTTGGTCTTAAGCTCAGCAATGCCCCTATCGGCATTAAGCGCTCGTATACGGCCCTCGAACATAAAGGGCTTTGTTACTACCCCTACTGTAAGAATACCCATTTCCTTAGCAACCTCAGCCACTACCGCGGCGCCGCCCGTGCCCGTGCCGCCGCCCATTCCGGCAGTAACAAACACCATATCCGAGCCCTTAACCTGCTCGGCTATCTCATCCCGGCTTTCCTCGGCCGCTTTTTTGCCTATATCCGGATTAGCGCCCGCGCCCAGGCCCTTTGTTATTTTCTCGCCAATCTGTACCTTTTTATTAGCCTTGGAAACCTTTAACGCCTGCTTGTCCGTATTAACGGCAATGTATTCCACGCCGGTAAGACCGCTGGTTATCATACGGTCCACAGCGTTATTACCGGCGCCGCCTACTCCCACAACCTTTATTTGGGCAAAGTCTCCGACGTCCAGATTAAAATCCATCATACTTAATGTCCTCCTAACCGCTATTTCTTAAATATTTGTTTTATTTGCTCCAGAAGGGAAACTTCCTCCTGAGTTATGTTATCCAGCGCCAAGTCAATCACGCCCAGCGCGGAGGAATATTCAGGCTTATTTAAACGGGTGGATTTAGGCTGAATAAGACTCACTCCACGGTTAAGCCGCTTTTGCATAAATTCGCGTATTCCCCGCATGCCGGACGTGCCGCCCGTAAGCCATATCTCCACATATTCAGGCAGGATGCAGCCCGATTTATCCAATTCCCTTTTAATTATATCACAAATTTCGTCCACGCGCGCATTAATTATATCCTGAACCTTCATTGCCGAAAAGCTCTGCACGCGGCTGCTTCCCTTTGGCATTATTTCATATACATCGTCACGGCTGACCGAAAGACCATAGACGGCCCTGCGCTTAAGCTGGTCCGCTACTTCGTCGTCCACATGCAGAAGCATGGCCAAATCTCTGGTTATATGCAGCCCGCCGATACGGACTGAATTATGATAAAGCATCCCGTCTCCCTTTAGAACGCTTACCGAAGTAGAGCGGTCGCCTATATCCACAAGTATTGCAGTACGGTCGCGCATTTCAGCGGGAATAAACGCAAGCGCCTGCGCCAGAGGCGAAGCAATAGCTGAATCCAGAAGATAGCCCTCGCTCTCCAAAAGCGCGCCTACCGAACGAACAAAGCCCTTATTAACTAAAACATAGGAAACCATTGCGCTTAATTCGCTGGCCATCATATTAAGCGGGTCCATAGTCTTGCGCTCGCCGTTAATCATAAAATGTATCGGACAACGGTGCGCAACAGAATAATCACGCATAGCGGAAAAATTCTCGCCCCGCTTAAAGAGCAGCTCCACGTCGTCCTGAGTAATTCGCCGCGCTTTCCCAAAGGAAAGACTGGCCCTTTTAAGAACTACCTGAGTAAAATCACCCGGAACGCCAACATGCACGCGGCGCAATCTGCGTCCCGCCTGCTTTTCGGCTTCTCTCAGCACAGAGCTTATAGTATACTTAAGCTCGCGCGGCTCCAGCCAACCCGAACGATTATACCCGGCATATTCATTTACAGATATTCCAAGCAGGTTGAAGCCGTCGTAAACGCCCTTTTCGGCAATCATGCAGACAACCTTGCTTGTCCCTATCTCAATAGCAGCAGCGGTCTGCCTCATTCCTCTCCCGCCTCCCAGGCAAACAAAATCCTAAAGCCCTAATATGGGCAGGACGCTTTATGAAAAGGTACACGCCTCCAAAATAGAACATCCTTCTATATATAATAACAGATTTTCATTCTTTTTAAAAGCGTTTTTTATATATTTTCTTTAAATGAGGCAAAAAACCTTAGCACAGCTAAGCATTTATATAAGCAACCGCATATTTTGCCGCGTTTTTATCTATTTCTTCTTATCATTCCGCATTCTCCGGCGCATTCTCTGTTGTGTTTTCCGGCGCCTCCTGATTCTCTTCCAGAGGCATAAAAGCAAAATTATCTATAACGGATAAATCAAGAATGCCTTTAATCTGTCCAGAAGCGTCAGCATATCCGTTTTTCTGCAGACTGTCCAGAGCCGGAGCATAATAGGCAAGCTTGTCCGCCAATTTAATAGGAGCGCCCAGCCTCACAGTAAGCCCGTTCTGCATATTGAGAGTAAACTCCCCGTCTGACAAATCCGCTTCCCTTACCTGCGTAATCAAAGAATAGCCCTTAAGCTGCTTAATCAGCTCAAGATAATCTGAAAACAACTGTTCGTCCTGTACGGCTATTCTCTTTCCGGGCTGATAGCCCGTAAGATTCATGCCCTTTATAAGCAGAAGCGCGGGATCATGGGTTTGAGTAGCCGCCAGCACAACGCCGTCGTAATCAGCGTTGCAGTAAACTCCGGCATATTCAAACTGCACCCGCGCTTCCCTCTCGCTTATATATATCGTAAGCTTATCAGGAAATTCGCGCACTATATCTGTTACCGAAATATAAGGATTTTCTTCAAGGCGCTCCTTTATATCCGCTTCGGATAATTTTAAAATATTATCCCCTACCATTACCCCTGCCTTTTCTATTATTTCCTCGCGGGAAAAGCGCGAATTGCCCATTATGGTTATTGATGAAATTTCAAATATACTGCTGTTGACAAGCAGCACAACCGCCAATACGAGCAAAAGCAGCAGAAAAATGCTAAGCCGCCCATAGCTTTTAACATATACCTTTTTCCGCTTTTCATTCCTTTGCTCTTTCAAGTCTAATCCTCCGCAGTTTTTATATCAGCGCCTAATTTAGATAAATTCTCCTCAAGACGGTAATATCCTCTATTTATATATCCGGCGTCCATAACTCTGGTTACTCCCCGCGCCCTAAGGCCGGCAAGCACCATAGCCGCTCCGCCCCTTAGGTCATATGCGCTTACATTAGCTCCGTAAAGCTCATAGACCCCTTTAATAACCGCAGTCCTGCCCTTAACCGTTATATCCGCGCCCATCTTTATAAGCTCGCCCGCATGCTTAAGCCGGTTTTCAAAAATATTCTCCACAATGATGCAGGTTCCGTCGCACACCGTCTGCAAAGCCATCATCTGGGCCTGCAAATCGGTAGGAAAACCAGGATAAGGCATAGTCTCTATTATCCGCGGGCTTTTTAAGCGCCATGGAGCCGAAACGCGTATCCTGTCCGAAGCGCATTCTACTTCACATCCGCATTCGGACAGCTTATTTATTAATGAACGCAGATATTCCGGGCTTATGCCCGTAACAGCCACGTCCCCTCCGGTTATGGCGGCCGCTATCATATAAGTGCCCGCGGCTATTCTGTCCGCCATAGGAGTAAATTCTCCGCCCGAAAGGGGGGTTCCCTTTATCAGAATGCTGTTGCCTGAAAAGCTGACGCAGCCTCCCAGCGTTTCAATAAAACGGGCCAGCTCTGTTATTTCGGGCTCCTTGGCCGGATTATTTATAACCGTCTCCCCCTCGGCCGCAGCAGCAGCCATCATAAGATTTTCAGTAGCTCCCACGCTGGGATAATCCAAATATATTTCACAGCCCCTAAGACGCACCGCCTCGCAGCTTATGTATCCAAACTGTTCATCTATCCGCGCTCCCATGGCCCTTAGTCCCTTAAGATGCAAATCAATCGGCCGCATTCCTATATCGCATCCGCCGGGATAACTCAAAACCGCTTTTCCAAAGCGCCCCAAAAGAGGGCCAAGTATAAATAACGAAGCCCGCAGCCTGCGGGAAAGCTGTTCGTCTATTCTGAAGCCGTCCGCATCAGAGGAATCAATATATATCCTATCCCCCTCCTGCTCGGCACGGCAGCCCAGTCTCCTTAGTATTTCAAGCATATTGTCTATATCCGAAAGCCTCGGACAATTATTTAAAGCAACCGGCTCCTCTGCCAGAAGCGAGGCTGATAAAATGGGAAGAATGGCGTTCTTGGCGCCGTGAATGCCAAGCGTGCCTGTTAAACGCCTGCCTCCCCTCAGCAGTATGTTTTACATTTACGCACCTCCAGGTCATACATTGCAGCAAAAACAAAAGAATCTCAAACGAGGTCTTATTAATCCGGCTGAAACCAGACGAGTTTTTTTCTGTATACTGCAATATATGCCTTAGGGGCGGCTTTTGTTATATTGCGCGTCCACCGTTAAGCGCTTGCCCGCAATAAATAATAAATAAAAATTTATAGCTAAGCGCACGCCGTTGCTTTCCAGCGCGCGCTCATTATAACGTTACGTTGTCAGACCCTTAAAAGCTTTTCAGCTTATTCGTCTTATCCGTTCTTCTTCATTTTGGTCGGTTTGCTTTTTCCTCGGCGCTCGGCGCGAGGAATACGCGCTTATACTCAGCAGGACTCCAGTAGCCGCTGAAAAGGCCAGTAAAGAGGACGTCCCACGGCTTATAAAAGGCAGCGTTACGCCGGTAGAGGGAATTAAATTAGTAACAACCCCAATATTGACTATAACCTGCATAGCCACTATTATAGTTATCCCGCTGGCTAAATAGCTGCCGAAACGGTCGGGCGCGTTCATGGCTATGCGCATGCCCATGAAAATAAAGGCCGCATATAAAAGGATTACGGCTACAGCGCCTATAAAACCAAATTCCTCCGCAATTATAGCAAATATGTAGTCTGTATCCGCCATGGGAAGGTTGCTTATTTTCTGACGGCTGTTTCCCAGCCCTACTCCCCAAAGGTTTCCGCTTCCCAGCGCATAAAGGGATTGAACTATCTGATAGGATTTATCCTGCGGGTCGAAAAAAGGATCCAGCCAGGCGTGAACGCGGTCGCTCCGCCAGCCGACAAAGGTCATCATACACACTACGCCCGCCGTAACCACCACTCCGCCCAGCGCCACCAGCCATTTCTGCATACCCGCTATAAAAAGCAGCATAATGCTGGGAATAAGTATGCATATGGCGGTAGTGGAAAGGTTAGGCTCAATAACTATAAGCGCGGCAAAAAGGATTATAGGGCCAAAGGGTATCGCCCAGGTTTTAAGGCTTTTATACCAGTTGACGTTGCCCGAAAGATACCAGGCCAAAAAATATACCAGCACAAACTTCGCTATTTCAGACGGCTGAAGAGTAAAAATCTTCAAATCAATCCAGCGGTGCGCGCCGCCCCTATCCCTAAAGAGAAATACCGCGCAGAGCAGAATGGTGGATACAACCAGAGCTATTATAACCAGCGGCTTTTTATTAAAATTACGATAATCAAAACGGGATATAAGAAACATCATAACCACGCATACTACCGACGCCGCCGCATGCTGAATAAAGAGGCTCATGGAATCTGCCCCGTCCAATATCTGACTGGCATAGGTGCTGGACAGCACCATTATGCACCCGATGCATAAAAGCAGTATAGCCACATAAAAGAGGGGGAAGCTGATAGCGCTTCGTCTTACCCGCTTGGCTTTTTTCCTTTGTTTTTTGTTTTCCTGCGTCATAAGCCGCCTCTTTCTCAAAAATCCGCCCTAAATCCGGGCTTTGTTTTATTATTAACATTAGGACATTAGGGCCTTTAGGAAGCGCTGAAAAAAAGCATATGCCGCCGGAGCAGCCTCCTCGGCCCAAGCCGCCCGCAAGCTGAAAAAACTTAACGCCGGTTTATTCCTCCAGGGAATTTACAAGCTCCTTAAACACTCTGCCCCGCTCTTCAAAATCCGCAAACATGTCAAAGCTTGCGCAGGCTGGCGAAAGCAATACGTTCCAGCCAGGCTGGGCAGCCTTAAACGCCAGGCGCACTCCTTCGTCAAAGCCGGCGGCATGAGTATACTCCTTAATGCCCGCGCGCTCCAGCGCGCCAATAATTTTCCGAGCTGTATCCCCTAAAACAACTGTATGCTTGATATTGTCCGTATATTCTTTTATCAAGCCGTCAAATTCCCCGCCTTTGTCGTAGCCGCCTAATATAAGCACCGTAGGCTTATCCATAGTCTGTATGGCCTTAATTGTAGAATCCGGATTGGTACCCTTTGAATCATTTATAAAGGTAACCCCTTTAACCGTGCGCACAGTTTCAATTCTATGCTCCACCCCCTCAAAGCTCATAAGAGTCTGCGCCACATTTGCCGCAGAAACCCCCATAAGCATGCCTATCGCGGCAGCCGCCATGGCATTTTCTATATTATGCCTGCCCTTAATGCGCACATCCTCGCATTTGCATATTGGCTGCTTAAGAGCGCCCAGACAAAATGTAATAATTCCGTCCTCTATAAATACTCCCTCGCCCAGCTCCTTTTCATAGGAAAAAAACAATACCCGGGCATTAATATCCTCAGCCATTTTGCGGACAATCTCATCGTCATAATTAAGCACCGCAAAATCCTTCTGCGTCTGATTGAGAAAAAGCCGTTTCTTAGCCGCTATATAGCCGTTCATATCCCCGTGCCGATTCAGATGGTCGGGGGTAATATTCAACAATGCCGCCACATGCGCGTGAAAGGTATCTATGCATTCAAGTTGATAGCTGCTTATCTCAGTTACCATAATATCCCGCGGCGAAGCCTCAAGCGCGTGCGCGCTGTAGGGAATACCTATATTGCCCACTACAAAATTGCCTCTGTTCGCATCTGAAAAAATACGGCCGGTAAGGGTAGTGGTCGTGGTTTTGCCGTTAGTGCCTGAAATAGCAACCGTCTGACCTTTGCACACCCTGTAGCCCAGCTCTATTTCAGTCAGCACCTCCTTGCCCAGCTCGCGCGCCCGCTTCAGCGCCGGAAGACTAGGCGGAACGCTTGGACTTATCACTATAAAATCCGCGTCCCCTATAAGTTGGTCGGGACTAATCCCTGTTTTATAGATATACTCTCCCGCAGGCAGGCCATCTATATTATCTATCTGCCTGGAATCGTTTAAAACAACCTGCGCGCCTAAAGCCTTAAGCAGCTTCGCCGCCGCTATGCCGCTGCGCGCCATACCTATTACAAGCGCCCTCTTGTTTTTAATATCCATCTATATGTTCTCCTTTCCGTCCCTATACCGGGCAGGTGAGCTTTCAGCCCAGCATTAAAAGGGATATAAGGCAAAGCACAAAAGTAATAATCATATACATGCCCGTAACCTTAGTTTCGGGATATCCCTTTAGCTCAAAATGATGATGCAGAGGAGCCATCAAAAACACTCTCTTTTTTCTCAGCTTATACGAACCCACCTGAAGTATAACCGAAACGCATGAAGCTACCAGCACTCCGCCCATTATGGGTATCAACAGCATCAGCCGGGAAAACAAAGTGGCCGCCGCAATGGCCCCGCCCAGAATAAACGAGCCTGTATCCCCCATAAAGATGCGCGCCGGATATATATTAAAGCGCAGAAAGCCTAATGCAGCCCCGGCAGCTATAGCGCAGAAGGTAGCCAGCATTTTAAGCTGTTCTCCATAAATTGAATCCCCCGCCGCAAACGCGCCCGCTGAAAGATAGGTAATTATGATAGTAAAAGCGCCCATTATTATAAGGCTCACTCCCGAATCAAGACCGTCCAAACCGTCGGTAAGGTTAGAAGCGTTTACAAGAGCTATTATAACAAATACGGCCACCGGGATATACGCCCAGCCCAAATTAAATTCCCCGCCTAAAAAAGGAAGATATATACTGCTGCCTATTTCAGGGCTGTAATAGGCGTAAAGAGCAGTTATAAGCGCTATGCCGAACTGCCCTATTATCTTCTGATACGCCTTAAGCCCCAGAGAACGCTTTTTAACAATTTTTATAAAATCATCTAAAAAACCCACTATTCCATAAGCAAACGCCACCAGACATGCTATCATAGCCATCCCGCTGAGCCTGAATATTAAAGCGGGCACTATAATCCCCACCAGCATAATAAGCCCGCCCATGGTAGGCGTATTCTGCTTGCTTAAATGGCTCTTAGGGCCGTCGTCCCTAACCTGCTGCCCAAACTTGAGTTTCTGCATGGCCTTTATAATAAAAGGTCCTGCAAAAAGGCAAATTATAAAAGCGGCCAGCACCGGCAGTATTATATCCTTAAATTCCTCCATTTGTTCCTTCCCCCGTTCATAAATGGGCGTTTTCATTAAGCAGGCTGGCAACTGTTTCCCTGTCGCTGAAATGATGCTTTACGCCGCCTATTTCCTGATAATCCTCGTCGCCCTTTCCCGCAATTATAATTATATCGCCCGCCTGAGCGTTTTCCATAGCAAATAGTATTGCCGAGCGCCTGTTTTCCAGCATTTTATAATTATCAAATCCATCAGGCAGCCCCTTTTCAATCTGGCGCATTATTTCTTCCGGCTCTTCATAGCGTGGATTATCTGAGGTGATAACGCAAAAATCGCTGTATTGAGCGGCTATCCCCCCCATTATGGGGCGTTTGGCAGTATCCCTGTTGCCTCCGCAGCCAAAAACAGTAATTACCCGTCCCTTATGATACGCCCTAACCGCCTTAAGTATATTTTCCAGGCCGTCCGGAGTATGAGCGTAATCTATGACCACGCTGTAGGGCCTGCCCTGCATATCGGGAGTTTCAAACCGTCCCGGAACACCCGAAAATTCCGCAAGACATTCCAAGGCATACTCCGCCTTCATGCCCAAAGCCGTCAACGCTCCAAAAGCCGCCAGAGCGTTGTATACGCTGAAGCGCCCTGATATTTTAAGAGACGCCGGATAGCTGCGTCCATTATATACCAAATCAAACGCGCTACCCTGACCCGAATAAGCTATGTTTTTTGCCATGATATCCGCGTCCCGGTCCAGGGCATAGGTAATTGCGCCTGCGGCAGCCCTGCGGCCTGTTTCGTCATCAATATTGACAACGGTTTTTTTGCAGCGGCCAGGCTCAAACAGCTTCAGCTTAGCCGCAGCATAGGTCTGCATATCTCCAAAAAACTCCAGATGGTCCTGGGTCAGATTGGTAAATATGCCTACGTCAAAAAGGATGCCCTCTACCTTGCGCAGATACAGCGCCTGAGCAGTTACCTCCATAACCACGCTTTTTACCCCTCTATCCCGCATTTTTCTCAGTATATACTGCAGTTCTATGGGGTCGGGAGTGGTAGAGGTCTTTATGCTTATATTCTGCTTTTCCCCGTTTATATATATACCCGAGGTGCCTATAAGCCCTACAGAAGCGCCCGTCTTATTAAGCGCATGGCGCAGCATAAAGGTAATGCTGGTCTTGCCGTTAGTGCCTGTTACTCCCAAAAAGCTCATGCCCCGCGCAGGATTCCCATAAAAGGCCGCAGCCATAAGGCTCATAGCCCGGCGCGAGTCAGGCACCTTTATCTGAGTTATATTATCCTGCGTAAATTCCTCTACTACCGCAGCCTCCGCTCCGTTTTTCAAAGCGCCGGCTATATATTTATGCCCGTCGGTCTCCAGTCCTCTTATCGCAAAAAACAGCGACCCCTTTACGCATTCTCGGTTATCCAGCGTCAGATGCCCTATTTCTTTATCAGCGTTTCCTTTTATAGAATATTCTTCTAGACCGTCCAGGCCATGAAGGAGCGCTTCAAGCTTCATAAATACCCCCGCTAATCCTCGTCCTGATATATATCGGTATACGCGTCCACGGGCTCCTCGCCCGTTACCATTATTTCAGTATTGGAATAAACCATCGCTCCGGCGGCAGGCACCTGAGCTACAACCTTGCCCTCTCCCTGAACAAGCATGCGCAATCCGGCCTTGGCCAAAACCTTTTCAGCCTCAACCGTATCCATGCCTCTTACATCGGGCACCTCTATATCGGCAACCATAAGCTGGCTGTCCTCTTCTGTATTTTCAGGCTGCACGTTCATGTATTTAAGGGCGTTTTCCAAAATCATCTTGGCATAAGGCGCCGCTACAACGCTTCCGAAATCTATAGCCACGTCCGGCTCATCCACAACCACCAGCACGGCTATCTGCGGGTCGTCCGCCGGCGCAAAGCCTAAAAACGAGGCTATATGCTTATCACGCACGATTACGCCGTCACGGTATTTCTGAGCCGTACCCGTTTTTCCACCCACGCGGTAGCCTGGTATATAAGCGTTTTTACCGCCGCCTACGCGCACCACCTCTTCAAGTATCTGTCTGACTGTAGCGCTGGTTTCCTCGGAAATTACCTGCCGGATAACAGTCGGCTCTACGTTCATAACGCTGTTGCCGTCGTCGTCCACCATGCCCTTTACCAGATATGGCTGCATAAGCTTGCCGCCGTTTATAGCCGCTGAAACCGCTGTAATAAGCTGAAGAGGGGTAACCGCTACCGCCTGCCCAAAGGCCATGCGGGCCAGGTCTACGTTCTGCACATATTTCTGAGCCAGTACAAGTCCGCCCTGGTCCGCGGAAAAATCTATATTGGTTTCAGTACCGAAGCCAAAATTGCGCAGATATTTATAAAAGGTATCCACGCCGAGGCTCAGCCCCATTTCTACAAAGGCCGGGTTGCACGAATTGCATACGGCTTCAGTAAGCGTCTGGTGTCCATGCGGCACGTTGCGCCAGCATTTTATCTTCTGTCCATCCACCAGCGCATAGCCTATATCGTTAAAGGTGCTGTTGAGGTTTACCTTACCCTCCTCCAGCGCGCTGGCTAAAGTAATGATTTTAAAGACCGAGCCCGGCTCGTATACATCCAGTATAGCGCTGTTGCGCGAATATTCCTGCCATGCGTCCACATCGTCCAGAGGCGGGTCGTTAAGGTCGTAATCTGGAATATTTACCATGGCCAGTACTTCCCCTGTTTGAGGATTCATAACTACGCATTCAACCTTTTTCGCCTTTTGCTCCTCATAGCACTGCTTCATAGCGCTCTCAGCAAACTTCTGGATAACATAATCTATAGTGAGCACTAAATTCAGGCCGTTGGTCGGGTCTATATATCTCTCTTCCCCGCCCGGAATCTGCATGCCTCCTATATCGGTAGAGGAATAAATCCTGCCGGTAAGCCCGCGCAGGTATTTATCATATTTAAGCTCCAAGCCTTCCTTGCCCACGCCGTCAACCGACGTCCTGCCTAAAACCTGGGCAAGAGTATTGCCTTTAGGATAGTATCTCTTGCGGTCGTCCACCAAAACCACGCCCGGCAGATTTAATTCTTCAATAGCCAATACTTCCTGGTCTGAGAGATGCCGCTTTATATTCTGTTCAGCATATTTCGTATTAGTCACGCGGTTATAAATAGTTTCTCTGTCCATGTCCAGTATGGCTGCAAGCTGGTCGGCAGTCCTGTTGGGATCGCCCTTTTTGGCAATCTGCGCAGGCTGCACCACCAAACTCTTGCTGCTTGCGCTTACAGCCAGCAACTCCATGTTTCTATCATAAATGGAGCCTCTGGAAGCGGATACTACAGTAGAAGATGTCCACTGTCCCAATGCCCGCCTCTGAAGCTCCTGTGATTTAACTATCTGCCATCTGAAAAGCTGCACCACCAGCAGCACAATGCAAACCATGAACGCGCCTAAAATCCAAAAGAGTCTGCTCTTATGCTTAGCATAAGCGTTATTCGCCAATTCACTTCCTCCTCTCAAGGGAATTCAGCCAATCCAGCAGCCTGTCGAAAAAGCCTCCGTTCTTCTGTATTTCGGTCAGCTCCTCGTATTCGGCTTGGGCAGGCTCCAGCTCAAGCTGGATTATCTGGCTGGCGTCAGGATATTTCATGCCTAATTCTCCGGCAAGCTCAAGATATTTTTCCATATCAGCGGCTTCGGCCAGCTCCTTTTTGGCGCTGTTAACCGCTACTATGCTGTTCTGAATCTCCTTGCCCATCTTTTGTATGCTGCGGTTGTTTTCGTATATAGCGGCGTTTCCCATAAGCAGCAGGCATGCCGAAGCGGCAAAAGCCAGAGTAAGCGTTACTCCGAGAAAGCGCTTAAAACGCTTATGCTTTTCCTGCCCGCCGGGCACCACCCGCAAATCAGGCTTTACCCTTGGCTGCGCCCGTTTTTCCGGCCGCGGATAAGAGGGGTTTATTTCAGGCTGAAGGGCGGCGTTGGAATCAAGCCGGTAACGCACGCTTACCTGCTCATCCTGATAAAGCCTATCCCTATTCCTTCTTCCTCTGTTATCCATTTCTATTCACCCGCCTTTAGCTATATTACATATATTTTGTCCCCAGCCTCTTCGGAGCACGGAATAATTCAGGCTTTTTCAAAGCAGCGCAGCTTTGCGCTCTTACTCCTGGGATTGCTCTCCATCTCCTGCGCCGAAGGTATAACGAACCGTCCCACAACCTTGCCCTTGGATACCGCCCCGCAAACGCAGACTGGCAGTTTGGGCGGACAAGTGCACGGCTTTTCCATATTCTGCATAACTCGTTTAACTACTCTATCCTCCAGGCTATGAAAGGTTATAACGCAAAGCCGGCCTCCCGGATTCAAACAATCCGCAGCGTCTCTAATGGATTGCTCCAGAGAACCCAGCTCATTATTTACCTCTATGCGTATAGCCTGAAAGGTTCTGCGCGCAGGATGAGGGCCTGTCCTCCTGGCTCGCGTGGGAATAGCCTTTTTAATTATATCTACCAATTCAAAAGTGGTTTCAATGCTTTTGCGCTGACGCTCCTGCACTATAAACTGAGCTATTCTGGAGGCCCACTGTTCTTCTCCGTAATCCCGTATAACTCTGTAAAGCTCCCGCTCGCTGTAATCGTTTACCACATGATAAGCGTTTAGATACTGGCTTTTATCCATTCTCATATCCAGAGGAGCGTCATACTGATAGCTGAAGCCCCGCTCAGGGTTATCCAGCTGATACGAGCTTACTCCCAAATCCAGAAGCACTCCGTCTACTCCCTCAATTCCCCGCTGAGCCAAAATATTTTTTATTTCTGAAAAATTCGCATGTACAAGGGTTACTCTGTCTCCGTATTCCTTTAATCTCAGCGCCGCAGCCGCCAGCGCCTCACCGTCTCTGTCTATGCCTATTAAACGCACGTCCTTTGCGGCCGAAAGTATTCCGCGAGCATGTCCCGCGCCTCCGAGCGTGCCGTCTATATATAATCCGTTATCCTTTACGCAAAGCAGCCTCAGCGTCTCGTCCAGCATAACGGGAATGTGCTTGAAATCCACTTTCAGTTACTCCTTCCATCCTCCTGAGCCTTCAGCCCTTTCTGGAGGCTGCGTCTCTTTTCCAGGGACGCATAATCCTTTTGTTCCCAATTATCCTTATCCCAAATTTCAAAGCAATCAAAATTTCCTATAACTATAAGCTCTTTTTTAAGCTGGGCGTAGCCGCGCTGGCGCTGCGGAATAAGCACCCGGCCGGCGGCGTCAAAGCTTCCCTCGTTAGCCGTCGAAAAAAGGCTGCGTCTGAATTCCATTACTTCAAGGTCCAAGCTGTCCAGGCCCGCAACCTGACCCGTCACCTTTTCCCATGTTTCGGCGGGATATACGCTCAGGCAATTTTCCGCACCCTGAGCAATAATAAAGCTTTCGCCCAGCAAAGCGCGGAATTTGGCGGGCAGCCTTATACGGCCTTTATCGTCAATGGTAGCGTCGTAAGTGCCCAAAAAACCAAAGCCCTGCATATATCTCACCTCCTAATACAGTCTTGTATGGTTATTATACAATACTTTCTGCCCACTTACAACCACTTTTTTATTATTTTCATAGATTTTTTTGAGTTTTTGCCCACCAACGAACACAATAATAAAAAAAGCAGCCACTAATTGGCTGCTTTTTAACTTTTACCCTCAATTTGCAAGTAGCTATATCTTCCTAATGCATTAATTTGCGTCCTGCGGCGTTGCCGTTATTCCTTATGCGCCCTTTGTATATGGTTCTAACGCGCTTTACAGAGCACAAATCAATGCGCTCCCACCCCACGGCCTCAAATAAAGAAAATTTCTTCATTTCCAAGGCGGAAAATGAAGAAACAAGCCTGGGGATATGCCTATTTTAGAATAACGCAGAAAATTAAAAATGCCCGAGTTATAAGAAATACTGTTTCTCTTAAACTGAAAGCATCCCTATATAATCAGCGTTCACATACGGAATTTAGCGCTTGACATATATATAAAATTCCTCTTGGACGGCCGCACGCGCTTTGGGGCGCGGCCGTCCAAGAGGAATTTATTTTGTTAAAGATATTCTAAAATTACCGAATATGCCTTTATCAGCTTCTCCAGCGAAAACGCTGCGTTGGCCGGGCTGGTAGAGGGCAGTTTAACCGCCTTGATTCCCGTTACAGGCTCGCAGAAACGGCAGTAAAGCTCATAAGCCTTGCCTCCTGTAGCAAATATGCCCTTTATATCGGCCGCAGCCAAAACACGCTTCAGATTATTAGGCGTCGGATTCATTATGCTGGTATCCTTTGCGCCCTCTATCTCGCAGCTATACAATACGTCCCAGACAGCTATTTGGTTATTAAGCAGAAAGGCTTTTTTCTCCTCATTGCCCTCCGGGCATTTCTGCTTTAAAACCCCCGCCATAACCTTCCAGAAGCGATTCTGAGGATGTCCGTAAAAAAAACCGGTTTCCCTCGATTTAGGAGAAGGAATGCTGCCCAGCATAAGCACGCGCGAAGCGGAGTTATAAACCGGCGGTATAGTATGCACTACAAAAATAGCCTTTCCCCTCCCCAGCGTTTAAGCTTCTCAAATTCCTCCTCAGAATCAAAGAATTTTATTTTGAATTTATGCTTTCGCCGCTCTCCCGGCGCAAGAGCTATTAAAGAGCCGTCCCGGCGCGCCGCCGCGCGGCCCAAAACGTAATTAGTGGCCGGCTCCAGCCCCAAAACATATTCGCCGCTGCTGATATTTTTCCATTGAATAAAATATTCCAGCATGCCCGCATCGTAATAATACACCATACCCAAGCCCAGCTTATGATTATATACAGACGCAAAGGAAGCTCCATCCGCATCCCGGCGCATAGTATGGAAATAGCATACCTCTGGAGCACCGTCCACAGGAGCCTCCATGCGCGTCCAGTTATCCCTGCCCGGAACGGAAATTTCGTCCCGGGGCCTAACCTCCATGGTGGGCAGAAAAATCTCTGCATTCTCGTCTATAAACGGATAACCGAAATTAAAATGATATAGCTGCATATATTCGCAGGATGCAAAGCCCTCGTTGACTATTTCATCTTCCAGAATAATCTCGTTAATCGCATGCTTAAATTCATACCGCCGCCTTAAAAGCAGATGCTCCCCAAAGAGCTTGCTCTGCCTCATCTGTCCCTCAAGGCGCGCCGTGCATACGCCATTTTCCATACCAGTTTTTAAGCTGTACTCTTCGGCCGGCATATAGGCAATGCGGCCGTGCAGCCCGTAAAGCTCCCCACCGTCCTCAGAGGGCGCGCCAAAAGCCGTAAGCCCGCAGGTAGTGAGCAACCCCGCAGTAAATCCGCGCTGCCAGTTTTCCCCTTCAGGCTCGTAATAAGCAGGATGGGTTATTCCGCAGGAGTTTATATAGCTTATATTTACTCCCTTATACAGCACATGAGCCATATCCATACATCTATCCGCCAGAACGGTTACGTCCAATCCCCCTCCGTTATTTATCTGGCTGGCCAGCACTCCCCTCGCCCTGCCCGTCTCATATTTGAAGGTCTTTACATTAAATTCCTGGGACATATCGCCTGTATATCTGTTTCTATAAGCGTCCATTATTCTCTTCTCCTCAGCTTAAAGCAAATAAGAAATTTCAGGCTTAAATTTTCAGCGCCCGGGCATACCAGGCGCTGAAAACTAAAACGCAACTGTAAAAGAATACGTTCCCTTAAAGGAAAATGATTCTATATAGGCATACTTATTAAAAAGGCCGGCCAATCCGCTGGACTTTTTAACCAGCTTAGACTGAAGCTCTTCTGCCTGGCCGCTCTTAGGGGGAGAAGCCCATTCGTATTTCTCAGCGTTTCCCTCAGAATAAGCCTCTTTGGTTTTATAATATTTAATAAGCAGCACTTCTTCATTTATAATGGAATCTATGTAACCGCTCACAGCGTCTATATGCAGCCCGATATCATCGCAGAGCACATAAGGGTATACCCCCACTCCCGCGCTTTCATTATCAAAATACAGCCACAGCTTTTCCTCCGAATCAATTACTGGCATATTCATCTGATAAATGCAGATATTATGATTATCAGGAGAAAGGCGCCGCACAAGATGCTCTTCAAATTCAGGATATTTTTCCAGTAATCTAAGCAAAAGCTCTTCCTGAGCCACCGAGGTTTTAGCCGGAGCTGAAAATTTTAAAAGCAGCTCGGTAAAATCCCTGTAGTCATGCTCCATAGTGAGCCTGTCCTGCAGCCTGCAATTTGCGTATTCCTCTCCGTTTACAGTTATTTTAAAATATTGCCCCTCGTCCGATTTGGAAAAGGAAATACTTATATTGTCGCGGATAAGCTGCCAGTCGCCGCGCGTATCCCCTTCAAGAGAAAAGCTTTCCTCAACCAGCAGCAGCCGTCCGGCCAGCAGGCAGAATATAAATTCTCCTCTTTTTTCCTCATTCTCCAGGCATTCGGTTATAGCCCGCCTCTCCAATTCCGCCGGAAGCTCTAACTGATTCTTATCCTCGATATAAATCTCTCCGCCCGTATAAAAACTGGAAGCGCATACCGCCTTCCCCAAATAGCCTTTATTCTTTTCTTCAATGGAAAAATCCCATCCCGGCGCGTAAATCCCGATAATATCAGGAGTATCCTCAAAAAATACCGTTTCCTTAATATCCTCCCTGCCCGTCAATTCAATATATTTTTCCAGGCAAGCATTCAGCTCCATAAAGCTTCTCCTTTCGCTTTAAAATACAAGCACATTTTTTGCACGGACATACCTATGCTGGTTTTTATTATACACGATATAATTCCAAGTGACAATGGGGTAAATTAATTTAATACCGAAAATACTGTACGAAGCATTATATTTATATCCCCAAGCAAGCTTACATTCTCCAGATATTCTAAATTATACTTCATTTTTTCAGGCAGGATTATATTTATATATACGCTGTCCGCGTCGTCCGCCTTTCGTATAAGCTCGCTTTCATCCTTATATTTTATGCTGGCCAGACTGGTAAGCCCCGCAGGCAGCAAAAGAGTAGACAGCATTTTGGGAGTATAGGCCGAAACATATTCCGGCACCTCTGGACGCGCGCCCACAAAGCTCATCTGCCCCGCAAGGATATTAAATACCTGCGGAAACTCATCCAGCTTAAGCTTACGCAGCCATTTGCCTGAGCGCGTAATGCGGCAGTCCCCGCTTGTGGTTACCTTTGAGCCTATGCTTTCCGCGTCTTTCACCATAGTCCGGAATTTTAATATTCCAAAGGACCTGCCCAATGAAGTTATGCGCGTCTGCTTAAAAAATACCGGCCCCCTGGAATCCAGTTTTATTATAATTGCTATAACCAGCATAGCCGGAAGCAGCACAATCGCCAATATAAAAGAAACCGCAATATCAAACAGCCTTTTTATAATAAGCGCAGCGCGCCGCTTTTTAAGCATATCATAATAGGGGCGCACCTCGTCGCAGCGAAACTGCTCGGGAAGCTCCTCCCATTTTTTTAATATCACCTTTTATCCTCCTAAATAAGATTTAACAAAAGCTGAGCAGTATAGGCGGCCTGCTCATCCGTCAAAACAGTATTGAGAGGCAGAGTTATTTCATTTTTATACATATTATATGCATTTGGATACGCTTTAATATCAAAACCCATCTGTTTATATGCCGTAAGCATGGGCAAAGGCTTATAATGCACGTTTGCCGTAACGCCGTTATCCGCCATAGCCTCTATCAGCGAGTTGCGCTCCTGCTCGTCCGCTCCCTCTATGCGGGTTATGTAAAGATGCCCGCTGGAAATGTAGCCGGCGTTCAAATGTTCTATAGGCTTGATACGGCTGCCCATAAACGCTTTATTATAAAACTGTATAAGCTCCCTTCGCCTTAAGAGTATGCTTTCATACCGCTTAAGCTGAGAGAGTCCCAGAGCGGCGGCCATATCCGTCATATTGCATTTATAGCCCGGAATCATAATATCATATTCCCAGCCGCCGCGCGAATTTTTATTCAAGGCGTCCTTGGTCTGACCGTGCAGCGAAAGCAGCATATAATTCCTATATATTTCTTCGTCCTCTACTCCCGGTATGCTTCTCCAAGCAACGGCGCCGCCCTCGGCCGTAGTAAGATTTTTAACGGCATGAAAGGAAAAGCTGGTAAAATCAGCCAGACTGCCGCTCATTCGTCCCGAGCGGGAAGCTCCAAAGGAATGAGCCGCGTCCGCAATAATTGCTATTCTGCCCAGAGCCTCCTGCATTTTGCTATTGGGCCGGAAAAGCGCGCGGTTCTGCTCGGCCAAAAGCAGCAATTTATCATAATCAACAGGAATGCCCGCCAAATCTACCGGAATTACAGCCTTTGTCCTAGAGCTAACCGCGCCCGCCAATTTCTCCATATCCATAAAAAAGCTGCCTGGAGCAGTATCTATAATTACCGGCTTCGCGCCCACATGGCATATAACGCTGGCAGTAGCAGTATAGGTATAAGCGGTAGTTATTACTTCGTCTCCCGGCTGCACTCCTAAAACGCGCAGGGTAAGCTCAAGCCCGGCCGTCGCGGAATTAAGGCAAACCGCCCGCGAAGTTCCGCAATAATCAGCTATCTGCCTTTCAAATTCCTTAGTGCGCGGACCGGTGGTTATCCAACCTGAGCGCAAAGCTTCTACAACCTGGTTAATATCCTCCTCGTTAATGTCCGGAGGCGAAAAGGGTATATTCATTTTATTCAATATATTTCATCTCTTCCTGACGTTCGCTTTTATATTAAGGCATTCGCCTACAGGGAGTTATTATAGCACATCGGTCAAATATAGTAAAATGCATAATCATGTCGGCCAAAAAAGAAATAACGCATCTATTTAATGCCTCTTAAAGGCGATTTAATAAACGCATTAGTTCTTTAATATTTATTTTTCAGCGTGTGCCAAAAAGCAATCCCGGCGTCTCTTCCCCATTTAATAAGCTATATCGCGGCCCGGCTTAATAGTCATAGACGCATGGCCCGGACAATTTACATTATTATCTTGCCGAACCCATTATAGCATCATACACAACGGCAAAATTAGAGGGCGAAACGGAAAACAGATATTCGGTAGCGCCGCTATCTTCAGGCACAATATGAAACATTATCTCTTCGTCCCCGCGCAAAGCCGTCAGCACGGTCTTCTTATATGAATCGTCAATAAATATGCGATCGCCTCCGGCATACATAGTGCCCGTTAAGGGGACATCCCCCGAAGAGGTCCGCATGGTTATATTATATTCGTCCACATACCGCGACGAAGCATTTTTTACCTGGTATCTATCATATTCATATAAAAAATAGTAATATCTTTCTGGTCAACAAGCATCTGTACAGTCAGCTTTGAATTATTTGTGGCGCTGTTGCTGAATTTCCCTACAAAATAGCTTTTATTTCCTATATACCATTCCTCCGTCGGCTGGTCAAATTCATCTACATAATGATATGTTTTCCATACGCCGCCTATATATTGGCCGCAGCGCGAGCATTTTCCATCTGTCGTAGTATGCCCGAGCGCCGGAATAGCCTGCTTCTGGCTAATCACCTCTCCGCATATTTCGCATACCGTTTCTCCGATAAATCCCGCCTCTGTGCAAGTCGCCTCCTTGCTTTCTGCCGGAGCGGACTCCTTATGGCCCGTCGCCGGTATCTCCTCCTGCTCCAGCTTAACCCCGCCGCATATTGAACAATGGCTCCCCTCCGTTAAGCCAGGTTCAACGCAGGTGAGTGCAACCGCCTCGTCAATGACCCATTCATGCTCGCATTTTCGGCCCTCTCCAGAATTATCAGGCGAATGCCCATTCGCCGGGCTTTCATCGCCGCACGCAGCAAGCATAAAGACCAATAAAAGCAAAATAACCGCCATAAATCCCTTTTTCACAAAATACCCTCCTTCTTTAATGCCGGCTTGCAAAGCACATTGGCTAAGCAGCCGATATTACAGCCTTTTTTACGCCGTTGTCCTGTTATAGGACAATGAATTACGATTTGCATAATACCATAGAATATGTCCTATTTCAAGACAAAAGGAGGAGTTGTATGGCAAGAATAACAGATGGGCAAAAAAAGAATATGGTGGGAGAAAACGTGCGCAAGCTCCGTATACAGCGGGGCATGAGCCAGCAGGCGCTGTCCGAAAAGCTGGAAACCCTGGCCGTTTATATCTGCCGAGGCTCAATTTCCCGGATTGAAGATAACCAGCGTTCCATAACCGATATAGGGCTGTACGGCCTGGCTAAGGTTTTAAACGTTTCTATCGAAGATTTATTTAAAACCTAAAAGCTTTAACTGCGTTTATAACGTTCAAATGCCATAAATATAAGGGTTAAGTTTCTAGAAACCTAACCCTTGTGTTTTTGCGCTCTGAACGCGTCATTATAAAGTCCTTAATAATATGCGCGCCTCATCCAAGCCCCTATAAAAGCCCGTTTAAACAAGAATATCGTTTTCCTCCTGCGTAAGGCAGAGCTTTGAAACCGACACCTCGTAGGCGGTGCGCTCTTCCAGGGAGCCGTCCTCCAGCTTTTTCTGATACTGCCTGCTCTGCAGACGCCCCGTTATGCTCATAAACTGACCTACCTCCAGATTTTCACAGTAACGGGCGTTGCGCCCCCAGCAAATGCAGGGTATGTAATCGCTTTTACCGTAAGCCCTGTTTACCGCAAGAAGCAAATCTGTAATCTCGCGGGAGAAGGGAGTCACTCGATAAACCGGCTTTTTGCACACAAAGCCCTGCAAATATATGCTGTTTTCATCCGGCAATCCGCTTTCGGCAATATATAACTCCTTAGCAAAAAGCTGAAGCACCAGCTTGCTCTTATTTTCATTTACTATATTATACGACCTAACCTGGCCGTCCACACACAGCCTCTGCCCTTCAATTATTTCTTCATTCATAAGCCGCTCGGAAACTGTAACAGGCAAAATATCCGACTGTCCGGACAGTCTCTCTACCTTAAGCTTAAAAACATAAAAGCTCTCCCCAAAAATATCATGGCTGTATTCCAGCTCGCTCTCTACAATGCCGCAAAGATGCGCAATATTATTTAAATCGGTATTCATTGGTCATAACCTCGCTTCGTTAATTTAATATATGCCTCAGCTCTTATGCTGGATACCCTGATCATCCACAGTATAATCCCCGCTGTATATTAATTCGGAAACCGGCACCACCTCGTAGCCCTTTTTCTTTAAGCTCTCCAGCACCAGGGGCAGAGCGTCCAAAATATGCTTTGAATTATTATGGAACAGCAGTATTGAGCCGTTCTGCACACTCTTGTTCACCCGGTTAAGTATCTCTTGAGCGCTCAAATCCTTCCAATCCAGGCTGTCTACATCCCATTGTATGCAGTGCATATTCTGTTCGCGCACCGTATTTACCACCGTATCGTTATAATCCCCGAAGGGAGGACGGAAAACAGCGGGCGTTTTACCAGTAAGCTCCTTTATTTTTTCATTTACCTGCGTTAATTCCTGAATCATTTGTTCTTTGCTTAGCTGAGTCATACGAGGATGATTAGCCGAATGATTTCCAATTTCAAATCCTCTTTCAGATATACTTTTGACCATATCGGGATATTTATCTATCCAGAATCCCACCAGAAAAAATGTGCCCTTAACGCCGTGTTCGTCCATTATATCCATAATACCAGCCGTCTTATCGGCACCCCACGCGGCGTCAAAGCTTATCGCTACCTTTTTCTCCTTCGTATCCACTCTATATATGGGCTTAACCCCCGTCGTAGCAAATGCGGCAGCGCCCTGATTGCGCGTAAAAATACTTGTAAGCAAAATTACCGCTATAACCGCCAGCGCTATTCCGCCGGTAATAAAAATCCTTTTTTTATCCATATAAAAGATTTTCATACCTATCTCCCCCATTTCCAGATTTTTATTTTCTTTGTTAATAATATTTAGCTTAAGCCATAAATATGATAAACAAATGTTTTATCCGCTTAGACAATACTCTCAATTTATATATAAAAGCGCCGCGCAGCCTGAAGTGAAAAATCTTCAGGCTGCGCGGCGCATAAATCTTGGCAATATAAAAAACTCACAAAAAATAAGCAGCCCCGGCCGGGAGGCCGGGAGGCCGGGAGGCCGGGAGGCCGGGAGGCCGGGAGGCCGGGAGGCCGGGAGGCCGG
>OGCQ01001910.1_pt1 | contig 23201 bp, 23 predicted proteins | sample 1570161 | NCBI WGS metagenome assembly OGCQ01 (sample SAMEA4384402, study PRJEB24528) | human gut metagenome
TTATAGACAGCTAATTACAATCACTCTTTCCATTTATAAAAACTTTTCATTAGGCGTCGTCGTCATCAATTTATACAATTCGGTATCCCTCGGAATGGTGTTGACGAAAGGTACGATGGAGCCGCCCATGCGCAGCAGACCGTGACCGGCTTCGGCGTTCGTGATATAACTGAGCTGCGTATCGGAAATGCGAAGCAGCTTAGACAGCTCCGCGCGGTCGGTCGCCGCCTGATTGAACAGCAGCAGAAATTCTGAGTTTGCAAACATCAGCCGCGCCGTTTCGGATTTCAGACACTCCTCCACGTTCTGCGATGCGGCCGTCAACGCCGCGCCATATTTGCGGAATCTTTTCCATGCGCGGTAAAGGATTTCGCCGGAGTATTTGTATTTGAAATACAAGTACACTTCGTCGAGGAACACCCAAGTATATTTGCCGCGCTTGCGGTTTTCCATGACGCGGTTCTGAATGGCTTCAAGTGCTACGACCAGAGCGGTCGGGCGGAGCTGTTCACCCATTTCGTACAAATCCAAAACGACGATGCGATTGTTAATGTCTACGTTTGTCGGGTGTGCGAACACGTTTAGACTGCCCTCTGTGATAAGCTCGGCGGCGAGGGCAATTTCTCTGGCTTCGGGGTCGGGCTGCTTTAGCACCTCCGTGCGCCAGTCGGACAGAAGCGGCATAGGCAGCGCACCTTTTGCATGGAAATAGTTCTGGTAGACGCTTGCCGTGCATCGGTCAATGATGGATTTTTGGCTGCCGGTCAGCAGGCCAGCGCCCATTTGCTGCTCCAAGATGCTTGTAATCAGCTCGGATTTCATGGCGATGGGATTTTCGCCGTCCTCATAGCCGTCCTGCAAATCAAGCGGGTTGATATGGTGCTGGCTGTTTGGAGAGATTTCAATTACTTCGCCGCCCAATGCCCGCGCAATGGGCGCGTATTCGCGTTCCGCGTCGATGATGATAATGTCATCGTTGGTGGACAGCGCAACGTTTGCGATGGTATTTTTCATTGCCACGGATTTGCCCGAACCGGACACGCCGAGATAGAACGCATGGGGTGAAATGAGCCGCTTGCGGTCGCAAATCAACAGGTTTTTGGAAATGGCGTTGACCCCATAGTACAAACCGCCGGGGTCTTGAATTTCCTGCGCCCGGAACGGCATGAGGACGGCGCAGCTTTCCGTGGTCAGCGTCCGCAAAGCATGGATGCGCCGCAGGCCATACGGGAGGACAGTATTCAAGCCGTCCTCCTGCTGGTAGCGGAGAACGGAGAAACCGCAGAGCTTTTCCTGTGCGATGGATTGCAAGGTCTGCGTATCCGCGTCAAGCTGCTCCAAGCTGTCCGCGATGTGAACGAGCGTCACACAGGCGAACATGAGCCGCTGGTCGCGTGCGGTCAAATCTTCTAGCAGGTCTTTTGACTCTGTACGCATTTGCTCCAAGTCATAGGGAACCGTCGCTGTGAAATTGTTCTGCCGGTTCTGCCTTTGCTGCCAGCGTGTAATGTCCGTTTCCACGCCGAGGATTCGGCTTTGTACCTCACGCACAGCTTCTTCGGTGGGAATCGGAAGAATGTCAATGGACAGCAGCAGGTTTCTGGAGAAGTCAGACAGGTCCTTTATCGTTTCGTCGCTGATAAAAGATGCGTAGTCGCGCATAAAAAGCACCCGTCCAAATTTGCCGCCCATTTCAAAATACCCGGCGCGGAATTGCAGCCCGTCCGGGCAGATCAGGTCGCGGAAGTCGATGCCGCGCTTGATATTTGCAGACAGGTCAAACCGGAAAGACGCTTCTTCGCCCGGCCGGAAAAAGTCATGCAGGAGCCGCAGTCGGTCAGCGCAGGAAATGGCGTATGCCCCGGAATCCAGCCGCCCAAAGCTGGCAGACAAGTTGGTATCGACGCGGCGGAAATAGGCGCGGGTCTGCTCGATCTTCCGCAGACCAATGGAGAGGGTGATGTACTTTTCCTGCACCAGATTGTTGCTTTCAGCCGCTTTGTCCAAGATGATCTGGTTGTACTCGCCGCGATAGTAGTCCAAACCGTCGCTGCACTCCGGCATGAGCATCGTGCGCTGGAAGTCAACCGGATTTAATCTTCGGTTAATGATCGTGATTTTCGCGGTCGCATCGGTCGGCAAAGAATTGAGAACAGCACCATACGAACGGAAGATACTGCGTCGGTCGTCTAACGACGATGCGGCGTAATTTATATCCGAAAAGCGCCATGTTTTACTGTACTTCTGCCCAACCTGCCAGATACCGTCCGTATAGATGCGTCGGAGGGGAATGGATTGCTGGACGCTGTGTGGAATCCGAAAAGAATCTTTCTCGCTGCGGTTTGCAGCCAACAGGGATTTCATCATTCCAACGTGTCCTCCATAATGTTTGCAAACACTTCCTCGTGGAGATTGACAGAATCGAACCGGCGCGGGCCTGCGCAGAGAATTTCGGATTTGATGAACGCCCAAAGAAACTGTTCTAAGCTCATGCCGTTGTAGTGAAAGAACCCGGCGATTGCAACCGGAGCGGCTATCAATAGACAGAGCCAGCTTGCAGCCTCCTTGCCGATGATATTTCCTAAACCGAGATAGATACCAGCCGCCAGACCGACAGCCAGCACCGCACAAATAAACTGCCGCGCGGACAAGCCGAAAAAGATGGTTTCCCGGTGTGCACGGATTTCTTTTGGAATTTTGACTTCTATAAAAATCGCCTCCGATTTGTTGAAAATTTGACAGAAATTTTAGGATATGAGATAATATTTATAGGTAAAAACTTGACAAAAAGGAGAAAATGCTATGAGTTCCACACTGATTTTATTCAAGGAAATCGGCCGTCAGCTTTTGATCGTCGGTCTGGTGCTGGGGAGTCTGCCAATGGCAATCCGTATCCTCTGGAAGCTGCGGCTTCTGCCGCTCGGTTGCTACTTTGTGGCAACGAAACTCTTCTGGCCGCGCTGGGCGGCAGCACATAAAACCGCCTGCATTTTGATCTTCGTCGCCTGCGTGCTGTTTTTCGTCTTGTGCTGGACAATCCGCTACATCCGCCAGAAGCGCGAGGAACAGATCATGGCAGAGCTGATACACCACTACACAAAGGACCTGAAGCCAGGCGAATCCAGGACACTGGAATTTCTCTGAACAGTCAGAAAGAATTGCGTCCCGATTTGGGACGCAATTCTTTTATGCACCGAGCATTTCATGCACCAGCCGATCAGAGCCTTTGACAAGACCTGTCAGCACCAGCATATTGAACATGAGCTGCCCGATGTATTGCCAGACCATTGTGACGGCGGGTAGTGATTCGTCCAGCGCCGTACTGCCGCCTGACAGGAACGCCGAGTAGATCACGCAGGACAGCACAATGACCGCGCCCTCCATGCACACCCCGACATAGCTTTTGAGGAATGTCTGACCGATTCTGGACGTAGCTTCTCCCGCGAATGACGCCAGCGGAAGCGGCGCAATCGCGGTATAGATAAAGATTTTGAAAAAGCGGCCGTAGACGGTCAGAATCAGAACAAAGGACAGGACCGTAATCAGCAGGCTTCCCAGCAGAGATACCAACCAGAGCGGAATGGATTCCAGAAAACTCACGTCCTCAATGGCCTCCACAATTTTGTCTGGCAGCGTTGCCGTCGTGGAAATTGCAGAACCAATGCCGCCCATGACGGTACTTACCACACCGCCGCAGATTTTGTAAATCGCGGTTATCAGCTCCAGCGACGAGCCGACCGCCACTTTTGCAAGCAGAAACCGAATAAAATGCCGTAGGGCAAATTCCGGTCTTTGCAGTTCGCGGAAGCTGGCCGCCGAGCGGAATACGCCCATTGCAAAAAACAGCACCAACAGACCATAGCCAAAGCCTACCAGTGCGTTGTGGATGCTAACAATGACTGTCCAAATCTCGCCGCCGCGAAAGGATTCCGGCGTCTGCGACACCAGCGACCAGATTTCCGCCAGATACTCGTTCCAGTTCGACAGCGCGTTTTCAAGGGTTGATACAACCCAGTTATCACTCACATGATTTCATCTCCGTTTCTATGCATATTTTTATGATAGAGCGACTATACTTCATAATGCTAGGGCGAGTAAACGTAATTTTGTTGCCTGTTCTCTGGTTGACAGATACAAAATCTTGCGTTATACTTACCGTAGTGATCGAGTTGCGGATGCTCGCGGGGCCTGCAACCGGGGGAGTCCCTGCGGGGGCTCCCTTTTTCACACCTGAGAGGATGGTGTAAATGCCGAAACCGTTTCTGACATACCCCCAACAGATTCAAAAACTGAAAGACAAGAACCTGACAATTACGGATGATGCCGCAGCAACGATCACGCTGCACCATTATGGATATTTTGCGCTGATTTCCGGCTACAAGGACTTGTTCAAAAATCCCACGACAAAAGATTACCGCGACGGAACGACGCTGGATGATATTGTTGCGCTCTATCGTTTCGATGAACAGCTTCGGGAACTCACGCTGCGCTATTTGCTGCAAGTGGAGCGACACATCCGCTCTGCGTATTCGTATGCGTTTTGCAGTCAGTTTGGAGAGAGTCAGAACAGTTATCTGGACGCAAATAACTATAATCTCATGGGGCGTATAAACCCGCGCGAGGTTCAAAAGTTGATTACGCGGCATTTACAACCGTTTCTTTCGCATACGACAGACTATCCGTATATCGAGCATCATAAGCAGATACATGGGAATGTACCGTTATGGGTACTGATCAATGCGCTGACGTTTGGAACACTATCCAAGATGTACGCCCTTTCTCAGTCTAAAATCCAAGCTGCAATCAGCAAGGAATTTGTGGGCGTTCGGGAAAAGCAGTTAGGTTCCATGCTGGAGGTGCTAACAAAGTTTCGCAATGTCTGCGCACACAATGAACGCCTTTTCTCCTACAACACAAAGAATGACATTTCGGACTTGCCGCTCCATAAAAAGATGCAGATTCCGCAGAATGGTCAACAGTACATATATGGAAAACATGATTATTTTGCGTTGGTATTGTCTTTCCGCTACTTGCTGCCAAACAAAGACTTCCTGACGTATAAAGCGCAGTTAGCCAAGCTGATTGATAAGGCGGATCGTGAAAATCGTCAGTTAGCCGGTACGGATCTGCTTCGGCTTATGGGATTTCCAGAAAACTGGAAGAAAATTACTGCATATAAGAAAGTATAGTCTAACTGAAATGCGTCCCAAGTCGGGGCGCATTTCTTTTGCTTACACCACACCGATAGCCGTCAGAATTTCCTTTGCAAAGGCGATCAGTAAGCCACCGAACAGGCAAAGAACACCCTGCGTTCTCTGCGTCGCGTCGTGCGACTGCACGGACATACCGAGCTGCACAACGCCCCAGCCGAGGATGATAATGCCGATTGCCTTAATGCAGGAAAAGATAAAATCGGAAAGATTGTTCACGATGGTCAGCGGATCGCTGTCAGCCGCAAATGCCGAGGTCGTGAACAGCGCTGTCGTCATCACAAGACTTGTCCAGATGGCCATAATGCGGCGCTCCTTGCGCCGCGAGGTTAATTCATGTTTCATGTAAATTCCTCCAAAATCTCAATATCGTCAATGTTTTCAATGGGGAATGAGAGATCGTCCGCTGCAAATGCGCGCAGCGGCGTGTGAAGATACGGCGGTGCGCCGCCGTCCTCCGTGCGATGAATATTCGGGTGCTTCAGAATGTCGTACTTTTCATCAATGACCGGCTTTTCACCGCGAATCAGGACGATTGCATCTTTGTTGTCGAGCCGCCGCACCTCGTCCGGGGTCATAAGTTCACGCCCGGTCTGTTGGAAGTTTTGCGAGAATGAACCGTTTCTGCCCTTGCTCTGGCTTGACGTTTTCGTATCGATTGTTTCTTTTCCAAGCAGCTCCGAAATGTACTTGTGTGTGCTTTGCTCGTTGCCGCCGAGATAGATGAAGCTATCCGCGTTGCCGATGATGCCCTCCCAATCGTCCTTGAACAGCGCCTTGAGCTGCGAAATATTTTGCAGTATGATAGTTGACATAATGTTTCGAGAGCGCATAGTCGCCTGCAACCGGGCATAGCCGTCGGGCAAGGCCACGTTCGCAAATTCATCGAACATCAGCCGCACGGGAACAGGCAGCGCCCCTTGATGGATTTTGTCTGCCTGATAGTAAAGCTCCTGAAACGCCTGCGTGTAGAGCATACCAACGAGAAAGTTCAAAGACGCATCGTTAGAATCCGGGATGATGCAGAAGATGGCCTGCTTGCGTTCGCCCAGCTTGCCAAGCTCCATATCGTCGCTGGCGGTGATACGCTGGATCTCCGGTAACGTGAACGATGCCAGGCGGACAGCGGCGCTCACCAAGATGCTCTTAGCTGTTTTGCCCGCGGCTTGCTTGAAAATATGGTATTGCCGCACGGCAATGTGATCGGGCTGTTCTTCCTCCAAGGCTTCAAAGAGCAGGTCAAGCGGAGATTGATAATCGTCATCTTCTTCCTTTGCACCGCCATTTTCAATCATGTAGAGAATGGTTTCCATATTCTGATCTTCAACTGGCGCTTCGTGCAGCAGATAGAGCATGAGCGCAGCGTCAAGCGCCGTCTCCGATTTTTCCCAGAACGGATCGTTTGCTTTCGCGCCCTTTGGAGTGGTGTTCTTGATGAAATTATCGATCAGCTTGAACACGTCCGCATCCTTGCGTATGTAGCAAAACGGGTTGTAGCAGTCTGATTTTGACGGGTCGATCAGGTCAAAAACGCGCAGAACATAACCTTCCTCCAGAAACAGATTTCCGACGGCACGGAGCATTTCACCCTTTGGGTCAGTGACGATAAAACTCGCATTGGCAAGCATGAGGTTTGGTTTTGCGAGGAATCGCGTCTTGCCCGAACCAGAACCGCCGACGATAATTTGCAGAAGATTTCGCCGGTGCAGCTTACCGTTCATGCTCATTTGCAGGTGTTGGGTCAGTATGACGTTTTTGCCTGCATCCTTGTCGCGGTACTTCTTATCCAGCTCCCTGACGCTGCCCCACGACGCGGAGCCGTGTTCTTCGCCGGGTCTGGTGTTCTTCTGTCCGGTGTAGTAGAACAGGATCGCGCCGCCGTAGAGCAGTAAAAAGATGCCGATAAACCTCATCGTGTATGGCGTCCAGTGCAGCGCAAAGGGCATTTTGGTCACTTCGGTGAATTGTGCGACCAAGTCAAAGATGGTCATTCCGGGCGTATAACATCCTGCCATAAGCACGGCAAACCAGACGATAGGTAGAGTAAACGCCGCCCACACAGGGGCGGCGCTTCGGAATGATTTTTTCTTGTGTATCACAAGTCAATATCCATGCAGGCAAGACCGCTTCGCTCGGCGTGGCGCTTGCAGAAAACGAGCGTACCAGCCGCCAACAGCAGCAGAAGCGATGGAATGATAAAAAGCAGTTTTTTCATAGACGTTCAATACCTCCATTTTCCATAAAATAAATCTCACGGTGAGACGCATTTCCGGTCGGGCGCGCGTCTCCCCATAATCGAGAAGCCCGCGCAAGCGGGCTTCTCTGGTTTGCTCCCCTTGGCTGCCACACTTCCGCCGGGTGGCCGCTGTCAAGGCCCAGCCAGTGCGCACACTGGCTGGCTCTGCGGCCGATGCGTCAGCATCGACCGGCCTTGACTGCGGACAGCCAGCGGAAGATATTCCCCCCGGAGGGGAGCAAACCTCTTTAACGTGCGCTGCGGTTCATATTCCGGGACCGAACCTGCGGCGTAATCGCGCGTTCAATGCTGCCGCCGATCTTCTGCGCCATGTCCTGAATCTGTCCAAGCGCCTGACGCCGATCCTGCGGGTCAAACCCGTCATAGAACGCCGCCAGATTTGATACGTCGGGCGCTTCACACGGAACACCAAAGCGACGACAGATCATATAGCCGGCGCTCTGCGCATCCAGCTCATAATCATCCCGCGAATAGTTCTGATTATAGCCTTTGGCATGAAAACGGACGTGGGCGATCTCTGTTGCGATGCCTGCAAACGCTTCCGCATTGCTATACTTCGGATTGACTGCCATTTTCATCTGGTTCGGATCGTAAAGCGCGGGCATGGGGATACTTTCATCTGTTACCAGCGGCACAACGCAGTAATTCAGGAGCGTTTTCAGGGCTTCCGTCATTTCTTTGCTGCCCGGTTGCAAAACGGTGTGCTTCAGGTCGCGCCCGCTTGTCTGCCGCACGTCGTAAACGTCCGTCAGTACATACCCTTTACCGAAAGAGGAACGGGTGTAAATTTTCACGCCATTCTTTTCCTCGGTTGGAGATACGCTGCGCATCAGGCTTTTCCAGCGGTCTTTGGTGCCGAAAATGGTTGCGCCCTGATCCTGCACCATGACGAGCGAGACATTGCCTGCGCTGTAACTTGGGTTGTCGGCTTGACAGTTCAGATAGCGCAAGTAGGCATCCGGGTCACTGGTGATCTGAACAATACCCGCGTCCTGCATGGCATTTGCATTTTCACGGTCTGACTGACGCTGTGCCTGCCAAAGCTCGCTGCTCTGATTCTTTTCATTTACTAAATCTGCTAAATTTAAGATAATACTCACTCCTATTACCTGATATGCTCCAGCTCGCGCTGGGGTTCTGGCCGCGTCCGCTCTGCGGCGGCGCGCAATGCTGCCAACCGGCCGCGAACGGGTTGTTTTTCTTCACTACTGATCGAAGTCGTCCCCTGCGTCAAGCCACTCCTTTGCTTTTGCAAGGATGGTTCTGGTCGGGCAGGGGTCTGCTCTTTTTTTGGCTGCGCGTCCTCCAACTGTCTGGGCTGGTATCCCATCTGCTCTAGGATATAATTTGCCTGTGAGAGATGGTCAATGTTGGTCAGGATTTCAAGGTATGGCGCGTCGCCTTTCTTGTCCAAAATGGTTGAAAATAACAAGCCGACTTTCTTGGCTCTGCGCTTGAACTCGTCAAAATCCTCTGTGCGCAAGGGTAGAACCTCGATGGGCCGCTGTTCGCTCAAAAGTCGGTTCATATTGACCTTGCCGTATAACTTCTTCTGATCTTTTGCCAGTGCATACAACAGCGCCGCGAGATTCTTTGCGCCCCACGCCAGCAGTTTGATTGCTTCTTCGGATATTTGTACGCCTTCCTTCATTACAAGGTCAGCAGCTTCGCCGCTTACCTCCATAGGCTGTGCCTCCTTTCTTTTGCCTTGTTTGGCAAATGATTTTCTGTTGATGGTGAAGTGCTTTCCTGCACCTGCTTTAACATCCGCGGTGCGTATTCTGCAATTTTTCCGCATAACCGCAGTTCCCGGCGCAAGGGCCTGAGCTGCGCGGTCAACGCATCAATGTCCGCGTTAAGCGGCTCAGACGGCTGCTCCCGGCGTAGCGCATATAATTCTTTGCGCCGGTCTACGATTATCTGCATCTCATTTGACAACGCATCAGACAGCATTTCTAACTCTGGCTTTGTATCTATGTGATACTTCTGCAAAAGGAAGAATTGCTGCCGGTACAGTTTTACACGGCGAATTTCGGCCCGCGTTTCAAACGGGATTTTCTGCGGCTTCCGTTTGCGCGGTGACAACAAATATAGATAGTAAAGATACAGCGCCCGGAAGCTGCCGCGCTTGACGGGTAGATAGTGTCGCGGACGGCGGCGGATGGTATAGTAGCGTTTGGATTCACTTTGTTCCGGCGGCATGGCAGCGGTCACGCCGCGCTGCCTGCGCAATCGCTGCAAGATAGCTTCCTCAGTGTAATCCTCGCCCAGACTATCCAGCCGGAGAAACCGCGCTCCACCGGGCGGCTTGACGGCGGTGTACTTGACGTTAGAGCCGTATTTGACGGTATATCCGCGTTTCCTGAGAATATCCAGCAGCGACGCAAATGTGAAGCTGGCAGCAATGGCCGCGTCCAGATCGTGGCGGACTAAATCGCGGATCGTGGTCTTGCCGCTGCGCTCGGCGTTCCATTCTGCGTAGTGTCTGCCGCTGCCTATCGGCTGAATGACGGAAAAACCGAACTCCCGGCTGACCTCGTTGGAGATGCCGCGAATGTCCCCAAAGTAGTCCTTGAACGTGTTGTGATACTTTGTTCCGTCTACAAACGAAACGGAGTTGAACACGATATGACAGTGCAAATGCTCTCTGTTGACATGAGTACATACAACCGCTTCATATTTGTCACCCAGCAGCCGCCGCGCAAATTCCACGCCCGCCTCATGCGCCTGTTCCGGCGTTGTTTCGCCCGGCGCATAGGAATGAACAAGATGATAGCCAACCACGCCGCCCTGTTTTCCAAACCGCAGCTTCGTGCGCTGCATATCCAGAAAACTTGCTTCCAGCGTACAGTTGAGCGCACTCTGTAAAATCACCTCGCCGTCTATTGCGCTTTTCTCTGCATCTGCAATGTAATCCAGTGCATGGGACAGCGCGGTTTTCTCGCCATTTTGCACATAGCGCAAACAGTCATTCAGCCTTGCGCGGATGGGAATGATCTTGTCATAGGCCATTACAGTGTCTCCAGAATCAGGCGGTACGCCTGCTTTACAAGCGCGGCGGCTTCATGGATCTCCGCCTGCGCCGTACTGCCCCTGGCATTTGCCCAGTGTGCGATTTGATTGACGTTATTGCCAATGGCGGACAGCTCCCGGAGCAGTGCCGCGTAACAATCCGGCGGCTTTGGGCGCAGCTCCACACCGAGAAGCAGTTGCCGCAAAAACGGCTCCATTTTCATTCCCGCAAGCGCTGCCTGCTTTTTCAGGTGTGCATACTCAGTGGCAGACAGCCGCAGCGTGAGCTTTTTTACATTCTCGCGTCATACATCATCCTCTCTGTGATTCGTTTTTGTGTCCCAAATCGGGACACATTCCGTTCGGGGTTTTAGGGTTCGCCCTAACAAGTGGATTTTTGCCGTCAAAAATCCGTACTTGCTATTGCAGCGCAGCCAAAGGCAGCGCTGCCCGCTACCGCTGCGGCGTAAGGCGCTTCGCCCGATGCGGGCGCTTGTCCTGCGATTCCAGCCGATGCTCCAGCATCATGATCCGCGTCAGCTCTGCTTCGCTTTCCGGCACATAGCGGATGTCATGGATCCCATCCTCGTAGGGCAGTGTGCTGTTCATAAAGGCGTGGTAGCTGTTTTCACAGAAATACTCGTCTTTATCCCGATACTGAATCTTCGCAACCGGCAGCGCGGATTGCATGACGCGCCGGACCTGCTTTGCATAGTCAATGGGGATGACCTTGCCCGCCAGCTTGCCGTCCCGGATGCTCTCAATCACAATACGGTACGCCAGAATTCCCTCCGAGCAGTCCGCGTAATGCGTCCAGATGCAGTTGGCATTGGTATCGTCCAGAAACGCTTCTCGCTCCAACACGCACCATGTTCCGTGCATACGGCTCATCCAGAGGAATGAGCGTCGCTCCATGTCCGTCTCCTGTGCGCTGTCCCAAAGCCGCTTCGCGTCATAGTCAAAGTCTGCGGCGTATGCGTGGGTGTTCTGCTTCACAACCTCTGCAAGATACGAAAGGATGTCCGGCTGATAATCGTTACGCTGCGCCATATTCCTGTTCAAACTCCGCCGGGCGGCAGTATCTCGTTTCCATGGTGAACGCGCCGTCCGGCACAATGCGGCTGCCGCGCGGAAGTCCGATCTTCTGCGTGGTCAGTACCGTGCCATAGAACAAATCTTCTGCCTGTTCTGCAAGCACAAAGACCTCATTTGGACTGTCCAAAAGCGCCTGCATATCATATTGATAAAGGCCAAAATGAACGGTCTGACGGCTGACGCGGTAAGGCGTAAACAATGCGGGAACGCCGAAAATCCAGCATACCCGCATCGGGGCTATATTTGCATTGATGATACTCATGCGTTTTCCTCCTAACGTTCTGGAAATGATTGCATTGATTCTTTTTTAGGCTGCAAGGATGGATATTTTTCTGCGATGGCGTCAATCAAACCGGCGGCGCAGAAACGGATGGTATCAAGTGACGCTTTCAGATCATCCAGTTCCTTGCCCTTGCTCCACCCGGCGACGTAGCCGAACGAATAATCCGACGTATCAATCCCAAAATGCTGGCAAACGACATACGCCACACTTTCGGCTTCGACCTCGCGCGTGTGCTGGTCTTTGGACGGCGGTTCGTTTTTCTTGCGCCGGTGGAGCGTGGCGTGACTGATTTCATGCAGCATGGTTTTGAGCGTCTGCTTCTGGCTCATGCCGGGGCGCACCAAAATTTCTTCCGTGACGTGGTTGAAACAGCCTTTTGCTGCTCCATGCGGTGCTTCATATAAAATGGGAACCGGCGAAACACTTGTGATCGCGTTCACCAGTTCCTCAAACCGGTCAATATTTCCACTCAACTCCGATACGCCGATGCTGGGAAGTTCCTTGCCCTCGGTCTGTGAAATGTCAAAGACGGTGACAATACGGAATCTCATAAGCTGCGCCAGCGTCCGTTCCCGAAGTGGCTTGCCGTTTGCGTCTAAAAGCGGTTTTCCGTTCGTGTCCAAACGGTCTTGTTCGATAAAGCGTCGATATGGACAGGGCGCAAGAATTTTTAGCCCATGCTCACCAGCCTTGACCGTGCGCTCAAAATTCTTCTTCCATGTGTGAAACCCGGCCACATGAGATGCAGCCGGGTTTTGCATGAGAATGAGCATGACGTTGCCAAAACTGTATGTGTGGAATTTGGACATGGCGGACAGATATTCCGCGTAGCGCCCACTGGTAAAAATCTCGCTGACACCCTGTTCCAGTTTTTCGGTCAGCTCTTTGAGACGTTCGTCCGGTGTTGCACCGGTCAGTTCAAACCCCATTTCAACGCTCCTGCGACGGTGGTTTGCGCTGCTTTTCGGGCTTCAAAACTTTCTGTTTCGGTTCGACCTTCAATGTGACTGGTTCATTTCCGCAAAAGCCTACCAGAATCTCAGCCTTATGGAATTTCTTCTTGAAGCGTTCCATCTGGTCGGGAGGGAGCGAACAAAAGCTGTCCTCCGTCAAACCGCACACGAAAAAAGGACCCACCAGACCACCATAGCCGCCCTCGACACTACGGTTGAAATCCATATCCAAAAGAAGTCCTTCATCGTTTGCAACAATGCCGACCGGTTCCTCGTATGGATAAATAGCAGTAATCAGGCCGCCTACAATCTCCTGCATGGCATGAAGCTCATGCGGAATCGTCTTTTCATAGGGCGCATAGCCCGGCTCGACAACAAGCACGGTCATTTGCTCTGTGACTTTTTCTTCATCCATACAGTTATTCTCCGCCCCATTCCAGCACGAATACGACGGACAGGACCTCCTGCTCGGTGATTGCTTTGGAAACGGCGCTGACAACAGCATCATAAGAGAGTGTCATCCGGCTGTTCTCCGCAATTTCCCACGGAGCGGACAGTGCAAACGTTTCCGCGTTGCCGTTTTTTGTAGTCTGTGCGCCGTTAATCTTAAAGCCGAGAAGCTGCGCATCTACCTTTTCGTGTGCCATATCGGTCGTGTAGGGCACGAGCTGCCAACCGTTTTTGGTGGAAATCGAAACGCTGGATACAACGACCTCGCCAGTGGAACCGTTGATAATCTCTGCTGTGCCGGTATGAACCTCGCCGCTTTCGTCAACGATAAGCGGCAATGTAACCGGCACGGTCACGGAAAACACCTCGGTAATCTCCCAATGAGCGTAATAAGTTATTTCACCGTCCGTCGTATAGATGGTGTTGGAATCAACCTCTGTACCGCCGTCTTTCTCCGTAAACCAGCCTAAAAATTCTGCATTTTTGCGTTCCGGGTCCTTGGGCAGCAGCAGCTTTTCCCCGTAAGTCTGCTCGGTCGTTTCGCTCTGACCGATGCCCAAATCCCATGTTACGGTGTACTTGTTGGCCGCGAACTGCGCGTAAAATGTCGTGCTGCTGGTGATCGTGACCGTACTGTAAAGGCTGCCGCCCGTCTTGGCCGTAAACCAACCCTTGAAAGTGTAGCCGGTCTTGACGGGAACGCTGCCCGGCGCGGTCGGCTTGCTGTTCAGCTTCACGGTTTCGGAAAAGCTGGCCTTGCCGTCGATGGTGCCGCCGTTCGTTCCGGCGTCCCACTTGATCGTCAGGCTGACAGTTGCACCGCAATCGTCGCACTTGCCGTCGCCGTTCGCGTCGGTGTGGTCAGCGTATTCATAGCCAGAATCGCCGCAGGCCGAGCACGTCTTGGTGCGCTTATGCTGCGTTTCGCTGTCCGACACCCACGAACCATAGGAATAGCTGTGGTCGGCATAGTCATAGGTCGATGCGCCACAGCCGGAACAAGTCTTGCTTCTGCGATGCTGGGTATCGCTGTACTTGCTCCACGCACCGGTGGCGTAGCTGTGATTTCCATAATCGGTCGTGGAATATCCGCAGATACGGCAGGACGCCGTTCGGCTGTGCTGGCTATCCGAATAATTACTCCATGAACCATAGCTCATGCTGTGCGAAGCATAATCGTAGTCCGTTGCACCGCAGTTTCGGCAATAGGCTTCGCGCCGGTGCTGACTGCTGGAATATTCCTCCCAGCTTCCATAGGAATAGCTGTGACCGGTTGCATAGATGGTTTCACGCTTGCTCTGGCCGCAATCGCAGCTATATTCCCGGTAGCCGTTTCGTGTGCAAGTGGCATCATTTTCATAGTCCAGAACCCATGTGTGACTGCCACAATCCGGGCAAGTCCAAGAACCATACGAGCCGGAACCATGATCTTTATACACATAAGTCCCTAAATTCTGAACATAATGGCACTTATAGCACTCATAATACTCCTGATGACCTCTGGATGTATGCGTCGTGGAAACGTAGGTGCCCTGCAGGGAATACTGCTTACAGCTTGGGCAGGTGCCGACAATGCCGGTGGACGCACGGGTGGAAACTTGTGCAGGCGCTTTCTTGATGCCGCCTGCGGTGGCGGCATCTGCGTTCTGATACACACCGTAAAGATCGTGGAAATATCGGTTGCTTCGATTGGATGCCGTCCAGTCATAATCGTGGAAAGGTACAGAAGAATCCGGGTAGCCAATGATGTAGCCGATATAGAGCGTGTCGCCGGAATCGGCTTCGCGCCAGAAGGCATCTTCTCCGATGCTGTCCAGAACCGTTTCGCCGTAGTACATGGTCAGCGTAGAGAGCTTCGGGCAGTTGTAAAAAGCGTGCTTGCCAATGGTCGGCGCGAGCGGCAGCTCGGCTGTGGTCAGGTTGACGCAGCCCTCGAACCAGTACGCCAGATCCGGGATCGTCAGCGTTTCCACGTCCTCAAACCAGACCTCGGTGATCTGGTCGCGGACAGCCGCCCACGGCTGATCGTCTGTGCTTTGGAACACCGGTGCTTCGCCGCTGCCGGAGATGGTCAGCCAGCCCTTTTCATCCAGCGACCAGCGAATGCCGCTGTTCTGGATCGTGCCGGAGGTGACAGCTTCGGTGGAAATCGCGGGTTCTTCGTCAGGATCGCTGTCATAGATCGTGTGTTCGTCTGCTTCGGCGGCAAATGCCGCGACGGACAGCGAAAACAGCATACAAAGAGTCAGCACAAACGCGATGAATTGCTTGAATTTCTTCATCATGCAGCCTCCTTTTCGTTCACGGCGGCGATGGTGAACACAATCGTCGCGGCGTTGATGTTCGTGACGGCTTCACTTGCGGAAACCTTGGCTTTATATCGGATGGTGAGATTTTTCTCGGCTGCAATCGCCGGGAACGCACCGTCCACAAGCGTCAGACTGCCCGCACCTTTCGTGCTACAACCATTGATGCTAAGTGCGATGCTGTTTTTCCCTGCACTGAAATCATCGAAATTGCCGATTTCAAACGTACCTGCCTGCACGTCAACCTTTGTGACTTTAATTGCACCGTTCTTTCCAGTATTTGTGATAGCGGCATTATTTGCACAAACGACGTAGCCATCTACCAGCGATACAGGCAAGCAAGCCGGAACCGTACACGAAATCGGAGAAACCGTATTGACCACGGTGAGCGTCACCGGTACACGCGCTTCGGTCGTTTCTGCGGCGGATGCAGGCACGGGAAGCGCAAAAATGAGTGCCAGCGCCAGAAACAGCGCCGCCGCTTTCTGATAGGTTTTCACCATGTCACTGCACCTCCTTCGGCCACAAATACGCTGTGTGCAAGGTCAACTCCGTGTTCAGTGTGCCGATCTGCTTGCCGTCACGATAAGCCATAATTGTGACCGTGCAATCCGCGTTGCCAAACTCCGGCGCTTCCAGCAGCGTCAATGTCGAGATGGATTTTCCAGCGGCAAGCTCAAAGGCTTCCACAATGAGGGAATTGTCCTTGTTGCGGCGAATCTCGATTTTGTATGTGTCATTCTTGCTGTTGTTGGCAAACTCGGCTTTCACGCTGGCTTCTCCGACCAGAGCATATAGATGAGCAGGAGCAGTAAGAGCAATCTGGCTGTCCGCGACAATCGCGTTGAGCTGCTTCTGTGCTTCGCGCAGTCCGGAAACGTCGTAAAAAATGACTTCTGTTTCCTTGTTCTGCTTCGCTCTTTCTGTAATTCGTACCTTGATGGTGTCGATGACGGCGAGCGTACTGTCACGATCATAAATGACCTTGACTGCATCATCTACGCGGGCTACGACAACAGCGGGCATATTCGTCCCAGCGTTGCAGTACACGGCTTTTGTGCCGCCGCCCCAGACAAGCAATCTGCCCTTGACGGTCACGTTGTCGAGCGTGATTTTACCGTCTGCCGCACCGCAGCCGATGATGAGGTCGCCATCCACGGTCATATCCTTGAGCGTCACTTCGTCAGTGCGGATCAGGACGCTGCCCTTGATGTCTTTGTTGTAAGTTCCCTTGGACACAATGTACGTACCGATAATGTTGTAGAAAATCTGGGCAAACTCGGCGCGGGTGATATTGTCCAGCGGGGCAAGGAGTTTGCCACGGCCGTGAATGTAGTCTGCACCGACCATCGCGCGCACATAGGGCATCGCCCAGTTGGAAATCTCGCTGCGGTCAGAAAACGCGGACAGCTCCGTTTTTGCGTATGCGTCATAGTCCAACTCCAGCGCACGGGCCACCACGGTCATGGCCTCCTGCCGGGTGATGGGTGCATCCGGGGCCATTGCCGTGTTCGATCTGCCGTTGTAAGTTCCCATTTGCACCGCCATGGCCACATCTTCAAAATACCATTTGTCTTTGGAAACATCCTTGTACTTGGAAATGTCAGCTTTGGCGTAGCAGCCAAAAGATCTGTTGATGATCGCTGCCATTTCCGCGCGCGTCATGTCGCCGTTGGGGTCGATAATGGTGTTGGACTTGCCGTACAAAAAGCCATTATCCACGGCTGCGCTCACGGCTTCGGCATACCAAGCTGATTTATCGAAATCGCGGAAATCCGTAGCTTTGCGGGCAACGGTGTTTGCCGCCGATGCGCTGACCGCCAGCGACAGGCACGAAGCGACTGCGAGAATCATTGCGAGGATTCGTTTCTTTTTCACTTGAATACCTCCTTCAATCTGGAAAGGGGAACGCTTTTGGCGCTCCCCTTATGACAGGCGAGTGGATTAGACTGCATCCCAAGCAATAATGAACAGGACGCTTGCGATTGCAGTGTTGGTGACCGCTTCGGAAACCGGAGTCACAATGGCGTCATAGGCGATGCCAATGGAGTTTGCGGAGGTGTCGCCCACGCCGGACATGTAGCAGCCTTCCACGGCAGCGTCCAGAAGCGTCTGCTTGGAAGCGTTCTTGTCGTCGGTCATCTTCTTTTCGCCGTCGCCGAGGCGGAGGGAGAAGCCAAACTTGTTGGAGTTGACCTTTTCATGGGCGAGCGTGGCCTTGTCGCCGAACGCAGCCAGCGACCAGCCCTGTGCGGCTTCGATGCTCACGGAATTGACCTTGACAGCGCCGAAGGAGTTGTTGATGATCTTGGCATCGGTCGCAGTAGAAACTGTGCCGTCGGTGCCGACAGCGATGGGCAGGACGGTCGGGACAGTGACGCTCATTTTGGTAGCTGCCGGGTCACCGCCGATGCTGCCGTCCGCGGTGCTGGACAGGGTGACGGAGGAAGTGCCTGTGCCGCCGGATGCGTCAACGGTGTTGGCAGCAGAAGCAGAAATGGCGAGGGATGCGAGCATACAAATTGCGAGAACGAGGGAAACGATCTTCTTGGTGTTTTTCATGGTAAAATACTCCTTTGTTGTTTTGAAAATTTAATTCTTGATGGTGATTGTGATGATTGCCCCGGCCGTGCCGATGATTTCACCGGTTTCGGGGTCCAAGTTGTGAAAATATGCGGTACATTCGTATGTACCGGCGGGAAGAACCACGTCCAGCTTCGCGCGCTCGATTTTGCTGCCAACGGCGATAGCGCCAGATTCATAAATCTGTTCGCTGGTGTCATTGCGGACGATCTGAACCTTTTGAGGATAGTTATTGATGCTTTCGTTTACGAGCATCAAATTTCCCTCCGATGATCCATCTTCAAAGATGGGGGCGGTGTTGGCCGAAATGTTAATCATGCCCTCGGTTACTTTTTCGTTCAGACGTGCTTCGATCTCCTCCGGCGAAAGGTTATCCCAACCGCCCTCAGTGGCAGAAGAATCATAAACGATTCCAGCTTTGGCGCGGGCTTCTTCCTTTGTCATAGGGGTGCGGAGCGTGATGGTGATGAAAATGATCGCGCCGATGGCGACGGCGGCGAGAACGCCTGCGCCGATCCAGACGGCGGTGCGTGAGTTGAATTTGTGTTTGGGATGATAGTTCATGTGAACCTCCATAATTTTAGATTGTCAGGGCGGCACCACCAGACGGTGCAGTAATGCTCTGTGGTGCATATCAGTGTTCGGGCGATTTGATCGCGTCCTTTGCGGCCTGCCGTTTTGCTTGACGCTTATAGGCTTCCTCCCGGATTTTCAGTGCATCGAAAACTACGCGCTTGACTTCTGCGACACTCGGCATTTCGCCAGAAAAGAAGTCTTTCAGTTCCGCGCCGGTAAATGTGACCTTCAATTCCGAGGCTTTCTTCGGCTTGATAATGGACGTGATCTTGTTTTCATCGACCTTATGTGCGGGGGCCAGAGAGGGCAGGTTTTTCTGCATCGTGTCCGCATGGCGGCTGGCCTCCTTTAGTGCGGTGGCCTGCGCCATGGAGGGAACGATCTGCTCTTTCTTCATAACATCAACGACCTTTGTTTGCTCGTCCGGTTTCAGATAAGCAAGCTCGACCGCCGTGTTGAACGGCAGCTTTTTATCGTCCACCTGCTGTTTCAGTTCTGGAACAAGGTCATTGATTTTGACAAGCCGGTTGACCTGATTGCGGCTGATACCCATATCCTCCGCAACGATCTGGTCGGTGCGCTTCTTCGGTTCCGGGCTTGTAAGCTGCTCCATTTTGCTGCGCCGTCCGGCTTTTCGTGCAAGGGCTTCCATCTTCATTTTCGCGGCGCGGGCAAGCTCGGACGTTGGAATGTCCATGCGGTGCAGATTGCCGTCAACGACTTCAACACGCGCAGTATCGTCGTCCACCTGCGCGATAATGACCGGCACAGGATAATTCAGGCGGCTTGCAATGTCGTGTCGGCGGTGGCCGGAGATCAGTTCCAAGCCGCCTTTCTCGCGCGGCCTTGCTTTGACCGGTTCATTGATGCCGTTGTCGCGGATGGATTCGTACAGTTCGATGTAGTCCTTGACCTCGCGGTTAACCGAAAACGGATGATCGAGGAACTGATAGAAATAGGCCGGATGCAGGCGCATCGAAAAGCCTTCGCCCTCCTTCGGAATAGGCAGACTGTTCAGTGCTTTTTCATCCGGGTAATCCAGACGGTCCTCGAAAATCTGCGTCACGCGCACGCCTTTCTGCTCACCGGGTTCTTTCGGCGGGTCTGCGGCTTTTGGCGGCGTGATGGGGTCGTGCAGCTTTCCAGCAAGCATAATTTTTGCGGACGGTTCCATTTTCTGCGCGGGCGGCGGCACCGGTTTATTCAGCGTCGGCGTTTTCTCATCGGCAGCCTTTGTGGGCGGCTTGACTGCAGCGCCGGACTTTTCTGCACCACTCACAGGAGCGGTATCCTTGACGCTGACCTTGCCGGGAATATCCGTTGGTGCGTCTGGCTTTTTTGCTTCGGTCGCTGCTGGCGGGATAGACATACCGTTTTTTTCTTCTGGCTTTTTGTGGCCATATTCAGGAATGACCTTTGCGGCGGGTTTCTCCGGCGGCTTGACTGCCATACCGGGCTTTTCTGCGCCGCTCACAGGGGCGGTATCCTTGCTGCTGACCTTGCCGGGGGCGTTTGCTGGTGCGTCCGGCTTTTTCGCTTCGGCCGATGCTGGCGGGATGGCCGCGTCGGTTTTTCCGTCTGGCTTTTTGGAGCTATCTTCAGGAATGACCTTTGCAGCGGGTTTCTCCGGCGGCTTGGCTGCCGCGCCGGGCTTTTCTGCACTGCTCACAGGAGCGGTATCCTTGCCGCCAATCTTGCTGGGGGTATTCGCTGGTGCGTTCGGCTTTTTCGCTTCGGCGGGTGCTGACGGCGATTTGACCGACGTATCAGGCTTTTTCGCATTGCTTACCGGAGCAGAGCCTTTGTGTTTGTCTGTACCGGGTGCATCTGCTTTTTTGACTTCTGCGGGCGGCAGTGTGCCGGTCTTATCCTCCGGTTTTTGGGGTTCAGCCGCAGAAGCGGGCTTCATGCTGTCGGTCTTATCCGGCGGTTTCTCTGTTTTGGGCGGTGCGTTTGGCAGCTTTGCAGCGTCAGGTTTCTTTTCCAGCGCCGGCTGTTTGCTGAGGTTTGCTTTTTCTTCGGGCATTGTATTCCTCCTTCATCGAAAAATGGGTATAAAAAATGCGCCCCAAGTTGGGACGCAAAAAACAACGCGCAGATTTACCGGCCGCAATCCGCTCGGACGGCGGCGCGATAGTAAGAATCTATCGTGACCGGCGCCTGATACAGAGCAGCAAGCAGATATGCGCGGATGTTACGAATGGGCGTGCTGGTTTTCTGCATACAGTCCAGCACATAGGTGATATGGAAACGGTCAAGCTGACCAAGCCGTTCACGGACGGCGGCAATGGGAATTTCCTCGCCGCCAATACGAACGCTCGACTTTGCTGTGCAGAGCGTATCGGTTAGCAGCTCGATGATGGATTTGACGGATGTTTCACCGTACTCGGTAATCAGAATTTCGTAGTCCAGCTTTTCATAGAGCTGCTTTCTGCAACCGAATCGGTCGTATCCATCCGGCGGCGCTTGCGCCGGATAGATAGATGGATCAGGATAGCTCAAATCAGGATAGATATTATCTAAATAACTTGCTTCCTGTTTCGGGAAGTCTTGACTTCCCAAAAGCGGAAGTCTGGAAGTTTGATTTTGGGAAGTCTGGATTTCCGAATCCGGGAAGTCTGAAATGGGCGCAGAAAGGGGAGTTTCCGGTACATCGGTCGTGGTGAATTTTTTTACGTAAATCTTTGCTGGACGGCCTTGCCCCTGCTTCACGCGCTCGATCAGGCCGAACCCGTCCTTGCCAGTGTCCAGCTCGGCCAGCAGCCGAACCGCCTTGTTGTGTCCGCACATGAGGTCAGTCTGAATCTCGTCGAGTGTGTAATAGATGTAAACGCGCCCCAGCTCATCATACCAGCCGTGTTTGGCGGATAGCCCCATGCGGTCGAGCATCAGGCCATACAGCAGCTTCGCGTCGGTGGAGAGCGTCTTGAACTTCTTGCTGCGCACCAACAATCTGGGAATCCGGAAGTAGCTGAACTGTTCGGATTCTTCACCATAAAAGTAGGAGAAATTGACTTGCGTTTGCATGAAAATCACCTCGATATGCGGAATTTGGACAATAAAAAATGGACATTCACGTTTTCACATAAATGCCGGAGTTTTGATTGTGGCGGGCATCGATACAACTGTACATAAAACGGGCAGAAGCGCTCGCAGGAAAATACGGGTATTGTCAAGCACTGAGCATTTAATTGAAAATTATATAATTAGTGGTTTCTTGTTGCACAATTCGACCGGAAATTATATAATTAAAGTAGTTAAAACCTTGGAGACAACACCGTGCCGCGAAAAGACAGTATAAGATCATAGTGTTTACGGAAAGGAAAAAAGATGCTTAAAGATGAGATTGCTGACCAGTTAGTCTATGCAACGGTGAAAATATCTAGTAAGAATGATTTGAAAAGCTGGTCGGGTACAGGTTTTTTTATGACTAGACCGTATGCAGACAAAGCAAATGTTATTAAAATGGTTACGAATAGGCATGTAATGGAACATGCTAAAATGGCAGATATTACACTGACCAGAGCTAATCCAGATGGGACACCCAATAATACGGAACATGTAACGCTCCATTTTGATGGCGTTCAAACGTTTTGCCAATACCATTCTGACCCAGCAATAGATGTTTGTGTTGTTGATATTCAAGAGGGACTAAAAGCACTTGAGGCTGAGGGCATAATGGCTTACTTCAAATGTATAAGTACAAATATGATAGTGACTGATTCTGGCTTAGAGTCTCTGACGCCCATTGAAGACGTTATTATGATAGGGTATCCAAATGCAATTTCGGATACGACTAATAATAGGCCCGTTGTAAGAAGCGGAATAACTGCTACTGACCTAAAACTGAATTACAATGGAAAATTCGAATTTATGATTGACATGGCATGTTTCCCAGGATCGAGCGGATCACCAGTATTTTTGCGGAAGAACGGGTTGGAAAAGGAAAAAAATGAAGATTCTTCAGTTACGCTGGCTATTAAGCCACAATATGCATTTTTAGGGATACTATATGCAGGACCAACAATAACAGTGGACGGGAATATTGTTGTTAAAGATATTCCCACGGCAGCCGTTTCTATGGCCGAGATGCAGACTATGATGAATTTGGGATATGTCATAAAGGCAGAAAAAGTGTTGGAGATGATCATGTGAGACTTATTTTAAGATATAATGAACCTACATATTAGCAGCGACCTAGAATCCAATGTTGCTTGCATTGCGTCCGGGAATATAGCTCATTTGCCCGGCATTTGCGTTGCATCCTCAAAATTATGACCGTAATACAAAAGACACTTTTCCTTGCTGCGGGGCAGCCGAAAAAGTGTCTTGTATGAAAAGGACATAACACTATGTTTTCTCAATATTCTTGTTTTCTCTACATTTTTTAAGAATTTTGGGTGCATATATCTGAACCATTCGGGAGAGCGTTCGGTTCGCATCCGAGAGGTCGAGAGTTCGAGTCTCTTCAGGTCC
>OGCQ01001911.1_pt1 | contig 23200 bp, 14 predicted proteins | sample 1570161 | NCBI WGS metagenome assembly OGCQ01 (sample SAMEA4384402, study PRJEB24528) | human gut metagenome
GGTCTGCGATTGCCTTCTTCGATTTTATAGTAGTAGCTTGGTACAATCCCTATCCGTTCTGCAAAAGCCTTCTGTGACAGCCCCAGAGCCGTTCTAACGCTCTTTAAAGCTTCCGTATATGGTGTGGCAAGGAAACGAGAGAAATCATCATAAAGCAAGGAGGATTCGATTTCCAAAACATTTGACAGCTTGATAGCTACATTGTAAGGGATGGGATGTTTTCCGTTTTCATACATCACAACTGTCACTGGTGCAATATCCAGCTTCTCCGCCAACTGTCTTGATGTCATCTGTTTTCGCTGACGGTAGTACTTGAGATTATCGCTCGGTAAGTTGGTCTTTGGCTTTTCTTCAAAAGGTATCGTTAAATGGAGTAACAGCTTGCCTTGATGAAATTCACACAACAATGTGTGATTGAAAATACCATTGCAAACACCACATGGTATTGACAACGCCAGCTTGTATGTTCTAAACTACTCACATCTACTTCTTTCATGAATTAGTCTCCTTGTTTTTGTAAGTCTTGGTCGGCAAACCTTTGCCTTACTTTAACTCGGAGACTTTTTCTTGTCTACTCTTCCCCTCTCCATAGGATTTCTTTTGCCCCCGGCAGAGCCGGGGGTTGACTTTGTGAACCAACACGGCTGTACAGCTTTGTCAATCTGTACAGGCATATGCGGTGCAGTAGAAAAATATTTGTATATTTTTGTGCAATGTGCTGTTATGTTTTCCTCTCATGCATTCCATTATTCATATTGTGAATTTCCAGACAGTCGACCATGCGTTCCACAGGCCGCCGCAGCTATTTGGACATCACTCAGAATTTGTATAAGAAAATATGGTTTTTCCCCCGAAAAACCGGGATACCCGGAGGAAATGCAGGCATTTCTTCGGATATCCCGGCACGCATGTTCTTTTCTATAATCGCAATACGCGTTTTACCGCCATCAAATTGGCCGGTTCTGTTATCCCACCGCCTCCAGCATATGCTCCAGCAGGATGCCGTAGCCCTGGGAGGGGTCGTTCACCAGCACATGGGTCACAGCCCCCACAAAGCGCCCGTTCTGGATGATGGGACTGCCGCTCATCCCCTGGACGATGCCGCCGGTGGTCTCCAGCAGCTGGGGGTCCGTGACCTTCAGCAGCAGGTCCCGGCCGTCCCGGTTCATGGGGCACAGCCGCACGATCTCCACCTGATAGGCCCGGGTATCATCCCCGGAGACGGTGGAGAGGATGGTGGCGGGACCGGTGGTCACCTGGCTGCGCTGGGCCACCGGCAGGGCCGTGCCGGAGACGAAGTCCCCCTCCGCCACGGTGCCGAAAATGCCGCCGGTGGTGTTGGCGGACACGGTGCCCACGTCGTGCTGGGCCGTGAAGTCCCCCTTCAGCTGGCCCGGCTCACCCTTTTCGCCCTTTTTCACGGCCTTCACGGAGGTCTCCATAATGGAGCCGCTGGACAGCGGCATCAGCTGGGCCGTGTCCGTGTCGGTGATGCCGTGGCCCAGAGCGCCGTAGGCCCCGGTGTCCGGGTCATAGAAGGTCAGGGTCCCCACGCCGGCCATGCTGTCCCGGGTCCAGGCACCCAGCCGCCAGGAGCCGTCCTCCCCCTGCACCGGCACGGCGGTAACGTTCAGGGTCTTGCCCTCACGCCGCAGGCCGATGGCGGCGGGCTGGCCTCCGGTGGCCTGCAGCAGGGTCTGCAGGTCCTCCGTGGAGGTGACCTTTTCGCCGTTGCAGCTGACGATCAGGTCCCCCTCCCGGATGCCGCAGTCCCGGGCCGGGCAGGGGTCCGTTTCCGAGGTGGACACCACCAGCACGCCGTCGGCAAAGAGCTTGATGCCCACCGCCTTCCCCACGGGGAGCAAGGTGCGCTGATCGGCCCATACCGCCTGGCAGCACAGGACCCCGGTGAGCAGCACGGCCAGCAGCCATGCGGCCGGTCTGCGTATGCGTCGCTTTTTTTGCGTTTCATACATGCGATCACCCCTGTTTTGGAATTTTGTCGCCGGCGACAGAGTTACTTTGCGCCGCCGGACGGCGTTTCATGTCCGCTAAATAAAGGATGCTTTTCCGCCGGACGCGAAAAAAGCGCCGCAGACGGCTGTCTGCGGCGCAAAGGCGGAAGAAATTTCCAATTTTTACCGGGTCTCGTAGCGCTTGGGGTCCTTGGGCAGGCACAGCTCCAGGATCAGGCCCACCACGAACACACCGGCCACCATGTTTCCGGCGAAAATTTCGCCGAACACCGGGGGCAGGTTGTCGAAGAAGCCCTCCACCTGGGTCACGCCCACGCCCAGGCACAGGGATGTGGCCGCGATCAGCACGTTGCGCTGGTCCAGGCCCGTGTCCTGCATCATCCGGATGCCGGACATCATGATGGAGCCGAACATGATCACGGTGCAGCCGCCCAGCACGCAGTCCGGCAGGGTGGTGAAGAAAGCGCCGATGGGCGGGAACAGACCGCCCAGGATCATGGCCAGGGCGCCGAACATGATGGTAAAGCGGTTCACCACGTGGGTCATGGAGATCAGGCCCACGTTCTGGCTGAAGGAGGTGATGGGGGAGCAGCCGAACACGCCGCCGGAAAGGGCGGAGGCGAAGCCGTCCACGCACAGGGAGCCGGATATCTCCTTATCCGTGATATCCCGGCCCAGGCCGCCGGTGCAGGTGGCGGTGGTGTCGCCGATGGTTTCCACGGCGGAGACGATGAACACAAGGCAGAAGGACAGGATGGTGCCCATCTGGAACTTGGGGGTATAGGCGAACAGCTGGGGTACGGCCACCACGCCCAGCTCCCGGATGGTCTGGGTCATGCCGGCAAAGTCCACCATGCCGAAGCACACGGCCACCACATAGCCCACGATCATGCCCAGCAGGACATACAGCTGCTTGGCCACGCCCTTGAGGGTGGTATGGAAAATCAGCGCCGCCGCCAGGGTGATGGCCGCCACCAGCAGGTTCTGCCAGGAGCCCAGGGGATACTTGGCGGAGGAGCCGAAGGAGGAAACGCCCACGTTGAGAATGCTCAGGCCGATGGACACCACCACGCACGCGGACAGGATGGGAGAGATGATTTTGCGCCAATACTTGGCCGTCAGGCCCAGAATGCCTTCAAAGACACCGCCCACAATGATGGCCCCCACCATAACGCCGTAATCCTGGGAGGCGGCGGTCATGCAGGCGGCCAGGAACGTAAAGCTCAGGCCCATGACAACGGGCAGGCCGGAGCCGATCTTCCACACGGGATAAAGCTGGAGCATGGTGCCGATACCGGCGATGAGCATGCAGTTCTGCAGCAGCCGGGCGGTTTCGATAACGCTGAAGGGCTGGCCGTTGTACACCGCCACCGAGGCGATGATGATCAGCGGCGCGATGTTGGCCACAAACATGGCCAGCACGTGCTGGAGGCCGAAGGGGATTGCCTTTGCCACCGGCACGCGCCCTTCCAGTTGATAGACATTCTCAATGCGGGGTTCCTGACGATCTTTTTTCATGGCCTTTCTTTCTCCCTTTTGTAAATTTGCCAAAACCGCAGGCGCGGCGGCCGCCTATAGATATGAAAAGGGTCCGAAAAGCTATCTATAGCGGCCTTACGTTTGGCGCTTGTGTATAAAATACCATATTTACGGATTCTTTACAAGTAAAATATGAAAAAATTTACAATTTTTTGCCGAAGCCTTTCCGCCAAAGCGCCGCTTCGGAGCAAATTGCACTTTGAAACGTTACCGGTATCGTTGCCGATGATGCGGTATAAAGGCCCTGGCCATCCCGATGGATGGCCAGGGCCGTATATTTTACAGTCTGACCTCGCAGCCGGGGGCGAAGAAGTACAGCACCATTTCCGCCACCGGCGTTTCCAGCACCCGGCTCAGGGCCTGGCTGTACGCCGTCAGCTGGGGGCGGTACAGCTCCGCCCGGGCGGGAGCCTCCTCCGGCCGGATGCGGTCGGTTTTGAAGTCCACGATGACCAGGCCCTGCTCCGTCCGGAAAGCGCAGTCCACCACGCCCTGGAGCATCAGCTCGTCCTCCGGCTCCGCCGCCGGGTCATACAGCGCCGCCGGCAGCAGCAGGGAAAAGCGGTACTCCCGGTACACCTGCTCCGCCCGGCGGATACGCTGGGCCAGAGGCGAGGCCAGGAACCGCCGCACCTGCGCCAGGTCCAGGGACGCCGCCTGCTCCGGGGTCAGCAGATGCCGCGCCGTCAGGGACGCCGCCTGCTCCTCCGGGTCCGGGCCGTTCAGGTCCAGGTACTGCATCAGCAGGTGCATGGCCGTGCCCCGCTTGGCGGCGGACAGGGGCCGCTCCCCCAGCAGGAACCGGGGGGTGTCCACCTGCACCTGCCGCACCCGCCGGACCGTGCCCTGGGCGATCTCCTCGTCCAGCTCCCGGCCCTTCAGCTGGGTGGCCGTGACCTTGGTGGGGATGCGGCAGGCCGCCTGATGGGGATAGTCCAGCTCCTGGACCTCCACGGCGCTCTCCGGCGGGGCCTCCTGCGGCGCGTCCTCCCGTTCCCGGGCCGCCGCGGCCGTGGGATTTTCCCACACCTGCACCTGCCAGCCGCCGCCCAGGCCCACCCGGGTCTGGGGCTCCGCCTCCGCCCATCGGCGCAGAGGCTCCCCCTCCGGGGCGCACAGCAGCGGCAGCAGCAGCCAGTCTCCAGGGCATTTGGCCCCGGCCACCGCCTCCGGCGGCGTGGGCATATCCGCCAGCACCGAAAGGTCCGCCAGCCGCTTGCGGCCGTGGGCCATGCACTGCACGCAGATGAGCTTCTCCTTGGCCCGGGTCAGGGCCACATACAGGATCCGCATTTCCTCGGACTTGCTCTCCCGGGTCAGGGCCGCCGCCACGGCTGTTTTGGTGACGGTGTCGTACCGGATGCGCTTTTCCCGGTCCACCCGCTCGGTGCCCAGGCCCAGCCGGGGGTGCACCAGCACAGGACGGCGGAAGTCGTCGGCGTTGAAGGTCTTGTGCAGGTCCGTCAGGATCACCACCGGGAACTCCAGTCCCTTGGATCGGTGCACGCTCATGATCTGCACCCCGCTGCCAGCGGTCCGGGTGGTGATGGGGGGCTGCCGCCCCTCCTCCAGCAGGTCGTGGAGCTGGGTCACAAAGTCGAACAGGCCGCCCCGGCCAGCCGCCGCCTGCTGACCGGCGTAGGTATACAGGGCAATGAGGTTCTCCTTCCGGGCGGCTCCGCCCTCCATGGCCCCGAACACCGCCAGGGCGTGGCACTCCGTATAGAGCTTCCACAGCAGGCGGTCCGCCGTCATGTCCCGGGCCGCCAGCCGCAGCTCCTCCAGCAGCCGCCGGAAGTCCGCCGTGTCCGCGCCGTCGTCCAGGCACAGGGCGTCGTAATAATCCCCCTCCGGCTGCAGCGCCCGGATCAGGGCCAGGCGGTCCGCCGAAAAGCCGAACAGCGGCGACCGCAGCACGGCGATCAGCGGCACATCCTGCCGGGGATTGTCGATGATCTGCAAAAACGACACCATCACCGCCGCCTCCGGGGTGCTGAAGAAAGCCTCGCTTTCCCCGCTGGTGCAGGGGATATTCTCCCGCCGCAGGGCCGCCGTATAGGCCGCCAGCCTGGCCCGGGGGGAGCGCATGAGAATGACGATGTCCTCCGGCTCCACCGGCCGGGGCCGGCCGTCCTCCCCCTGCACCGGGAATTTCTCGTCCAGCAGCCGCCGGATGCGGCGGGCCGTGAACCGGGCCTCCATCTCCGTCCGGTCGAAGCTCTCCTCCTGGGTGTTCTCCACGCTGAGGAAGTGCAGCTCCGGCTCCATGCCCGGCCGGGGCGGGTACGCCACCTCCGCGCCGAAGTACAGCTGCTCGTCGTCGCCGTAGTCCATCTCCCCCATTTCCCGGGACATAACAGACCGGAACACGAAGTTGGTGCCGTCCAGCACCTCCCGGCGGGAGCGGAAATTCCGGCTCAGCAGCACCTTCCGGGGCTGGCCCTCCTCCGCTTCCGATGCCGGGACATAGGACAGGTATTTTTCCAGAAAGATGGTGGGGTCCGCCAGCCGGAAGCGATAGATGCTCTGCTTCACGTCGCCCACGGCGAACAACCGCCGCTCCCGGTCGGACAGCGCCCGGAAAATGCAGTTCTGCACCTGGTTGCTGTCCTGATATTCGTCCACCATCACCTCCCGGTAGCGGGAGGCCACCTGCCGGGCCAGGTCCGTTGGCTGGCCCTGGCCGTCCGTCAGCAGGTCGATGGCGTAGTGCTCCTGGTCGGAAAAGTCCATCACGTTCCGCCGGACCTTCTCCGCCTGGTAGCGCAGGGTGAACCGGGCCGTCAGGCTCAGCAGGGCCAGCATGGCCGGGGCCATCTGGCGCAGGTCCTCCAGCAGCTCCGCCTCCGGCACGGAAAAGGTGGCCTGGATGTCCTTCAATGCCTTTTTGCACTGCTCCAGCACCGCCTTGGACCGGTCCCGGCAGGCGGCGTTTTCATCGCCCCGGACGGCTCCCATCCGGCGGAATATGGGGACCGCCTGTCCCAGGCTGTCCCAGCCCTGTTCCGCCTTGTCCCGCAGGTGTTCCAGGGCCTGGGCTGTCTCCAGGAACCGGTCGCCGTAGGCCTTGTACACGGCGGGATAGTCCGCCATGTCCTCCACGGCCTGCTTCAGCCGCCGGGACCAGAAGTCCGCCTTCCGCAGGGCGTCCTCCATGAGATACCGGCCGCAGCCGGTGTCCGGCAGGTGCTCCGGCGTTCTGGCCCAGTCCCGCTTCAGCTCCTCCAGCCACCGCAGGGGGTGGGGGTGGCTCTGGGTCTTCTGGTGCAGGTCCAGCACCAGGGCCTCCAGGGCCCGGTCGTCCCGGCCGGCTCCCAGGGTCTCCGCCAGCAGGCGGGCGTTTTCGTCCCCCTCGATGCCGGCGTAAAAATCCTCCAGCACCCGGCCCAGCACCCGCTGGCGCAGCAGGGCGGCCTCCTGCTCGTCCAGCACCCGGAAATCCGGGGTCAGGCTGTGCTCCTCCACCGGCGGCAGCAGGTGGACGTTCTCCCGCAGAAGCCCGGCGCAGAAGGCGTCCACCGTTTTGATGTCCGCCTGATACACCCGCAGCATCTGCCGCCGCAGGTGACCGTCCCCGGGGCGCTCCGCCACCCGGCGGGTCAGCTCCTGGGCGATCTTGCCCCGCAGCTCCGCCGCGGCGGCCTTGGTATAGGTGATGATCAGGAAGTCGTCCACCTGGCAGCCCTCCTGCTCCATATAGGAAAACAGGCGCTCCACCAGGACCTTGGTTTTTCCGGAGCCTGCGGCGGCGGACACCAGCAGGCTCCCGCCCCGGTTATATACGGCCGTTTCCTGCTGCGGCGTCAGCGGCATGGCGATCCCTCCTCTCGGCTTTCTTCCTCCACAAATTTCCAGAATTCTCCCGGGTCCACGCTTCTGATGTACCGCACCCGGTCGCCGCCCCGGCCCTCCTGGAACCCGCAGGCGGCGGCAAAGTCGCAGTGCTGGCAGGCCCGGTCCTGGGGGCCGTGGGCCACCGGGTCGGCGTCGATGCTGCCGGAGCCGATCTCCCGGGCGATCTGGTGCAGCAGGCGGTCCACATAGCGGCCCAGCTTGCCCAGCTGCTCCGCCGAGGCGACGCCGTCGGCGATGGAGCCGTCCTTTTTCACCTTGATAGGCAGATAGTGGGGCGATTCTAGGGCGCTGTGCTCCATGGCCCGCAGCACCTGGGGGTCGGAGAGCACCATGCCGCTGCGGCGCAGGGCGCTCTGCAGGGCCAGCTGCAGCTTCTCCGGCTGGATGCCCCGGTCCGCTTTCAGGATCACCTCCCGGGCCGGGTGGTACAGCACCCCCGCCGGGACGATGGGATAGCCGAAATAGCTGCGGCCCTCCTGCTCCAGGGTGAACAGGTACAGCAGCATCTGGATCCCCAGGCCGTACCGCAGGTCCGACAGGTCGAAGGACTTTTTCCCGGTTTTGTAGTCCACCACCCGCAGATACAGCCTGCCGTCGTGGAGCCAGCCGTCTACCCGATCCACCTTGCCGCTGACGGACAGGCGCTGATCCCCCTCGGTGATGGTCACGGCAGGGAGCTGCCCGTCCTTTCCGCCGAAGCCCAGCTCAAAGGCCACCGGGGAAAAGTCCGACTGGGCCAGCTCCCCGGCCATGTCCTCCACAATGGCATAGGCCGCCGTCCGCAGCCGGGAAAACAGATACCGGAACCGGGCGCTTTTCTCCTGATATCCGTCGATCTCCTCCCGGGCGTAGCGGTCCGTATATTCCCGGACCAGCTGCCGCAGCTCCGGCTGCTGCACCGCGGCCCAGCCGCCCCGGGTCTTGACCTCCCGGGCCACGTTTTCCAGCAGATAGTGGATAAACGTGCCGATCTCCGGGGCCTCGAACCCTGCCGGGCGGCGGTCCCTGGCCCGCAGGCCGTACTGCATGAAGTACCCGAAATGGCACCGCTTTACCTGGTCCATCCGGGAGGCGGACATATGCAGGGAGCGGCCATACAGGGCCTCCACCGCCGGGCCGGACAGCCGTCCCCGGCCCAGGGCCCGTCCCCGGTCCATGGCGTCCAGCACCCGGTCATAGTCCCCCCGCCGGCGGAAATACTGCCGCAGGGCGGGGTCCTCTCCCGCCAGCTCCAGGGCCGTGGCGGGGAGCCTGCGGCGGTAGCTGCCGTCCTCCCGGGTCACCCGCAGCCGGGGAAACAGCTTTTCCATCCGCTGCACCACAAAGGAGGGGCGCAGCTGGCTGCCGTTGACGTCCCCCACCGGCCAGCTGACGGTGAGCCGATCCGTGGGCTGGGCCAGGCAGGCGTAAATATTCTGCAATTCGTTGTCCAGCGGGTCGAAGCTGGCGTCCGACAGCAAAATTTCCCTCTGCTGCAGGGCGGCCCGGTCCTCCGGGTCCAGCAGGCCGTGGCCGCTGGGGGGCATGGGCAGCACATGGTCGTTGGCTCCCAGCAGGAACAGGCACTTCACCCGGTGCCGGTCGTTGCGGGTGATCTCGCTGACCTTCACCTGGTCCAGGGTGGCCGGGATGGTGCCCACGCTGTACTGGGTCAGCACCAGCCGCAGGAGCCGGGCGAATTCCTCGCCGGACAGCTCCGTATCCCCCAGGATTTCCGCAAACTGGTCCAGCACCCCGCAGAAGATCGCCCACAGCTGGACATATTCCTCCGCCAGCTGGGGCCGGTCCTCCTCCAGGAGCTTTTTCGCCGTGTCCTCCAGGGTCTGCGGCACACCGGCCTCCTGCAAAAACCCATACAGGCACTCCGCCTTCTGCCGGGCCGCCCCGGCGGTGCGCATCCCCCGGTACAGAGGCTCCAGCAGCAGGCGCACCCGCCGCCGGATGCCGTTGACTCGCTCCAGCCGGGCGGCGCTGCGCTCCGTCAGCTCCCGGCCGTATCCGTCGGGGCTTGCCGTCCAGTCCCCCTCCCGCAGCCACATGGAATTGCCCCGGATGTCCCACAGGATGACGTAGTTTTCCAGAATGTCGCACTCGTCCGGGGTGATGCCGCCCAGGCCGGTTTTCAGGCAGCGGAACACGTCCTCCCGGTCGAAGCCGCCGGTGACGGCGTCCAGTGCCCCCAGCAGCATGGTGATGGGGGGCTTTTCCAGCAGGTCGCTGCGGCGGCTGATATAGGCCGGGATGCCGTCCCGGCGGAACACACTCTCCAGCAGCGGGCCGTAGACCTCCATATTCCGGGCGCACACACCCATGTCCCGCCAGCGATAGCCCTCCGCCGCCAGCTGCCGCAGCTGCTGGGACACCCATTCCACCTCGGTAAAGGCCGTGGCCGCCTGGTACAGGCCCAGGCCCTCCGGTTCCCCGCCGTAGGGGACCTCCTGGCCGAAAAAGTGGGCTTCCAGGTGCCCCAGGGGGCCCTGCCCCCGGCTTTCGCACCACAGCACGTCCGTCTCCTGCCCCGCCCGGCGGGCCATGCGCTCCAGGCGCATCCGCTGGCGCAGGGCGTTCTGGAGCAGCCGGTCGCTGCTCCGGTCTCCCAGCAGCGTCACCGTGACGCCTTCGGCCTGCCGCAGCACCAGCTCCAGAATGCTCTCCTCCTGGCGGTTGAAGTATGAAAAACCGTCCAGATACACGTCGCAGCCCCGGAGATAGCCGCTTCCCTCCAGATGCTCCCGGAGCTTCTGGAGCCGGGAGCGGGCGTCGAAATCGCCGCTGCGCAGCCGGGCGTCATAGGCGGCGTATATCAGAGCGATGTCCCGCAGCTTGCCGCCCATGGCCCCGTCCAGGTCCTCCACCTGCCGGTACAGGGCCTGGGGGCCGATCTCGTAGGCGTAGAACTCCTCCGTCAGGTCCGTCAGCTGCCGCAGGAACGACGCCCGCTGGCTGGGCCGTCCGAATACCCGCAGCTCCGGGGCCAGCTCCTGCAGCACCCGCCGCATGGTCAGCAGCTTTCCCCCGTTGTCCAGGGTAAACTCCGCCAGGCCGCCGGTTTCCGCCAGCACCCGGGACGACAGGCTCCGGAAGCTCAGCACCTCCGCGTCCCGGGACGCTGTGGGCCCCAGGGCCCGGCACAGGTCCACCTCCGCCTCGTGGGAGATATGCTCCGGCACCAGCAGCACCTGCCGCCGCAGACGGCGGTTCTTTTCCATGGCCTCCAGCACCCGCCGGGATTTCCCGGAACCGGCCCGGCCCACCCATATATGAAGCATCTGCCCGCCTCCTTTCCGACAGCAGGATACCACCTCCGCTGTCCCGAAAAACTCTCATCTGACAGTATAGCGCATTTTTCTTCCCCTGAAAAGGACAAAAAAACACCGGCTGCTGCGCAGCCGGTGTTTTTTCGCTTACTGATTGTCGCCCAGCTCCCGGAGATACCGGCTCAGGGCGTCCTTCCACTCCGGCAGCGGCGTGAAGCCGTTCTCCGCCAGCTTGCTCTTGTCCAGGCGGCTGTTGAAGGGCCGGGCCGCCTTGGACGCGCCGTATTCCGCCGTGGTCACGGCGTCCACCTGCACCGGCAGCCCCGCCTGGCGGAAGATCTCGCAGGCGAAGTCGTACCAGGAGATATACCCGCCCTCGTTGGTGGCGTGGTAATACCCGTACTTGTCGGACTCGATCATGTCCACCAGCAGCCGCGCCAGGTCCAGGGTATAGGTGGGCGTGCCGATCTGGTCGCACACCACCCGCAGCTTGTCGTGGGTCTTGCCCAGCTGCAGCATGGTCTTGATGAAGTTCTTGCCGTTCAGGCCGAACACCCAGGCGATCCGCACGATGAAATACTTCTCCAGCCGGGAGCTGACGGACAGCTCGCCGCCCAGCTTCGTCTCGCCGTAGTAGTTCAGGGGCTGATAGTCCTTGCAGTCCGGCTGCCAGGGGGTCTGGCCCTGCCCATTGAACACATAGTCCGTGGAAATGTACATCATCTTGCAGTCCTGGGCCTTGCACGCCGCCGCCAGATGAGCGGTGCCGTCCACGTTGATGGCCCGGACCTTGGGCTGCTTGTCGGCGTCCTCGGCCAGGTCCACCGCCGTCCAGGCGGCGCAGTGGATCACGGCGTCGGGCCGCACCTGGTCCATCACCTGCCGCACCTGCTGCTCATTGGTGATGTCCATGGCCACATAGGGCATCCCCGTCACGGCGGAGCCGTCGGCGATGCCGCTGTATACCGGGGCAATGTCGCTGCCCACGCCCTGATGGCCCCGGCGGGCCAGCTCGTTCATCACATCGTGGCCCAGCTGACCGCCCACGCCCGTTACCAATACCTTCATTGCTTGTAACCTCCTCGTTACAGATACTTGACCGCCTTGCAGATGGGCCGCTCTTTTCCCCAGCGCCCGGTCATGGCGGCTTTGACCTTCTCTTTGCACCAGACCAGTGCAGCCTCAATAAGCATCAGCACCGCGAACTCCGCCAGCATCATCAGGAAATACGGCGCCGTCGGCGTCTGTGCCAGGTAAAAACGCTTGCCCAGCATCACCAGCTCCGGCGCGATCTGCCAGGGCAGATGCGTGGCCATCAGGAACATGGAGTGCCTGCCGCACCAGATCAGGGGCCTCAGGGATATGCGGGCCTCCAGCCAGCGCAGCAGCTCCAGAACGGCCACGGAACCCAACACACCGTTGAGATAGAACACCGGAGCAAAGGACCCCAGCTTAAAGGAGTTGAAATCCAGGTCCGGACTCAGCAGCGACAGGCCCAGATTCACCGCCAGCAGGACCGCCAGCACCGGCAGCCTTCCCAGCCGCTGCGGCTTCCCCCGCCGGTAAAGCAGATACCCGCACAGCATGAACCAAAAGCCGCTGACGCTCTTGGCCAAAACAATAAACAGATTGCGCACCACCTGCACCCACAGGCGATCCGCCCCGGGAATATCCATTCACTGATAGAAATAGCCGATGACGCACAGGATAGCCGGCGCCAGGACACACACCAGTATGCGCTTGGCGGCAGACCAGCCCTCCGGCCGCACCGCCGCAAACAGCAGCTCGGCGATCAGCAGCGTAGGCAGAAACCACAGGGTGGCAACACCCCGCAGCGTCACCGTCAGGATCACGTCCCCCTTCAGGGCCGCCAGTCTGCTGCCGCCGTGTATGGTGAGAAAAGCCAGGTGCGCCAGAATCGCCAGAGCCGAAAACACGCCATAGGGGATCACCAGGGAATACCAGCGTTTTTTCATCACCTGTGCACAGGAATCCCTCTGGCCCCGCTCCCCATAGCGGTATGCCTTCAGCAGGCCCACCACCACATAGAACACAGCGATCTTGAAGGAGGAAAACCATACGGAGCTGGTGCTCCACAGGTAGTCCATGTGGCCCCAGATGATGGCCAGCATGCCCAGGCCCTTTGCCGCGTCCACAAAGCCCAGGTGCGTCTGCCCCATCCGGACTTCTACTGCCTGCTGCTCCATGGCTCAGCGATTGCCGTACATTTTCTCGTAATAGTCCTGATACTCGCCGGAGATGATGGTCTCCCACCACTCCCGGTGATTCAGGTACCAGTCGATGGTCTTTTTGATGCCGTCGGCGAACTTGGTCTCCGGCAGCCAGCCCAGCTCGTTGTGGATCTTGGTGGGGTCGATGGCATAGCGCATATCGTGGCCCTTCCGGTCCGCCACATGGACGATGAGGCTCTCGGGCTTGCCCAGCTCCTTGCAGATCAGCTTCACAATGTCGATGTTGCGCATCTCGTTGTGGCCGCCCACGTTGTACACCTCGCCTACCCGGCCCTTATGGATGATCAGGTCGATGGCCCGGCAGTGATCCTCCACATACAGCCAGTCGCGGACGTTCAGGCCCTCGCCGTACACCGGCAGGGGCTTGTCGTTCAGGGCGTTGGCGATCATCAGGGGGATCAGCTTCTCCGGGAAGTGATAGGGCCCGTAGTTATTGGAGCAGCGGCTGATGGTAACAGGCAGACCATAGGTCCGGTGATACGCCTGCACCAGCAGGTCGGCGGCAGCCTTGGAGCTGGAGTAGGGGCTGGAGGTGTGGATGGGGGTCTCCTCGGTAAAGAACAGGTCGGGCCGGTCCAGGGGCAGGTCGCCGTACACCTCGTCGGTGGACACCTGATGATAGCGCTGGATGCCGTACTTGCGGCAGGCGTCCATCATGGTGGCGGTGCCGATGATGTTGGTCTGCAGGAACACGCCGGGGTCTTCGATGGAGCGGTCCACATGGCTCTCGGCGGCGAAGTTCACCACCATGTCGGGGTGCTCCTCCTCAAACAGCTTGTAAACGGCCTCCCGGTCGCAGATATCCGCCTTCACAAAGCGGAAGTGGGGGTTGTCCATCACGGGGGCCAGGGTGGACAGGTTCCCCGCGTAGGTCAGCTTGTCCAGGCATACGATGCGGTAGTCGGGGTGCTCCTTGAGCATATGGAACACAAAGTTGCTGCCGATAAAGCCGGCGCCGCCGGTAACGATAATGGTCATTGGCTCACTCGTCCTTTCCGTACACGAAGTTGCAGTCGCTGTCCGCCAGCAGGGGGGGGTTCTTGTCCTTGTCGGACAGAATGGGGTCCGTCACGCCCCAGTCCACGCCGATGGCGGGGTCGTCGAAGCGGATGGACCGGTCGCTGGGGTGGTCGTACAGGTTGTCCGCCTTATAGCAGAAATCCACGTCGTCCGTCAGGGTCACGAACCCGTGGCCGAAGCCCCGGGGAATGTAGAACTGGCGCTTGTTCTCGGCGCTGAGCTCCACGGATACCCACTGCAAATAGGTGGGGGACCCCTTCCGCAGGTCCACCGCCACGTCCATCACGGCGCCCCGCACCACCCGGACGATCTTGGCCTGGGCCATGGGGTCCTGCTGGAAGTGGATGCCCCGCAGGGTCCCCTTCTTGGCGGTGAAGCTCTCGTTGTCCTGCATGCTGTTGAAGTGCAGGGATTCATACTTGGGCAGGGACCAGGTCTCCATGAACCAGCCCCGGTGATCGCCGAACACGTCCGGCTCGATGATCTTTACCTCGGGAATTTTCGTATCCAGAATTTTCATACAGGCCACCTATCAATAACGAATTTTGCCCTCAGCTACGTGCATCAGATGCTGGCCGTAGGGGGACTTGCCATAGCGCTGGGCGGACTGGAGCAGGGTCTCCCGGTCGATCCAGCCCTCGTTGAAGGCGATCTCCTCCAGGGCCGCGATCTGGGAGCCCTGCCGGGTCTCGATGGTGCGCACAAAGTCCGCCGCATCCACCAGAGAGTCCATGGTGCCGGTATCCAGCCAGGCATAGCCCCGGCTCAGCAGCTGCACGTTCAGGGTGCCGTCCTCCAGATAGAAGCGGTTCAGGTCGGTGATCTCCAGCTCGCCCCGGGCGCTGGGCTTCACCCGCTTGGCCATGTCCACCACCCGGTTGTCATAGAAATACAGGCCCGTGATGCAGTAGTTGCTCTTGGGGTGCTGGGGCTTCTCCTCCACGGAGATGACCTTGCCGTTCTCGTCGAACTCCACAATACCGAAGCGCTCGGGGTCATTGACGTAATAGCCGAAAATGCTGGCCCGGCCCTGCTGCGCATCCGCCGCCGCCTGCTTCAGGCGGGCCCGGAAGCCGCTGCCGTAGAAAATGTTGTCACCCAGCACCATGGCGCAGCAGTCGTCGCCGATGAACTCCTCGCCCAGCAGAAATGCCTGAGCCAGGCCGTCGGGAGAGGGCTGCACCTTGTAGCTCAGATGAATGCCGAACTGGCTGCCATCCCCCAACAGGCGCTCAAAATTGGGCAGGTCCGTGGGGGTGGAGATGATGATGATATCCCGGATCCCCGCCAGCATCAGGGTAGACAGCGGATAGTAGATCATGGGCTTGTCATACACCGGCAGCAGCTGCTTGCTGGTGACCATGGTCAGGGGATACAGGCGCGTGCCGGCTCCGCCGGCCAAAACGATACCTTTCATGAGATGGCTCCTTCCTTATGTTCCTCCGCGGCCCCTTGTTCCTTGGGCCATACGGTGTAAAAATGCTGCCCGATCCGCTGTTCCGGCGGCGGTGGCGTCATGTAATCGCCATAGGTATGGCGCAGCACCCGGTCATATCCGGCGGGAATGGGGAACTCCCCGTCCTCAAAGGGGACGTACACGGTTTTTTCCAGGTCCTCCCGCGGGTACACGATGTTCCAGTTGGTATCCCACACGGTGCAGCCCACATAGCGGCACTTCTCATAGTCCTTCTGCCGGGCCCAGGCCTCGATGCGGTGGATGTAATGGGCGCTTCCGTGGAGCCGGGCCCAGGCAAAGCCCGCCAGCTTGGCGGGGGTATGGAGCCAGCCCCGGCGGCTGGGGGTGAACTTTTCGGCGGCGCAGCAGTTGATGAATTTCACGTCCCGCATGGGCTGCTGCACCCAGGCCCTGGCCTCCTCCTCCGTGTCACCGCAGCCGTCCAGGGGATAAATGTCCACAAACAGGCCCAGGCCGTAATCCCGGATGCCCTGGTACTTCACCCGGTAGCGGGTGTCGCTGAACCGGGCGATGGGGTACACATACTGGGGGTTGTCGTCCACGGTCATCAGCTGCATGGGCTGAAGCTCCTGCCGGTGCCGGCGGCAATATTCCACCAGCCTGTCAAAATCCGGCCGGGGCATGGCCACGTCCAGGTCGTCATCCCAGGGAATGAAGCCCTTGTGGCGGATGGCCCCGATCAGCGTGCCGTAAAACAGGAAATACCGCAGTCCCTGCTCCCGGCAGATGCCGTCCAATTTCTTGAGAATGTTCAGAGCTCCCTCCTGCATTTGCCGAAGCGTCAGTTCCTCCACTTATCTCACTCCTATCCGTTATTTCGTAACTTCTCTTATATTTCCGTCCCGGGACAGGGCGGGATGTCCCGCAAAACCCGGGGTTTTGTCCCGATTTCAGGCCGATTTCCGGCGGAACACCGCAAGGGTCCGGGCCACCTGGTCCCGGTGGCGGAGAGCCCACAGCGCGCACACGCCCAGAAGGGCCGCCAGCAGTCCCATCCGGATCCAGAACAGGTCCGTCAGGGCCACCGTCACCAGCGACACCACCGACACGATCCCCAGCCAGAGGAACTGCTGGAGGATATCATACACCATGCCCTTGTGGACCCACCAGGACAGGGCCACATGCAGCAGGTAATACAGCAGGTAGCAGGCCACGGTGGTGTAGGCCGCCGCCACATAGCCGAAGGCCGGAATGAACACGGCGTTGAGCAGAATGTTCATGCCCGCCGCCAGCATGGTGCCCAGGGCGATGAGCTTGGTTTTCTTATAGTAATACTCCACCGATGAGGGCAGGGTATACAAAAACGCGTAGTACATGGACAGCACGATGGGCATGGTCACGTAGCGGCTGTCGCTGTATTTGGAGCCGCCGGCAATGAGGATGACCTCCGGAGAGATCAGTGCCAGGGCCATGGCCCCGATGGACACAAACACCACATACGCCGAGGCCGCCCGGCGGATGGCCGGGTACTCCCGGGCCTTCATCTTTTCAAAGAACCAGGGTGCCCAGGCGGTGTCCATGGAATTGGTGATCACCTGGAAGATCATGCCCACGTTGTAGGCAAAGCTGTAAAGCCCGGCCTCGGTGCTGCCGATGATAGACTTGATCATGATGCGGTCAAACTGGTTCAGCAGCAACTGGCTCAGGCCGTGGGGCACCGTGGGCAGGCTGATGGCCATGCCGTAGCGCCAGTATTCCCGGCTGATGCGGGGGCGGTCCTTCCGCCACAGGCGGATCACCACATAGATGCCCACCAGCACCGCGGGGATCAGGGTGCCCAGGATGCGGCCCAGGTATCCATGGCCCCGGCAGAGGGTCAGGATCAGCAGCACGGAGCCGCCGATGCCAGCCACGGCATACACCAGGCTCAGCACCAGGTACTCCTTATACTTATAGTCCACCGAAAGGACGGAGTTGTAGAAGGTCAGCATGGCCATGCCGAAGCTCTCCAGCACGATCAGCGCCGGAAGATACGGCTGCTCCAGGCTCAGGGACCGGGCCAGCGGCGCGGCAAACACCAGACTCAATGCCAGCAGCAGCAGGGAATTGCCGATGACCAGCAGGGTCACGGAGGAGCAGTAGGAGCCGGTGAGGTCCACATAATCCAGCTTCGCGTTGCGGACGCTGGTGTGGAGGGTGAAGCCCGCCAGCACCGTCATGATCATCACATAGGAGCTGAAGGTGCTGTAAATGCCGAAGTCCTCCACCGTCATCAGCCGGGCAAACAGGGGGATGGCCAGGAAGGACAGGCCCTTCACCAGCATATTGCCCACCGTGTAGCCAAGTCCGGCCTTCAGGGCTTTTTTTCCGCTTGATTCATTCGCCATGGGGAAAACATCTCCTGTTGCGTGGGATTCAGATGCTGTGCTCCTCTAAAGCCGTGGGCACCGACAGGGTGACGGCGTACCAGGCGATGCCCAGCACAGCATTCATCCAGGGGTTGAACCAGGTGACGATCCAGAAGGTGCACAGGCCGCAGACCACGGCCGCCCCCTCCGGGCACTCCCGCAGCAGCTCCCGCCGCCGCAGGCACCAGACCACCACATAGCCAAAAGGCAGCATGTACAGCAGCAGACCCACGACACCCGTCCGGGCCAGCATGTCCAGATAGAAATACTCGTCCACGCCCTTGTCGCGGTTGGCCGCCGACGCGCCCAGGCCGCAGCCGATGATGGGACTGCGCTGAATGTAGACATTCAGGCTGTCCTTGGTCTCCTGCCGCAGCTGGTCGGACTTCTCGGTGACCTCGATATAGGAGCGCTGGCTGTCCATCTCGCCGTTGTTGGGGGAATCGCCGGGGTCCTCGCCCCGAAGCTGGGACCGCAGCTGAGAGGCCCAGGAGGTGGGAACCTCCTTGCCGATGGTGCGGGACACGGCAAAGCTCAGATAGCTGCCCTCCAGGGCAAACTCCTGCACCGTGACCAGCACGCCGAAGCACACCACGGCAGCCAGCAGAAAGGCCAGCGTCCGCTTGCGGCCCTCCGGGCACAGCACCAGCACCGCGATGATGCTGATCAGGGCCGTCAGCCCCAAAGCTCCGTACAGGGAGCGGGTATAGCTTAAAAGCAGGGCGTTGAACAGCAGGGCCACCGCCAGCACATAGCGCCAGCGGAGCTTGGGGGCCCGGGCCTGACGGAACAGGGCCACCACACAGCCCACGATCATATAGGGGCTGCTTTTGAAGAACACACGGACCAGCCGCGCCGACACCACGTCCACGATGCCTACGGTGTGCTCGTTCAGCCACCGGCACAGAGGGGCAGGGTCGTCCATCAGCACCACGGCGGCGTTCACCGCCAGGATCAGGGCCGCCTGGATCAGCGCCCCCGCCAGGACCCAGCTCAAAAGCACCCGCAGGCGCTGCCGCGACCGGACCGTGGCCACCAGCACAGGCACCAGGAACAGCCACATGAAGCCCTTGATGTCCGTCAGCAGCACGTCCATGCGGTTTTCCGCCCGGACGCCCCGCCAGGCGCAGAAGGCCAGCCAGGCCACGAAGGCCAGGGTCAGCCAGACGGCGGGCTTTTTCAGGTATGCGCCCAGATGCCGGAAAAGCTCCGGCAGGGCCAGAACAGCGGCCAGGCCCCCCAGCAGAATGCGGATGCTGACGGGGCCCACTTCCCAGTACCGGCCGCCGCCGGTGATGCTGCACTCCAGCAGGAACAGGCACAAGATTCCGAAGGAGAGCTGGCTGCACCGCTGGGTAAAGGTACCCCGCCGGAACTCCTCCGTTATGTTAAGGATTCGATTTTGCAAAAGATTCACCACCAAAGAATTTGTCCGATACGGCGGTTCAGGCCGTACTTCCACAGGCCCCGCCGTCGGTAAAGAGCCAGCCGGGCCAGTTTTCCCTTTTCGGGGGCGGCGGCATAGTCCGCCAGCAGGGCCTGCTGGTCCGGGGTCAGCTCCTGGCGATAGCAGGAGAGGAAGGCCCCGGCCTGCCGGGCCGTATCCACCAGGGAACGGCGCACCGCGCCGCCCTTGAGCTTCTGCAGCACATAACCCGCCGAGCGGGGATCCTTGGCCCCCACCACGTTGCCGCCGTGCTGGCGGTAGTCAATGGTGGCGCGGTCCAGGAACACGGCCCGGCCCATGGCGGCGGCGATCAGCGCCAGCCACCAGTCGTGCATCAGCATATCCCCCTCCCCCACCGGGCGGCAGGCAAGCCGGGCCAGGGAGCGGTTGATCATCATGGTGCAGCCGGTGACCACATTCTGCACCAGCAGCTGCTCCAGCGCCAGACGATGGCCGTCCAGGCCGGAATAGTGCTGGAAGGAGGGGTCCATCTCATGCAGCTGGCCGTCCACCACCCGCAGGTCCGTGTGGACCAGCACCGGCAGGGCCGGGTCCGTCTCCGCCTGCTCCATGAGCCGGAGGGTCAGGCGCACCTTGTCCGGGTGCCACACGTCGTCCTGGTCGCTGAACATGATGTAGTCGGCCTGGCCCCCGAACTGCTCCAGCAGGTGCATGAAGTGCTTCTGGGCGCTGCCGAACCGGCGGCCGGAACGATAATGCGTTATTTTATCCGGATATTTATCGGCGTATTCCTGCAAAATGGGGGCGGTATCCTCCCCGTCGTCCGACAGGATCAGCCTCCAACCCCCCACGTCCTGCGCCAGGATGGAGTCCACCATGGGCCGGATAAACCGGCCGCCCTTGTAGGCAGCCAGCAGGATCAATATCTGTTTTTCCACGGTCGTATCCTCACACAATGCCCTGCAGCAGGGCGGCATATCGGGCCTGCACCACTGGCAGGTCAAAATTCTCGTCAAAGACCCGGCGGACGTTCTTACGCATGCGCAGACAGTCCTCCACCGTCATGGCGGCCACCCGGGCCGCCGTGTCCTCCCCCACGTTGAGACCCACCTGTTCCCGGTCCACCAGCTCGGCGGTGTCGGCGGGAATGTTGTTGAGAATGGGCAGGTCGTGGCGGAAATAGTCCACGGACTTCATGGTCAGGCCCACGCACACGTCGGGCTTCATCAGGTTGAAGCCGAAGTGGCAGCGGCTCATGACCTCGTGCTTCCGGCTCTCGTCAAACACCACGCCCAGCCAGTCCACCTCCGCCCCGGCGTCACGCAGGGCCTGGAGCAGCTGAGGGCACTTCTCGCCGTCGCCGATGACATGGACGGTGACGGGCTTCAGCCGGGCCAATTGGGCCGTCAGATCGGCGATGGCGTCGACGTTCACCACGTTATTGATGGCCCCCAGGTAGCACAGGTCCAGTCCGTCGGAGCGCAGATGGGCCTCCGGCGTCTGGTTCGGGTCGCGGCGGGAGGCCAGGTAGATGGCGTTTTCCTCCGGCAGACCCAGCTTGCGGCAGAACAGCCTGCACTCGGGGATCACCCGGTCCGCGGCGGAGAGGTTCTTATCCCGCAGACCGGCCCACACGGAAAAGGGCAGGGCCAGCAGGCGCTTCATGGAGCCGGAGGGGAAGGTCTCCGGCCACATGTCGAAAATCTCGAAGATCAGCCTGGTTTCCGGGTGCCGGGCCTTGAAGCGGGCGGCATAATGGGCCAGGTAGTTGGGGGGCAGCTGGGCCACCACCACATCCGGAGGGTCCTGCTCCAGCTCCCGGAACACCAGGCGGGCAAAGTCCCGATGGGACAAAATCCGGGACAGGGACAGGTTTTTCTGATAGGGCCGCACATGGATCTGGCGGCAGCCGGGGACCGTGCAGCGGAACACCTTTTTGGAGGTGTGGTCAAAGTCGCTGGTGTAGTACACCGTCTCGTAGCCCAGGGACCTGAGATAGCCGTCGATGACGTAGAGACGGTGGTTATAGTGGTCGGAGCAGCTGAGCAGCACGGCGCGCTTTGTGGTATGCATTACGGTTTTTCCTCCGTTTTCTTGTCCTCGAAGGCCTCGGTGCTCTCCTCCGGCGTCAGCAGCACCAGAGCCGTCCGCAGAATCAGCTTCAGGTCCAGCCAGACGCTGTACTGCTGGATATAGGCCAGGTCCATGATGAGCTTGTCCCGGGGAGAGGTGTTGTATTTGCCGTAAATCTGGGCAAGGCCGGTGAGCCCCGCCTTCGCCCGCAGGCGATAGCGGAACTCCGGCAGGTCGTCGGTATATTTTTCCACGTTTTCCAGCATCTCGGGCCGGGGGCCCACGATGCTCATGTCGCTTTTCAGGACGTTGATCAGCTGGGGCAGCTCGTCGATGCGGAATTTGCGGATGATGTGGCCCACCTTGGTGATGCGGTCGTCATCCTTCTTGGCGGAGACGTGGATGCTGCCGTCCTGGGCCCGCATGGAGCGGAATTTGTACACCTCGAACACCCGGCCGCCGTAGGTGGCGCGCTTCTGGCGGTAGAACACCGGGCCGCCGTCCTCCAGGCGGATGGCCAGGGCCGTTGCCAGCAGGATGGGGGAGGTCAGCACCAGGCCCACCACGGACACCAGGATATCCCCCAGACGCTTGACGATGCGCTCCTCGAACCGCAGCTCCCGGACCGGGCAGTACATCATGGTCTTGTCGTCGAACATGACCCGCTCCCCGGCCATGGCCACCACGTCGGACATCTCCAGGCTGTAGTACAGGTCCTTGCGGGTCTGGTAGCAGTATTCCACCAAGTCGGTGCGCTCCCGGACGGAGAGCTCATACAGGAACACGGCGTCGGCGTGGTCCACGCAGGTCAGCAGGTCCGGCTGGTCCAGCCAGGCCACCTGCTGGATGTTGTACTGCTTTTTGTAGCGGCCCACTTTTTTGATCAGGTCCTCGATGCACTCGCCCCGGCGAGCCACCATCAGGCAGCGCTGGGGCTTGTTGACCTTGAAGTACAGGTCGTTGCCGCCGTAGGCCATGATGATCACCAGGGCCACCTGCAGCATATAGACCGCCAGCAGCAGCAGCGGGCACTCATATACAAAGCGTCCCCCGTGGATGACGGTGGTATTCATGATGCACAGCAGGAAGTGCGTCACCAGGTCCGTCAGCAGCAGCGTCAGGGCCATGGAGAACACGATGGGCTTGCTTTTACGCTTTCCGATGTCGAAGCCACCGTAGACCTTGGTCATCAGGATGTAGACCACCACAAAGGCCACCGCCGTGACGCCCAGGGTGCGGCTGGGGCGCAGAAGGAAGAAATATTCCAGTCCGAACAGGCCGAAAAAGCAGGCGGCACACAGCAGAAAGGCCAGCAGCTTCATTAAAAAGGTAACAGACGATTTGAATCTTCTCAGCATAACAAAAATCCTTTTCCGGTTATCCTTTGACAAGTCCGTTCATTATAGCAGGTTCAGCACAAAAAATCAACCTTTTCCGCGCTATTTGAGCGGTCTGGTAATTTGTATTCGCTCATGATGCAGTATGCCCGGTTTTGATAGAGCTCTGATAGGCACACTTTTCATAGTTATCTATTATACAGATCCATCTCTGGGAATGGTGAAAAAACTTTGAACAAATTATGAAATCCGGAAAAAAATTACATAAACGCGCGAAAAAAAGCGGACATCCGAAGATGTCCGCTTGTGTTGGCGCTACCTATTTTCCCGGGCCGTCTCCAGCCAAGTATCGTGGGCAGAAGCGAGCTTAACTTCCGTGTTCGGGATGGGAACGGGTGGACCCTCGCCCTAATAAGCACCAACTATATTGGGGGCTGCACCCTCAAAACCGAACAACATAACTGCGACTGTGAGTAAGGCTTGGATTGCCTGCATAATCGTAGGTCAAGCCCTCGGGCTATTAGTACCGGTCAGCTCCATACATTACTGCACTTCCACCTCCGGCCTATCAACCAGATCGTCTTTCTGGGCCCTTACTCCATAAAGGATGAGAGATCTCATCTTAGGGGGAGTTTCACGCTTAGATGCTTTCAGCGTT
>OGCQ01001917.1_pt1 | contig 23151 bp, 14 predicted proteins | sample 1570161 | NCBI WGS metagenome assembly OGCQ01 (sample SAMEA4384402, study PRJEB24528) | human gut metagenome
CGCCGAGCCCGGCCTCCGGCCGGGCCGGCGCGCACAAAGGCCAGGTGGAAAGCTTTAGCTTTCCCCCTGGCCTTTGTGCGCGCGATTTCGGCTTTGCCGAAATTCGGCGGCGCCCCCCTTTAAGCTGCCCAGCGCAAGCAGTACGTTTTTCCCCTGCCCCATAAGCCGGCTCCCGGCGGCCCGAACGGGCCGCCGTGGCCGGGCCGTGCCGGCCCGGCCACGGCAGGCGAAGCCTGCCCGGGAGCCGGCTTATGGGGCAGGGGAAAAACGCTTTATTTTAAACAGCCGGGGACGCGACCTCCGGGCCAAGCAAAAGCTTGGCCCGGGCGGCCGAAGGCCGCAGACGCCGCGTCCCCGGCTGTTTAAAGGGAACGCATTTATACGTTATAAGAATATAAGGCTGGCGTTAAAGGCCGCTTAAAGCCTCGGCGCTTTATCTTTAATCTTTAAATTACCCTTACCTTTATTACGCCCTCAATGCCTTTAATATCGTCAATTACGCTTTGATTTACCTGGCTGTCCGTATCAATAACGGTGTAGGCTAAATCCTTGCGGGATTTGTTTATCATATCGGATATGTTGATATTGTCCGCGGCAATAACTGCGGTAATCTGTCCTACCATGTTAGCCTGGTTTAAATGCGCTATGGCCAGACGGGTGCGGCCGGTATACTGGAGCACGCAGCTCGGATAGTTCACGCTGTTAATTATATTGCCGTATTTTATGTATTCGTAAAGCTCTTTAGCGGCCATAGCGGCGCAGTTGTCCTCAGATTCGGGAGTGGAGGCGCCCAGGTGGGGAATGGTGATAACTCCCTTAACGCCTAAAAGCTCCTCGCAGGGGAAATCGGTAACATAGGCGCGCAGCTTGCCCGCGTTAAGCGCTTCTATGACGTCCGCGTTATTTACCAGTCCGCCTCTGGAGAAGTTGAGTATTACCGTGCCCGGCTTCATCATGCTGATGCTCTCGCGGTTTATCATCTCGCGGGTGTCGTCGTTTAAGGGCGCGTGCATGGTAATGTAGTCGCACTGCTCGAAAATCTGCTCTCTTGAGGGCGCGTTTTTAACTGCGCGGGAAAGCTTCCAGGCCAGGTCTACCGAGATAAACGGGTCGTGTCCCATAACCTCCATGCCCAGCTTTACCGCGTCGTTGGCAACTAACGCGCCTATGGCGCCCAGCCCCAGCACGCCCAGCTTTTTACCCTTTATCTCAGGGCCGACAAACGCTTTCTTGCCCGATTCAACCAGCTTTTCAACGTTTTCCTGTCCTTTAAGGCTCTGCGCCCAGTTTACGGCTTCTACTAAATTGCGGGAAGCCAGGATAAGCGCGCCCAGCACCAGCTCTTTAACGGCATTGGCGTTTGCGCCCGGCGTGTTGAATACTACAACTCCCTTCTGCGCATATTCGGCGCAGGGAATGTTGTTTACTCCGGCGCCCGCGCGCGCTACGGCCAGCACGCTTTCGGGCAGCTGATAATTATGCATATCCGCCGAGCGCACCAGTATGCCTTCAGGCTGGGAGCATTCAGTGGAAACAGTAAATTCATCCTCGGGCAAATAATTCTTTACTACGTCGGCAATAGCGTTAAGCTTAAGAATCTCTTTCATAATTTAATATTCACCTTTCTATAAAGTAGCCTCCCGGTTAGGAGACGGAGGCGCTTAAATGCCGGACGGCCGAAAAAGCAAAAAACGGGCCGCTGCGCGTCAGCCAGGCAGAAGCGGCATGCTAAAACGCCGGGCAGAAGCGGCAAATCGAGCCGCCGCGCGCGGCCGCCGTCAGATTGAGGAGCCGGGGCCGCCGTTAAAGCGGTTCCCGTTAAGCTCTCCTGCATGGGCTTTATTGTCGGCCGCTTAACGGCTTTATTTGTTGGCCGCCTCAAATTTCTTCATAAATTCAACCAGCTTTTTAACGCCCTCCACCGGCATGGCGTTATATATGGAGGCGCGCATTCCGCCTACTAAGCGGTGCCCCTTAAGGGTAACCAGCCCGTTTTGAGCCGCTTCCTTAACAAAGGCCTCGTCCAATTCCTTGCTGGGGGTGACAAAGGGCACGTTCATAATAGAGCGGAATTCCTTTTTCACAGCGGTGCGGTAAAAATCCGAGGAGTCCAGATAATCATAGAGCAGCCCGGCCTTATAGCGGTTCTGCTTTTCAATTTCGGCTATGCCGCCCAGTTTTTTCAGCCAGCGGAATACCAGCATGGCCATATATATCGAATAGGTGGGAGGAGTGTTGTAAAGGCTGTCCTTGTCCGCCTGGGTTTTCCATTTGAGCATTGTAGGACAGTCCTCCTTAAAGCGCTCGAGCAGGTCGTCCCTGACTATAACCACAGTCAGGCCGGCAGGACCGATATTCTTTTGCGCTCCGGCGTAAATTACAGCGAATTTGCTTATATCCATGCGCTCGGAGAGTATGTTGGAGGACATATCGGCTACTAAGGGCACCCCCGCGGTATCGGGCAGGGATACGTATTTAGTTCCGAAAATGGTGTTGTTGGTGGTGATATGAACGTAATCGGCGTCCTTATCTATCATATCGGGGGTTACGCTGGGGATGTAGGTGTAATTGTCCTCTTCGCTGGAGGCGATAACCCTTGCCTGAGTCAGCCGCGCGCCTTCTTTATAGGCCTGCTTGGCAAAATTGCCCGTGAGTATGTAATCAGCCTTGCCGTTTACGTGAAGGTTTAAGGGCGCCGCGGCAAATTGAGTGCTTGCGCCCCCCTGTACAAACAGTATTTTGTAGTTGGCGGGCACCTCCATTAATTCGCGCAGCAGCTCCTGCGCTTCCTTTATTATCTCGTCGTAGCATTTTGCCCTGTGGCTCATTTCCATGACGCTCATGCCCGTGCCGTTATAATCCAGCATTTCCTGAGCGGCCTGGTTAAGCACCTCTTCAGGCAGCATGGAAGGGCCGGCGCTGAAATTATATACTCTCATGGTCTGCATTCCTCCTAATTAATTTGTTAAAATTATAACATAAATATTATACACTTGCCCGCGGGATAATGCAAGTGGAATAGCAAAGCTTTTGCGCTTTAAAGCGGGGTTCAAGGCGCGTTTTTTTATTGCGGTGCTTTTTTGGGCGGGAAATAACGGGGGGCGGGGGCGGCGCGTGGGGCGGCCCTGCGGGCCGCCCGAGCGCCTGCGCCCGCAGGGCGCAGGCGCTCAATTTGGGCGCGCTTTTACGCGCCCAAATTCACGCGCCGCCCCCCGCCCCCCATTATTTCCCGCCCAAAAAGGAGAGCGCGCGTTTACTTAAAATAATTGCAGCCCGCCTCAAACAGCTTCATATCGTAATGGCCCGGCACATTCTTCATTATATTGCGTCCGGCCCGCTCAGTATGCCCCATTTTGCCCATAACCCGGCCGTCGGGTGAAATTATTCCCTCTATGGCCATGACCGAGCCGTTAAGGTTGCTTTTTCCCGAGCCTGAAACAATCCCGTCGGGAGAGCAGTACTGGGTGGCTATCTGGCCGTTGTCAATAAGGGCCTTAAGCTGCTCCTGGTCCGCCCAGAAGCGGCCCTCGCCGTGCGAAACGGGCACGGCGTATATTTCGCCCGGCTGGCAGAGGGAAAGCCAGGGGGAATTATTGCCCGCCACTCTTATATGCGCTACGGCTGAAATATGCCTGCCCAGCGTATTAAAGGTCAGCGTAGGAGAATTTTCCTTTAGGGGAGCAATTTTGCCGTTGGGCAGCAGCCCGGTTTTAATCAGCGCCTGGAAGCCGTTGCATATGCCCAGGCACAGGCCGTCCCGGTTATAGAGCAGCTCGTGCACGGCGTCCATGATTTTCCGGTTGCGCAGCACGGTGGCTATGAATTTGCCCGAGCCGTCCGGCTCGTCCCCGCCCGAAAATCCGCCGGGCAGGAAGAGTATGTTGGCCGAATCAATAAGCCTCTTAAGCTCGTTAATGGATTGGGCTATATCCTCGGGAGTGCGGTTGCGTATAACCAGTATCTCAGGCTGTCCGCCCGCGCAGGAGAAAGCGCGCGCGCTGTCGTATTCGCAGTTGGTGCCTGGGAAAACCGGGATGACCACTCTGGGCCGCGCCGTTTTATGCCCCGGCGCGCAGGCGGCGTAATCCCGCTTGGCCTGGGAAACCGCGCCGGCGTCAACGCCCTCGCCGTAAACAGGATAAATGCTCTCCAGCACCGAAAGACCGGCCTGAGCCGCCTCGCTGAGGGTTAATTGCTCTCCGTTCAGGCTGATAGCGCCGCCGCCCGTCCGGCCTATTATCACTCCGCCCAGCTTTTGAGCGGTTTCAATCGAGCGCGCTTCAAATACCACCGCGCCCGGGTTATCGGCGAAAAATTCCTGAGGAGAGAGATTTAAAAGGTCCGCTCCTATGCCGTTGCCCAGGCACATCTTTATAACCGCCGCCGCCGCGCCGCCGCGGGAAACTGGCATAGCCGCGGAAATTTCCTTTGAGCGGATTAAAGCAGCCAGGGCTATATAGCGCGCTTTAAGCTCCTGCGCGTCAGGCATGTAATTTTCATCCCTGCCGGGGCGCATAAGGCATATATAGCTGCCCTCCTCCTTAAATTCGGGGGAAATTATATCCGAAGCGCCGGCTGTGACTATGGCGAAATTGACCAGGGTAGGGGGCACGTCCAAATTCATAAAGGAGCCGGACATGGAATCCTTGCCGCCGATAGAGGGCGCCTTAAAATCCATCTGCGCCTTTATGGAGCCAAGAAGAGCCGCCGCGGGCTTGCCCCAGCGCTCAGGCTCGGAGCGCAGACGCTCGAAATATTCCTGCTGAGTCAGGCGCGCGTTTTCAATATCCGCGCCCGAGCAGGCCAGCCGCGCGAGGGATTCCACAACCGCGTAATACGCGCCGTGGAAGGGAGAGAGGCTGGAAAGAACGGGGTCAAAGCCCCAGGACATGACCGTACAGAGGTCGGTTTCCCCCGTTACGGGCAGCTTGGCCGCCATATAGGGCACGGGGGTGAGCTGGTATCTGCCGCCGAAGGGCATTAATACGCTGCCCGCGCCTATGGTGGAATCAAAGCGCTCGGCCAGTCCCTTCTGTATAAAGGAATTGAGGTCGGTTATGCTCTCCAGCAGTCCGCCGAAGCGGGGCTTTTCAGGCTCAAAATATTCCTTAAGGCCCTTGGGAGCCTTTATAAGGGCGTCCGCATGCTGGGTTACGCCGTTGGTATCTAAAAAGGCGCGCGGGATATCCACTATTGTATCCCCCCGCCAGAACATGCGCATTCTGCCCGTATCCGTTACGGTCGCTACGGGTACCGCGTCCAGGTTTTCCGCCGCGGCCAGCTCAATAAAGCGCGCGCAGTCGGATTTATCCAGCACTACCGCCATGCGCTCCTGGGATTCGCTTATAGCCAGCTCTGTGCCGCTTAGGCCCTCGTATTTCTTAGGCACGGCGTCCAAATTGACGTCCAGGCCGTCGGCCAGCTCTCCAATGGCCACGCAAACGCCGCCCGCGCCGAAATCGTTGCATTTTTTAATCAGGCGCGCGCATTCCCTGCTGCGGAAAAGGCGCTGGAGCTTGCGCTCGGTGGGCGGATTGCCCTTCTGCACTTCTGCGCCGCAGGTAGAGAGGGATTCAAGGGTATGCGCCTTAGAGGAGCCTGTCGCGCCGCCGCAGCCGTCCCGGCCTGTCGCCCCGCCTAAAAGCAGGATGACGTCTCCCGGCTCGGGCTGGGCGCGCCGGACATTCTCAAAGGGGGCCGCGCCCACTACCGCGCCTATTTCCAGGCGTTTTGCGGCGTAGCCCGGATGGTATATTTCATGCACCAGCCCCGTGGCCAGTCCTATCTGGTTGCCGTAGGAAGAATAGCCGGCCGCGGCGCCCGTGGTTATCTTGCGCTGAGGCAGCTTGTTGGGCATAGTGTCCTTGACGGGTACGCGGGGGTCGGCCGCGCCCGTTATGCGCATAGCCTGGTAGACGTAGCTGCGCCCGGAGAGGGGGTCGCGTATGGCTCCGCCCAGGCAGGTGGCCGCGCCGCCGAAGGGTTCTATCTCAGTCGGGTGGTTGTGCGTCTCGTTCTTAAACATAATCAGCCATTTTTCTTCCCGGCCGTCAATAACCGCGTTTACCACTATGGAGCAGGCGTTGTTTTCGTCTGAAACGTCCAAATCATTTAGATAGCCCTGCTTGCGCAGCTCTTTAGCGGCCAGGGTGGCCATATCCATAAGGGTAACGGGCTTATCCTCTCTTTTAAGGTCCTTCCGTATATCCATATAGAGGGCCAGCGCGTCCTTTATGGGCGCGGTAAAGCCGCCCTCTTCAATTTCAACTGAATCCAGGCGGGTCAAAAAGGTGGTGTGCCGGCAGTGGTCGGACCAGTAGGTGTCTATTACCTTTAATTCGGTCTGGCTGGGCGCGCGGCCCTCTTTGCGGAAGAAGTCCCTGACAAAGGCCAAATCCTCATAGGACATGGCGAAGCCCATCTGCTTATGGTATTCCTCTATCTGCCCGTCGGTGTAATTTATAAAATCCGTGAGTATTTCCACGGCGCCCGGCTGCTCAAGAGTCATTTTAAGGGTGTCGGGCTTTTTGGGCGAAGCCTTGCGCGATTCTACGGGGTTGATTATATATTTTTCTATGCGCTCCATATCTTCGGGCGAAAGCAGGCCCTCAAATGCGTAAACGCGGGCGCAGCGCACCAGGGGCGCCTCCTGGCCGGTAAGCAATTGGCAGCACTGGGCGGCTGAATCCGCCCGCTGGTCATATTGGCCGGGCAGGTATTCGCTTATTAAAATCTGTCCTGAAACAGGCAGGGTTTCAAAGGAAACCTCGTCTACGTTGGGCTCGCTTAAAATGGTGGGCACGGCCAGAGCAAGCTGATTCTCGTCCAGCCCCTGTATATCGTAGCGGTTTATCAGGCGCACGCCCGTGATGGTCGTTATTCCCAGATTATCTCTTAAATCAGAGGCCAGAGCCTGGGCTTCTATATCAAAGCCCGGCTTCTTTTCTACAAAAATGCGTTTTACCCGGTTATCCATTAACGGTACCGCCTTTCGCTTAGAATTTTCGTTATTGCCGCGTGAAAAATATCTGCGTCAAATTAATTATAGCATATACTTGCGGCTTTTCCTTAAAAACAACGTATAATTTATAAATTTATTTAGAAAATGTTCGGGATTTATGCGGGAAAAGAGGCTGTTTGCGGCTAAGGCCTGTAAAATGGGGAGGCGGCTTCCCAGGCTCTGCCTTTCGGGCTATTGCCCGAAAGGCAGAGCCTGGGGCAGGCAGGGCGCTTAAAGGGGGGGGCGGGCGTTCGGCAGGCGCGTAAAACGCGCCTGCCTGGGCCGGGCCTTTGGCCCGGCCCGCGGCCTTCGGCCGCGAACGCCCGCCCCCCCTTTAAGCGCCCTGCCTGCAGCCCGGGAGGCGCGTTTTACGCGCCTCCCGGGCAAGCCGCTCCCCCCTTTCGCCGCGTCCGGTTCCTTTGGAACCGGACGCGGGACGCGGTTATAAATTTCAGCCTGACCGGCGGAAAATCTCTTGTGCGCTCTGAGAAAGTATAATCTCACCGTCCCTACGTACCAGAACGGCGCTCACCCCTTCTATTGAATTAATAAGCTCAAGCGCCTGTTCTTCCCCCAGGAGCATGCATATTGTGCTTAAGGCGTCGCAGTCTGCTGAATTCTGCGAAATAACGGTGGCAGAGGCCAGAGAATTATTGGCGGGCATGCCGGTATCCGGGTCAAGAATATGGTGGTAGCGTTTCCCCTCCCAGGTGAGATACCTTTGATATATGCCCGAGGTAACGGCCGAACAGTCGGTTAGCTCTAAATATCCTACGACCTCCTGCGGGTTTTCCGGGTCGGCAATTCCTATGCGGAACGGCTCTCCCTGCCTGCTGCCCAGCGCGTAAATATTTCCGCCTAAATCCAGGAGCGCGTTTTCTACGCCGCTGTCAATCAAATACTGCGCCAGTTTGTCCGCGATATAGCCTTTGGCTATGCCGCCTAAATCCAGCTCCGTGTATTCCTCCAGATGGACGGCGTCTCCAGATATTTTTATGCGCGTATAGTCTATTTTTGCGGCGGCCTCCTTAAGCTCCTGGACCGCAGGAGGCTCGTGCTCGCCCTTGTCAAAATTCCAGAGTCTGCTCAGGGGCAGTATGCTGATATCAAATTTGCCCCTGGACAGTTTTCCGTAATATACGCCCTTTTTTATAACCTCCAGCGTTTCGGCTGAAACCTTTGCGCTCTTATTTTTATTCAGCGAGTATATTTCCCCGTTTTCATAATGTGCGCTAAGCTTTTCCTCCAGCGACTGCGCCAGCTCAAAGCATGGCGTAAACAGCTCCTGATTTTCGGGATAGAGGTAGAGGGTGACAAAGGTATCCAGCATAAAGCGCGTCTGGGACAGCATTGCTTCTTCTTTTGCGCATCCGCTCAGGATGCAGAGCGTTAAAACCATACATGTCAGGCAGAATAGCTTTTTTAACAGCGTCATTTTTTACCTTTCCTTGCTTTTTTGCCCCCGCCCCGTTTCACCGGCGCCCCACAACGCGGGGCGCCGGTGAAAATCGGGGCGGGGGGGCGCTGCGCTGCAGCCGCAATTTTAATCAGAAGTCTCCAGATAATGCTTGCCGTTATGCTCAAACAGGGAGGCGCGGATGCCAAATACATCGGCCAGGGCCTGGGGAGTCAGAATGCTTTCAGGGCGGCCCAGGGCATACAGCCGCCCGCGGCTGATAATAGCCATATTTTGGGAGTACTGCGTCGCAAGAGCTAAATCGTGCAGCACGCATACGGCGCATACGCCTTCGCTGCACAGCTCTTGTATTAGTGTTAAAAATTCATGCTGGAAGCGTATATCCAGGCCGGTTATAGGCTCGTCCAGCAGCAGATAGGGGGTTTCCTGCGCCAGCGCGCGCGCTAAAAACACCCGCTGCAATTCTCCGCCGCTAAGCCCGCGCAAGCTTCGGTTTTTAAACTGCGCCGCGCCTACCCGCTCCAGCGCCTTATTTACCGCCTGAACGTCCTGCGCGCTTTCACGGCCTAAAAGGGGCATGCGGCTGTACCGTCCCATCATTACCGCATCGTAGACTGTAAAATCATATTCAGCTCTTGTTAGCTGGGAAACAAACGCAAGCTTAAGCGCTCTTTTGCGCGGGGGGATATCTGCGGCGGGTTTTCCGTCTATAAGCGCCTGGCCTTTGCGCGGAGCTATTTGGCCTGCCAGCAGCCTCAGCAGGGTGCTCTTGCCTGAGCCGTTGGGCCCGCAGAGGACGTTCAGTCCTCCTAAAAAGCTCAGGCTTATGTTTTCTATTGCTATAGTTTGAGGCGTGTAGCCGTAGCCGGCGTCTATTAATTCGAGCATTTTTTCTCCTTGGCACGCCGGGTTTTGCCGTGCGCGCTTAGTATTGATATACTAATTGCTATATATTTAATAATATTCGTGCGCGGGCCCGCGTAAGCGGGCCCGCAACGCCTCAGGGTACCCTGAGGCCCAAGGCGGGGGGCGGTTTTTTGCGGCCCGAAGGGCCGCCGGGGCCGGGCCGCAGGCCCGGCCCCGGGCAGGCGCAAAGCGCCTGCCAAAAAAGCCGCCTACCCGCCTTGGGCGTATAGCGCAGCTTCCCGGCTTAACCGGTTATATCAGCTTACTTTTCTCTGCGGCGGTACAGCCATAGAAAAAAGGGAGCGCCCAATATGCTGGTAAATACCCCTATAGGTAATGAAACAGGCGCTGCCAGCGTGCGGGAAAGCAGGTCGGTCAGGGCCATAAACGCAGCTCCTGCAATAAAGGACAGGGGTATCAGGCGCCTGTGACCCGGTCCGATGATAAGCCGCAGTATATGAGGGATTATCAGCCCTACGAAGGATATAACCCCGCTTATAGCTACCGCCGCGGAGCAAACCAGGGCGGTTAAAAGCATAACGCCCAGAGTGGCGCGCTTTACGTTGACTCCCATGTGGCCCGCCTGAGCGCTTCCCATGAGCATAAGGTCTAAAGGCCGCGCCAGCAGGAACAGCAGAATGCAGCCTATGATTATAATAGGCGCCGCCCAGGCTAATTTTTCGTAGCTTGAGGCCGCAAAGCTGCCCATGGTCCAGGACAGCACCGAATCCATCTGACTTTTGGCCAGCATCATTATTAGGGTCTGAACGCTTGTCAGCATGGAGGAAATGCATAAGCCCGCAAGCAGCAGGCCGGTCGTGGAGCCCCCTGCGCGCGAGCGGGAGAGCGCGTATACCAGTCCAACGCTCAGCAAGCCGCCGATGAAGGCGCAGAGAGTAACCGCTCCCGTTCCCAGCGCGCTGTTCAAAGAAAAGACTATAGCCGCGGTGGCCCCCAGGCCCGCCCCAGAGGATACGCCCAGCACGCCCGTGTCCGCCATAGGATTCTTAAACAGCCCCTGAAGCGCGCAGCCGCATACGGCCAGAGCGCCTCCTACCAGCGCTGCCGAAAGCACTCGGGGCAGCCGTATCCCCCCCACTATAATGTCGGCCGTCTGCGAGCTTTCAAAAAGCCCTCCTATAAAAGGCAGCCGCTTGAGTATAGCCCCTGCGGCGTCAAAAAAGTCAATATCGGCGCTGCCCCAGAGACAGGCAAGCACCATTATGATAAACAGGACCGCGCCGCTTATGATGAGCGCGCCTGTATAGCTAAGCCGGGAACGCATAAAAAATCATTCTTCCCATATTAATTTTGCAATTCTAAGCGCTTCCTCCATCATGCGCACGGTAGGACGGCTCATAATATTGCCGTCGGCAAAGATAACGCTTTTCTCCTTTACCGCCGTAAGCTCGCTGTAGCCCGTAGCGGCGGCAAGGTCATCAATAACGGCTATATTGCTGTCGCAAATGATTATTTCAGGGTCAGCCGCGGCTAAATCCTCTATGGCGAACATAGGGAAGGAATAATCCATGCCCTGGGTTATAAATTTAAGGCCTGCCATGCTCAGCACATCGTAGATAAAGGAGCCGGGCCCGGCGGACCAATCGCCGTATTCGCCGTATGAAAGTATATAATATGCGCTCTTTTCTCCCTTGGCCTGAGCTTTAATTTGACTCTCCAGTTGGTTTATTCTTGCGCTCAGCTCTTCTATTTTGGCCTGCTCCGCGCCGCCCAGAGCGCCTATAAGCTGAATTGATTCAATAAGCTGCGCGTAAGAGGTGGGCTCGGAGGCCGCTACAGTTATTCCGGCGTTTTTGAGCTGGTCTATAAGCTCGGCCTGCAGAGTATTGCTGGCAAAAACTATATCGGGCTGAAGGGATATTATCTTTTCAATATCAGGGGCGACGTAATCACCGACAATGGTAAGGTCCTTAACTGATTCGGGATAGTCTGAATATGCGTCCACTCCTATCAGCTTGTCCTCCAACCCCAGCGCGCACAGCATTTCGGTATTGCTGGCCGTCAGAGAGACTATTTTTTGAGGCGCTCTCTCTAAGGTCAGGCTGTTGCCTAAAAAATCAGTCGCGGCAATGGACGCGGGCTGCGTGCCCGAGGCGGACGCAGTTGGGCCGGCGCTGCCAGAAGGGGACTGCTGAGCCTGGCCGCAGCCGGCCAGAGCACAAACGGCTAACGCAAGCGTTAATAATAGAATCAAGACCTTTCTTTTCATATAAATAAACCTCTTTCCGCCTCGTCACAGCTTGAGCGATAATTAAGGGAACGCGGAACAAGCTGCCTGCAGGGCGAAGCTTAAACAGATTGAGGGAAAAAGGCAAAACAACATAAAAGGCATATTAGCAAGCATCAAAATTCCATAAAAAGGTAACTTAAACAAACCGCATTGCATATGCGAATTTTTCAGCGCTTCTCCCTCCGAGAAACCGCGTTTTACCCCGCGGCGGCCCGCTTTTAAGCGGGCCGCGTCAGCAGGCAGGTCTCCTGGCTTGGGCATTTTACCGCGCCTTCCCGGCCCCTTGGAGGCTAGTGACTGCGCTTTAATTTAAGCGCTGCGATAAAATTGCGGCGCGCCTTTTAAAAAAGCGCGCCCGCCCTTACAGTAGCGGGGGCTGCGGCGGCCTTTAACCGCCTTCCCTTTTCACCCTCCCATTTACGGAGGACACCATGCTGAGGCTGTTCAATTATTTGCCTTATTAAGGCATATTATTATGTTATCATACAAAAGAAGGCTTGTCCAGATATTTTTTGCCCCCGGCGTTTCAAGCATGCTTGAAACGCCGGGGGAATTTTCGGGCGCGGGCGCGGACGCCCCGGGCTTTGCGCGTGCGCGCAAAGCCCGGGGCCGGGGGGCGACTCCAGGCAGGCATTTATGCCTGCCTGGGCCGGGCCTGTTCAGGCCCGGCCCGCGGCCCTTCGGGCCGCTGGAGTCGCCCCCCGCCAGGCGGCTTTCCGGCTTCGCCGGAAAGCCGCCTGGCCCGCGCCCGCGCCCGCGCCCGAAAATTATTCGTCCCCGCCTAAGATAAAGCAAAGCTTCCCTCTTTTACGCACTCCTATGCTCCGTCTGCTCTTAGCGCAAACGCTAAAGGTTGGGCAGCCTGCCTGTGAACTGCTAGGCAGCCCCGCCTGCGGCGTCTGAATTAAAAATAAAAAGGCCGTCGGCGGTTTATGCGGCCCGTTTCAGTACCCAGCCGTCCGGCCTGAGCCGAAAGTAAAAAAGCCGGGAGCCATTTAAAGGCCGCCGGCAGTTAGTTAGCAAGGGTTGAAAAAATATTAACGGTCCTGAACGGTTATCTGTGCTCCCAGCCCCTGTAATTTCTGGTCTATTCGCTCATAGCCCCGTTCAATATATCTGCCGCCCAGAATGGTGGTGGTTCCTTCGGCCATAAGCCCGGCAGTTATTAGCGCTGCTCCGGCGCGCAAATCGCGCGCTTCCACACACCGCCCGTACAGCTTGTCTACTCCTTCTATTATAGCTATCCTGTCCTCTACCCGCGCTTTGGCTCCCATCCGGCGCATCTCTTCAAGATGCCGGTAACGCTGTTCGAATATGGTCTCGGTTATAACGCTGGTTCCCTGCGCCATGGTGAGCATGGCCGACATAGGCTGCTGAAGGTCGGTAGGATAGCCCGGATAAGTCATGGTCTTGAGATTAATGGCCTTGAGCTGGCCGGGCGCGCTGACCCTTATCCAATCGTCTCCCTCAGTTATTACTGCGCCCGCGTCGCTTAATTTGGCTGAAACCGATTCCATATGTATGGGTATGCAGTTTTTTATCAGTACGTCCCCGTGCGTGGCCGCCGCCATTATCATATAGGTGCCCGTTTCAATCTGGTCGGGGATAATTGTATAGCTGCAGCCGTGCAGCGCTTCTACGCCGGTAATGCGTATGGTATCCGTGCCCGCGCCCTTTATGCGCGCGCCCATGTTGTTTAAAAAATTGGCCGTATCTACAACGTGCGGTTCCTTGGCGGCGCTGTAAATGGTAGTGTTTCCCTTGGCGCGGCATGCGGCGAACATTATATTTATAGTGGTGCCTACGCTGGCCTCCGCGTGTACCTCGCCCCCGCGCAGCTCATTAGCTTCAATAGAAACCAGGTTGCCCTCGTCCACATCTGCGCCCAGCGCCCTAAAGCCCTTAAGATGCAGGTCTATAGGCCGCGCGCCTATGCAGCAGCCGCCCGGCGGCGGAACATTGGCCTTGCCCCATTTGCCCAAAAGAACGCCCATAAGATAGCTGGAGGCGCGCATGCGGGATACCATGTGCTCGGGAGGAGTCTTATTTTCCAGTCCGGAGGAATCAATAGTTATCCTGCCGCTGGGCGAAAGCTCCACTCTGGCGCCCATATGCTCTATCAGCTCGGCCATTACCACTACGTCGGATATATAGGGCAGATTGTCTATAACGCATACGCCGTCGCACAGCATGGCGGCGGCCAGTATTGCGGCCGCAGCGTTCTTGGCGCCGCTTATTTCCACCTCGCCCTTTAGGGGCCGGCCTCCCTGAATAATAAACTGTCTCACATTATCTCTCCAGCTTTGATTTTTATGGTTGCCCCAGGCTGCTTAGACTGCTTGGGTTGTTTATCCGGCTGCGGCAATTTTGCCCCTACGGCTTAAAAGCGCGAAAGCTAGTGCCCGCAGCCTGAGCAGCCGGCGCAATGGCCCGAGCAGCCTCCCTTGGCGCTCGACTGATAGCATTTGCCCTCATATACTCGTTCGGGCGAGCCCTCGCCGCATTTAGGACATACTACCTTGCTCAGGTTTTGAGTGTTTTTAACCAGTTCGTCAAATTTATAGCCGCATTTGCGGCATTTGAAATCCAAAACAGGCATGCTTTATGCCTCCTAAAGCATCTTTTTCTTCTTCATTATATAAGCTATGATTGCGCTCAATCCCGCCGAAACTCCTAATATAATCCAAAATCCGTATCGGTTGCCCGAAAGGGGCAGAGGCACGTTCATTCCCCATATGCTGGCGATAAGCGTGGGGATGCTGATGATTATGGTGATGGCGGTAAGCATCTTCATCACTATATTGAGGTTGTTGGATATAACCGAGGCGAAGGCATCCATTGTGCCGCTGAGTATGTCCCGGTATATATTACACATCTCAATAGCCTGCTTGTTTTCTACTATTACATCCTCAAGCAGGTCTACGTCGTCCTGGTATTTTTTAATATAGCCCAGCTTCATCATTTTATCCAGCACCATTTCGTTGCTGGTAAGACTGGTGGAAAAATAAACGAGGGATTTTTCCAGCGAAAGCAGCTGGATAAGCTCCTTGTTTTTCATAGATTTGTGCAGCTCGTTCTGCACCGCCGTGCTGGCCTTATCTATCTGCTTCAGATACATAAGGAATCTGGTTGCGTTCTTATAGAGCAGCTGCAGGATGAAACGGGTTTTTTTAAAGGTATAAAAGGATTTTACCCTTCCTTTAATAAAATCGTTTATTATGGGCGATTCGTTTAAGGTTACTGTAACAATCGCTTCATCATTAAAGAGAATGCCTAGAGGAATTGTGCTGTAGACAAAGCTGCGTCCCTCCGCTTCTACTCTGGGCACGTCTACTATTATCAGAGTGGCTCCGTCGTCCCATTCTATACGCGCTCTTTCCTCTTCGTCCAGGGCGGCGCGCACCCAATCCAGGTCAAAGCCCAATTCGTTGGCTACAAATTCAATTTCGCCCTCGGTGGGGTCGCATAAATTAAGCCAGCAGCCTTTTTCGGGATGTTCCAGGCTCAGAAGAGCGTCTTCTTCGGTTTTATAAATGCTGAGCATCTGCCGGTACCTCCTTATTTTGATTATGCCCTGAAAACGAGCGCAAGGAAGCATTCTCCGGAGAGCTTCAGCCGAAAATGGATAGCTTCCCCGACGCGCGTCGCAAGGGAATGTTATTACTGCCCGCAGGGTCGTCCATCCGTTTTTGCACCTCCGTAAAGTAAAAGTTGATAGCGTTGGCTTTTATCCTCAGCTTAAAGCAGCTATAACGTCTGATAGCAGATTAATTTCTTCATTTTCCGCATTATCCCTAATGAGCGCGCTTGTTAAGGCGGCGCTTGGGTTGGCTGCCGTGAAAGTGAAGAGGTTCTCTCTGATTGGGACTGCAAAGCCAGGCTGCATGAAATTTCTGTTGCGCAAAGCGCGCTTAAATAACGCGTACCCGATATGCTCGGAGCGCAAGCAGCGCTTTAGTACGCGAATCAATGCATTCTGACCGTGCAGCCGACTGCAAACTGAGGATGCCATAAGATATAATAACACTTTGTTGTTTTTTTCGCAATAGTTTTTGCTTGGATTTATTTTCCGCTGTATTGCCCCTTAATTCGGGCGCGTTTCCGCACCCGAATTAAGGGGCAAAGCGCGGTGGGAACCAATGGGGTGACGGGCGATATATAGCAGGACTTAGATGCGGTAGGGGCGGGTGGGCGGGGGGAGAAGCGGGGGATATTGACGGGGCGGGGACAAAGGCGGATGGCGGGGACCAATGCGCCGAAACAGCGGAAAGCTTTAAAGAAACTGAAGAATTGCGGCGCTGGGCATATAGTGCAGCAATACCCCGGCCGCGGGAAATGCAGAAAGCATTAAAGATGCAAAAAGCCCAAAGCTTAGGAGATAAACCGAAGCTCTGGGCTGCAGAGGTAATAGTCAATTTAACGGAAACTAAATTCTGGCAGACGCCGCAAAAGTCCGAAATGTCGGAGGGGAGGATGCGGGGATAAGAAGTCCCCCTCCCCCCTATAACGCAATTTCAAGCTTTTTTTGCCTTACATTGCGCTTTTTGCCCAGCGCCGGCTGCCCAGCGCCAGCGGTCTGCGGCCCGCAGCGACAGCGTCCCGCGCAGCCTGCGCGGCGGCATCAGCAGCGCCCACGTCCCGCAAAGCCCGCGCCAGCAGCGTCAGCGCCGCCCGCCGCCCGCCGTTCGCATTCGCTGCCAGCGGCTTCTTTTCGTCGCCAGATGTCCGCTGCCAGCAAGTCCCTTTCGGGGGCCAGCGGTTTGCGGCCAGCGGCTTTTTTACGCTGTCAGGCTGCCGTGGCCCGCAGCGTCTTTCCATCGCTCCTAACGCTTTCCGCCGCTAAACGTCGGCTTCTAAACGCCCTGCCCGCCGCCCGCTCGCATCCGCCTTTGCAAAGTTTCAGGACCGCCTTACCGCGAAAAAGTAAAATATTCCCAGAATGAGCCTACCATGGAACCTATCAGCGCAAAGGTAATAATAAATATTATTATAACCAGGGCTATTCCTACTATAACTCCTATCAGCGCGCCCTTGCCCGCCGATTTGGCCTTGCCCGGCTCGGTATCTTTCCATACCAGATAGAGAATAAGCCCTACAAGGGGGAAAAAGAAGCAAAGCACCGCTATTCCCAGACTGGGCTGGTTTTTGTCCACGACGGGCGCGGAGGGAGCCGAGCTGGCTCCGCAGTTAGGGCATATAACGGCGTTGTCGGGTACGGGCATTCCGCAGTTCCTGCAATACATATTTTCATAGCCTCCTTTTAAATATACCGAGCTTTTTGCCGTCCGGCTGCTGTTTAAGAAAGGCCGCCCTGCGTCGCAGGCCGTCAATTATTTCAGCGGCAGGCAAAAGCCTTAAAATATTATATTATACCGTTTAAAAAATTTCAAGTATCAATTTATAAAAGCCTGAACGCACGGCTTGCCTCCGGCGTTTGAACCGGGGCCTGCGGAAAGGGTTCAGGCGGTTTTAAGAGTTGAAGCAGGGCGGCTTTAATCAAGCAGGGTTTAAACGATGCAATCAGAGCACAATGCGCCGCCGAGCGGGTGAATTGTTCAGTTTTGCCGCGTTGCCGTCCTTGCCCGGTATTGCCGCGTCCTGCCGCCTTGCAGAACCGGAAAATTCCTTTTTCTCTGCGTGGATTTTTGCCTAAGAACCCGCTGCATGACGCTAAGCAAAGCGGAAGCGGCGGGCTCTTAAGCAAAAACGCATTGTATTTTAATTGTATTGTCTAGTCCAGCTTTATCAGACGGTACTGGTATTCCGAGGCAGGCTCTCCGCAATGCTCCACGTTGAAGATAAGCTCGTATTTATCCCTGCCCGCGTCATAGGCGCACTGCCAGTAGTCGTTGCCGTATACCGATTGGTCTACTCTCCTCCAGCCCTCAGGCGTAAGCTGCTCCAGGGCGTAATTCCTGTATGAGTCAAGGCCGGTAAAGACTAAGGGCACATAGCTGAAGCCCCCCTCGATAATTATATGCGCCTGCTGGGCTGAATCCGCTTCTATTGTGATAGGATAGCTTCGTGTAAGGGTGCCCTTGATGGCCCGGCATTGGTATCTGCCCGCCAGAGAGACGCGGTGCGCCAGCCGGAAAGTATTGAATTCCTGGCTGGGCACAGCCCTCAGGACCCTGCTGGGGCCGTAATAGTATTCCTTTTTCACGGGCAGATTTACATATTCTACCGTTCCGCAGATTACGCTGCCCGCCTTTATAATGCTGCCCGCCTCTTTTTCGGGAGCCAGCTCGGCGGCGATGCAGGGGACGCCGTAGTCGTGCGTTACCCGCAGGTTGACCGCCGGCTTTTTAGAAACGGCTCCGTTTATAGTTGCCGAATAATCCAAAAGATTTATAAACCGGTTGGCTACCGGACCTTCCTTACAGAAATTGGTCTTTTGAGGCTCAGCCTTGAAAAAGCCTATGAATAAGCCTCTGCCCGGTACGGATATGCGCTGCATCTCCCCGCCCGTAAGGCTGTATTCGTCCTTATCCGAAAGGGGCGGCTCAAATTCTCCCGAAAAGGTCTGCCCTCCAATGGCGAAGGAGATGGGCCCGCAGTCGTTGCCTATGGCCATGGTTCGGTAGATGTTGTCGTTGTAGCCGTCCGCGCCTAATTGGTAAAAGGCCAGCCGGGTAAAGGGGGCGTCCTTTAAAAAGGTGTATTTAAAGGAATGCATGGCTCTGGAGCAGTCGTCCGTCCTGGGCAGAAAGGCGGTCAGCTCAAGCGCTATGCTCTCGTCGCTGGTAACGGCGGTATACAGCACCTCGCATAAATTAGGCCCCTGCTTTTTAAAATATGAGCGCACTCTTTTTAAGGGTACGCGCGCGCCCTCTTTTTCGTATACCAGGAAATTGCCGCCGCCGTTGCAGCCCGTCCAGTTATAGCGGGGCTTTTCGGGGTCGTTTAATTTATATACAAGCAGAGGGCGGATATCGTCTATAAACGCGCGGCCGTGCGCGGTTTCGGGGTCGTAGCAGAAGCTCTCGCCAAAGGAGCCTATGGCGCTGGATTCCCATTGCTGATAGTTTCCGCCCCAGCCCGCCAGGCAGAGCTGCGCATGGCTGGAAGCGAAGGCCCCGCCCCAGGAGGCGAAGGTGCAGTTGTAGAGGTAATTTTTTTTCCGGCCCGCAGGCAGCTTAAAGAGGGCGTAGGCGTGCAGCCACGGACCCTCCCAGAAGCGCTTGGGATGGTTTTCGGGCGCGTAGAAATAGCCTGCCTCGGGATTGCTGTTCAATTTATGCCAGTTTTTAGAAAGCTGTACGGCTATGCCGGTGGGATAGCCCTCCTCGTCCCGTATAAAGGGGCACAGTCCGGTTATAGGATAATTTTCCTTTTCCTTTTTAAAGCAGACGGGCAGCAGCAGCTCAAGAGAGGAGGGGTTATTAAGGGAGAGCTTAACCTGCTCGTAGCGTTTGCGAGCCTCCTCATTATTAAACTGCTCCTGGCCCGGAGGGGTCAGCCCTGAAACGTCCACACAGAAATATCCGCGCGAATCATATGAAACCTCCAGCTCCCGGCCGGTATGCTGGTCAATTGCGCTTAGCTGGGCCGAGCGCTGGGCCGTGAGCGCCCGGGCGTCCTCCAGGGAGGGGGCGTAGAGTATGCTAAAGCCGTTAAAGGTGCCCGCTTTGAGCTCCACCTGCGTCTCAAAGATAATTTCATTCTGCGCAGTACGGGCGCGGGCGGAGGAGACAAAGGCGTATTCCTGAGCGTTGGCCTTTACCAGGGTAATATCTCCCAGCTGGCCTGCCGGCGTCAGACCGTCCAGCTTCAGGCTGAAGCGCACGTCGGCGCTCCGGCCTGTTTGGAGCATTGTCTGCTGGTCGGGCACATACAGCCATAGGCTTATGGCCAAATGACGCGGAAAGGCGGCGCATTCCAGCCTGCCCTTTAAGGGAGAGGAATTAAACCGGTAATACATGACGTCCATGCGCTGCACGCTCACGCCCGATTCAAGTATGCGGGAAACCGCCTGCGCGTCCTGGTCTATAAAATCCAGCCCCTCTGCGGGCGTGTATTCGCCGTTTATGCGCACGGCGAATTGGCTGGAGCAGCCGGGCAGGGATAAAACCGCGGAATTATCCGCGCGCATGACCTCCTCGGCTCTGGCGGGCGCGGTTATCCTGCCCAGCCGGTTTATTTCTCCTGAAACGGTCTGCACGGACAGGCCGTAGCGGCCCGTTTGGAAGAGCATCTCCTTATCTCCCTTATTAAAGCCGTCCTTCCACCACATATATGTATAATCGTTGTAATCTCTGTTCATAAAAAGCCTCCGCAATAAAAATTCGGTACTGTTTATACGCCTAACAATGATATAATAAAACCCTGAAAAAGGGAACGCACTATAATAACTAAAGATAGAATATAATTAACCTTTTATATTAAAATGCGCCGCCGGCCTTATTGGGGAGAGGGCGCAAATATAGGAGGGGTATCCGCGTGCCATGAGGCGAATAAGCGCGCTGGGCAAGGCGTGGGGGGCAAAATTTGCTGCGGCATTGCAGTCGGGACGGAGAATGCCCGTTGTATTATTTAAAAGACTGGAAAAATATCAGTTTATAATGTATAATAACAGAGAAGCCGTAAAGGCTGCAAAAATACTTTAGAATTAACGGAGCTGAAGCTATGCTGATTTCTATTATAGTTCCCTGCTATAACGAGCAGGAGGCGCTGCCATATTTTTATAAAGCCATATGCGCCGAGGCGGAAAAGCTCAGGCCCAGGGAGCTTGAAATTATATTTGTGGACGACGGTTCAAGCGACGGTACTGCCCGATTGATAAAGGAGCTGGCCCGGGAAGACGGCAGGGTAAGATATCTTATATTCTCGCGCAATTTCGGCAAGGAGGCGGCTATGTACGCCGGCTTGGAGCATGCGCGGGGAGATTATATAGGCATAATGGACGCGGATTTGCAGGACCCGCCCGAATTGCTGGAGGAAATGGCGCGCATATTGGACGAGGGGGAATACGACTGCGCCGCTACAAGACGGGTTACGCGCAAGGGCGAGCCGCCTGTGCGCTCATTTTTCGCGCGCTGCTTTTACCGGCTGATGAGAAAAATTTCCAAGGTGGAGATAGTAGACGGCGCGAGGGATTTCAGGCTGATGAACCGCAAAATGACCGACGCTATTTTAGAATTGCGCGAATACAACAGATTTTCTAAAGGTATTTTCGGCTGGGTGGGCTTTAAAACCAAATGGCTGGAATATGAGAATACCAAACGGGTGGCGGGAGAGACCAAATGGTCCTTCTGGAAGCTGTTTAAATATTCCTTTGACGGAATAGCGGCTTTTTCCACCGTGCCGCTGGCCATAGCTTCGTTTTTGGGCATAGTGCTGTGCATAGCGTCCTTTCTGGGCATAATTTTTGTAGCCGTGCGCCAGCTAATATTTCAAAATTCAGCTTTTGGCTGGGCGAGCATGGTATGTATAATTTTGCTGATTAGCGGGCTGCAGCTTTTATGCATAGGAATAGTCAGCCAATATCTGGCCAAAACTTATCTTGAAGTTAAGCAGCGGCCCATTTATATCCTTAAGGAGGATAATTCCTCAAAGCTGGAAGACAGAGAAAAACAGGAGCTTTAACGCGGATTCTTAAGCGGGCGTATAAAAAAGCCGGGGGGCGCCCCGCCCTTTAAAGGAGGGCGCGCCTTTGAGCGCCCTCGGGAGTTTTGCGGGCGTATGCGTCTTTTAATCCTTTACAGGCTTTTTGGGTTTGCGCGCCCGGGCCGGCCTCCGCCCTGCTCCGGCCGGCAAAAATATAACCCCACGGCCGCCCGGGCCCGGGCGGCCTCCCGCGCCCCCGGCGTCCCGGCTTCAGAAAAAAGGAGATGCTATATGAATACGGCGAAGAAACGCAGATTTATAACTATCATACCGCTAATCCTGCTTGCCTTTTTAATACCGTTTATAATAATGGCGCTTATATATTGGGCATGCGGCATGGCGCCCTGGGGGGATAAATCCGTATTGATAATGGATATGTCCGACCAGTACGTTGCGTTTTTTGCTGAGCTGCGGAGCATTCTGACCGGGGACAGCAGCATATTTTTTTCCTGGCATAAGGCCTTTGGCTGCAATTTTATCGGGGTTTACGCCTATTATCTGGCCAGCCCCCTTTCCTTTATTACCCTGCTTTTTCCCGCAGAGGAGCTGCCTCAGGCGCTGATGTGGCTTACCTGCATAAAAATAGGACTGGCGGGGCTTTCCTTTGCGCTTTTTCTTAAGCTGGCGTTTGGCAAAAGGGACTGGGCCATACTGCTCTTTTCATGCTGCTATGCGCTTATGTCCTATTCCTGCGTGTATTCCCTGAGTATAATGTGGCTGGACGGACTTATCTTTCTGCCCATGGTAATGCTGGGCGTGGAGCGGTTGATAAGGCTGCCCCTGGGAAAAACGGGAAGGAGGATAAAGCGGCGGGCCGATTCGGAGCCGTGCGGGGACTTTGCAGGGGAGGCCGCAGTTCTTGCGTGCGCGCGTGGAGATAACGGCGCGGACGGAGCGGAGGCAGCTTTGGTTGAAGGGGGCGGGACGGAAAAAGCGGCCGGCGCCCGAGGGATAAAAGGGCTGGCCGCTTCCTTTCCCTGGCTGCTGGCTGCGGCGCTGGCGCTGACGCTTATAGCCAATTATTATATCGCCTATATGGTATGCGTATTCGCGGTATTATATTTTCTGCTGCGCTTTTTTGCTCAAAGGCCGCCCAGGCTGTTCTGGAGGTATTTCTGGCGCTTTTGCGCCGGCGGACTGCTGGCCGCAATGCTTTCAGCCTGGCTGCTTGCGCCCGCCGCAGCCGATTTGCTTTCGGGACGGCTGGCTTCGGGCGGTTCCGCGCCGGCCGGCGGGACCTATTTTACGCTGGGAGAGCTGCTTAAAAAACTGCTGCCCGGCCAATACGACAGCATAACTAACGGCGGCCTGCCCTCAATATACTGCGGGCTGTGCCCTCTGCTGGGCGCAGTAGTATTTTTTGCTTCAAAGAAAATATCCGTTAAGGAAAAACTGATGTCTCTGGGCATTATTGCCGTTATGCTTTTAAGCTTTATATTTAAGGGACTGGATTATCTCTGGCACGGCTTTGCCTATCCGACCTGGTTCCCCTTCCGAAACGCCTTTCTTTTTTCTGCGTTCCTGGTTTTTATCGCCTACAGAGGGGCGATGGAGCTGCCCGTGCTTGCGGCCTGCGCCCGAACGCCGGCGCGCGTTTGCGCCGGAATATTGGTAACGGCGGTGGTCTTAGCGCAGACGGGCGGGCTGTATTATAACGGCAAAAGCATGATAGAGGGGCTGGATAAGCAGTTTGGATATAAGCCCCTGGCGGAATATGAGGGGTTTTATCAGGAGCTTAAGCCGCTGGTTGAGAGAGCTGAGGCGGACGAGGGCTTTTACAGGATAGAAAAGACCTTTGAGCGCAGCAAAAACGACGCTATGACCTTTGGATATAACGGCATAACGCATTATTCCTCCGCCTATAACGGGCAGGTAAACAGCTTTACCAGACAGCTGGGCTTTGCGCAGACGCATTTTTGGAATTCCTATTACGGCTCCACAATTATAACTGACAGCCTGTTCGGAGTAAAA
>OGCQ01001922.1_pt1 | contig 23093 bp, 20 predicted proteins | sample 1570161 | NCBI WGS metagenome assembly OGCQ01 (sample SAMEA4384402, study PRJEB24528) | human gut metagenome
CAAAGGGAAACCCAACCAGCTAAACATAGAAATCTACCTGATGGAATGATACGCTTTCTTACGGGTATAATCTTATAAAGATTCCCAGGGGGAGTACATCTATCCTCTATTCAGGAGTTATTATACAAAAAAATATTTAATTTGGTTAGGTCCCAAAAGGGATTTAAATAGAAAACTAATATTAGAAAAGATATGCGATCCGCATCGTGAGATGCTAGACGAGATATATTAAAAATAAGAATAATAAAATAATGATATGATTTAATGTTCGTTAGAAATATATTAAGTTTTCTATCAAATGTTATATCTATATCATACAAGGGGGAGAATATTTGGAACAGGAATTGAAAAGAATGGATGATATTCAATTGAAGCTTCATGATGATGAATTTAAAAAAGTAAATACAGCTGTTATTTTAGCTGCAGGAAGAAATAAGGATTTTGATCTTCCTATAGCTTTATTAAATGTAGAAGAAGCTACTTTAATTGAAAGAATGATTGAAATACTACATAAAAATGAGATTAATAATATTATAGTTGTTGCTGGATATAAATCAGAGTTCATTAAGGAAAAACTAGGTAATACTGTAACGATAGTAGAAAATCTTGACTATAAATGGACAGGCACTATGGCATCCCTTGCTAAAGCAGCATCTTTTGTTAAGGATGATTTTTTACTTGTAGAAGCTGATATAGTAATTGAAGAAAGTGGAATAAAAGAAATTCTAAATAGTAAATTAAGAGATTGTATCTTAATAACTACTGAAAGTGGCTCTGGTGATGAGGGCTTTGTAGAAATTGTTAATGACAGAGTACATAAGATATCAAAAGACATAGCTCAATTAAATAGAATTGATGGGGAAATGATAGGTATTAGTAAGATATCATATGAATTTTACAATAAAATGCTTAAATTATATGAAAGTAATAAGAATCCATATATGAATTATGAATATATGATGTTAGATGTTTCTAGAACTTATTCATTAGGATATGTAAAAATAGATAATTTATTATGGCATGAAATAGATACATTAAAGCATTATAATTACATAACTGAAAAACTATTAAGTAGGATAAATAAAAAAGAAGAATCTATTTTATTAGAAAATTTACAATCAATTGTATGTGAATGTATGAAGGTTGAAGGAAATAGAATAAAAAGTATTTCTCCAATAGGTGGAATGACTAATAAAAATTATAAAGTACAAATTGATGATGAATTCTATGTATTAAGAGTACCTGGTAATGGTACTGAAGAAATGATTAGCAGAAGTGATGAAATTAAGAATGCTGTGTATGCAAATAAAATAGGGGTAGATGCAAAACTTATTTATTTTAATGAAGAAACAGGTGTTAAAGTATCTGAATTCATAGAAAATGCAGAAACTTTATCTCCAAAGTCAGCTAAAAAGCAAAGCATAATGGAGAAGGTTACAGACATACTTAGAAAATTACATAACTTTGACTTAGAAATGGATAATGATTTTGATATATATGAAAAAATTGAAAAATATGAAAATCTCTTAATTAAAGCTAAGGGTAAAAATTTCGAAGATTATTATGAAGTAAAAGATAAAGTTATATATTTAAAAAATATAATGAATGAATTAGATGTAAAATTAGTACCTTGCCATAATGATATGGTAGCAGAAAACTTTATAAAAAGTGGAGAAAAAATATATTTAATTGACTGGGAATATGGTGGAATGAATGATCCTATGTGGGATTTAGCAGCATATTCTTTAGAAAATGAATTATCAGAAGACCAAGAAGAACTATTTTTAAAGTTATATTTTAAAGGTAACGTTGAAGAAAAGTATAAAAAGAGAATTCTTATAAATAAGATTTATCAGGATTTTTTATGGAGTACTTGGACTAATATAAAGGAAGCAAAGGGCGATGATTTTGGTACATATGGCATAGACAGATATAATAGAGCAAAGAAAAATCTAAAAATTATTTTGGGGGAGAATTAATAATATGATTTATGGATTAATGTCAGGAATATTATGGGGGCTTGGAGTAATGGTAGTTGCATTCTTCATAGCTAAAAAAAGAGGATATAAAAACAACGCTGAGAGACCAACTTTTATGCAAGCATTAAAAATATTCTTAGATGCATTACCAAGTCTATCTTTAATAGTTATTATAATAGGTGGGATAATAAGAGGAATATTCACTGCAACAGAGGGTGCGGCAATAGCAGTTGTTTATTCATTACTATTATCAATGTTATTCTATAAATCTATAAAAATAAAAGATTTACCAAGAATTTTATTAGAATCTATTAATATGACAGCTATGATAGTATTCTTAATAGGTGTATCATCTATAATGTCTTGGGTATTAGCATTTACTAATGTACCTACTTACATAACTCAATTAATATTAGGTATATCAGATAACCCAGTAATAATATTATTAATAATGAACGTTTTATTATTAGTAGTTGGTACGTTTATGGATTTAACTCCAGCTATATTAATATTCACACCAATATTCCTACCAATAGCTCAAAACTTAGGTATGGATACAATACAATTTGGTATAATGTTAGTATTTAACTTATGTATAGGAACAATAACTCCACCAGTTGGAAATACGTTATTCGTTGGATGTAGAGTAGCAAAAACTAAGATAGAAGGTGTAATAAAAAATATATTACCATTCTATGTATCAATATTTGTAGTTCTTATGTTAGTTACATTTATACCAGCAATAAGTTTATTCCTTCCAAGAATAATGGGAATGTTAGAATAGATATGATAAAGGTCTTCTATAAATGAAGACCTTTTTTTATTAGTTAATGGAGTAACGGACCTGCTTCTCAAGGTTGTTGACGACATGAAGTATATCGCTCACACGGTGGCTTAAGCGAAGCGAATTTTAGATTAAAGCAAATTGTTTAAGTAAAAATATCCAACCAAATACTGTGACAATTGAAAAGGCAGATGTAAATACAACTATTTGACCGGCTAAATCACCATCTCCATCCATTTGTTTTGCCATTTGGAAACTTGAAACAGCTGTTGGAGCAGCAAACATAATCATTAAAGATAATAGAGATATATCTCTAAAGCCAAAAGCATAAGATATTGCTAAAAATACTAATGGAACTAAAACTAATTTCCCCACAACTGCAATAATAGTTTCTTTTAAGTATTTTTTTACATTTGAAAAAGAAAAAGATGCACCAAGTAAAATTAAAGAAAGTGGTGTTGCTATTTTTGATACATCTTTAATAGTTGCTTCTATAAAAGTAGGCAATTTTATACCTATGGTTATCATACTTAAACCTAAAAATGATCCTATTATAAGAGGATTAGTTATTATTCCATGAGCAACCTTTTTTATATTTACTTTTCCACCCCTAAAAATTTCTAAACAAATTACAGAAAGTACATTAAAAGTAGGGACTACTATACCGATAAGTAGTGCTGTAACTCCTATATTTCCCTCACCAGCTAACGATGTAGCTACGGGAATTCCAAATAAAACAAAGTTACTACGAAATATGCCTTGAATCATTACACCTCTCTTTGAATTATCTTTTTCAAAAATAGGTATAATTAAAATTAAAACAAAGAATAATGATATAATTGAGAAACATGCAAATATCATTAATTTTGGATTTATTACATCACCTAAATCTGTTGTGTAAATATTATAAAATAATAAACAAGGTAAAAATGATTTAAAAGCCACATTATTCATAACATTAACAGTATTTTCATCAAACATTTTTAAATATTTTAGGAAATAACCTAAAGCCATTACAAAGCATAGCGGTGCTACTACATTAAAGGATAAAATTAAATTATCCATACGTCTCACTCCTTTTTTTTCCAGATAGTAAAATTATACGAAAAACATATATACAATGTAAATATAGGAATATATAAAAATTAGACAAACTTGCAGATTTTAGTTAAAATATGGGGATAGATGTAAATTTTACTGTTGTTTAAAAACTAAAATATGTATAGAGATAATTTTGGTAATAATATTAATAATTTAATAAATAAGTAAAATAAAGAACATAATAAATAAAAATAGGAGGTATGAAATGACTGAAAAAATACGTGAACAATTATTAGGGTTAATTAATGATCCTCATTATAATCCTCTTAAAAGGGAAGAATTAGCTTTAATATTTAATATACATCCATCTGAAATGCCAATGTTTTATAACTTTTTAGATGAACTAGAAGAAGATGGTTACATAATTAAAACAAAAAAAGGTAGAGTTATGTCACCAAATAAAATGGGTCTATTTGTAGGTAAATTTGTAGCTCATAGAAAAGGATACGGATTTGTGGAATCTGACGAAGAATTTACACAAGATTTATTTATTCCAAAGGATGATATAAATGGAGCTTTGCATAATGATAGAGTTATGGCAGAAATAGTAACTCCTGCAACTGAAGATAAAAGGGCAGAAGGTAAAGTTATCAAAATAATAAAAAGAGAAGTAACTAGAGTTGTTGGTTTATTCCAAGAAAATAAAAGTTTTGGATTTGTTGTGCCTGATGATAAGAAATTTAATCAAGATATATTTATTCCAAAGAGAGGATTTAATGGAGCTAAAAATGATGACAAAGTAGTTTGTGAAATCACACTTTGGCCTCAGGAAAATAGAAAGCCAGAAGGGAAAATAATAGAAGTACTTGGGAAAAAAGGAGAAAGAGGAGTTGAAATTGACTCTATAATTAGAGCTCATGGACTTCCAGAAGAGTTCCCTAAAAAAGTAATAGATGAAGCAAATTATGTATCAAGTCAAGATTTAGAAGATGAAATTGCCAGAAGACTTGATTTAAGACATTTAGATATATTCACTATAGATGGTGAAGATGCTAAGGACTTAGATGATGCCATATCTATAGAAGTTTTACCAAATGGGAACTATAAGCTAGGAGTTCATATAGCAGATGTTACTCATTATGTTAGAGAAAAAAGCAAATTAGATAAAGAAGCTTTAAAAAGAGCAACTTCTGTTTATTTAGTAGATAAAGTAATACCAATGTTACCAAAACAATTATCAAATGGCGTTTGTTCTCTAAATCCATTTGAAGATAAATTAACGCTATCATGCATAATGGAAATTGATGAAAATGGTAAAGTTGTAAATTCAGAGATAGCAGAAACTGTTATCAATTCAAAAGCTAGAATGACTTACACAGAAGTATCAGATATATTAGAAAAAGATGATGAAAAATTAAAACAAACTTTTGCTAAACAAGTTGAAGATTTCAAAAAAGCAGAAAAACTAGCTAGAATATTAATGAAGAGAAGAGAAAGAAGGGGAGCAATTGATTTTGATTTCCCAGAATCTAAAATAATACTTAATAGGGAAGGTAAAGTAGTAGATATTAAGTGTTATGAAAGAAGAATATCAAATAAAATGATAGAAGAATTCATGCTTGTTGCCAATGAAACTGTGGCAGAGCACTTCTACTGGCTACAACTGCCTTTTGTTTATAGAATACATGAAACTCCATCAGCAGAAAAAATGGAAGATTTAAATAAATTTATAGCTACATTTGGATATCATATAAAAGGTGATTTAGAAGATGTTCATCCTAAAGAAATCCAAAGTTTAGTAGAAAAAATAAAAGGAACAAAAGAAGAAGAATCTATAAGTACAATAGCTCTTCGTTCTATGAAACAAGCGAAATATTCGCCACAATGTATAGGTCACTTTGGACTGGCAGCAAAATATTATTGCCACTTTACTTCTCCAATAAGAAGATATCCAGACTTACAAATTCATAGAATAATAAAAGAGCAATTAAATAATAAATTAAATAACAAAAGACAAGAACAACTTTCTCATATAGTTGAATATGCATCAACTCAATCATCTGAGAGAGAAAGAGCAGCAGAACTTGCTGAAAGAGATGTGCATGATTTCTATAAAGCTTGTTATATGGCTGATAAAGTCGGTCAAGAATTTGATGGTGTTGTATCAAGTGTAACTTCATTTGGTATGTTTGTTGAACTTGAAAATACTGTTGAAGGTTTAATAAGACTTGCCAATATGAGAGATGATTATTATATTTATAATCAAGAAACATACACTATTATGGGTGAGAGAAGTCATAAGACATTTAAAATTGGAGACACTGTAAGAATAAAAGTAGATAATGTTAATGTAGATTTTAGAGAAATTGACTTTGTATTAATATCTAAATTAGAAGATAGTCATATAGAAGAAGATTTACAATCAGAAGAATAAATATGATATAAAGACTAGACTAAATTTGTATATAAAAATTTAATTTAGTCTTTAATTTTATTAAAATATAAATAAAACTCTATATGATTTAAATTTCATATATTATAATATTGGAATAAAAATGTAATTATATTGAGGGAGAGTATATATGGAGCAGTTTAATTGTTTATTAGAAATGAAAGATAAAGGAATAATTGCTAGGCAATATATTTATGAAGTTGGAGGATATAGATATAATTGGCATAAAGATGTGGAAATAATGTTTATTCTTTCAGGAAAAGTAGAAGTCTGTGTTGAAGGAAGCGTGTATAACCTTGAAGAAGGCGACTTAATGGTTATAAATTCAAATGTAGGTCATGCCTCTCTAAAAAAGGATGATCATAGTATTGTAATGGTATTACATATAAACCCAATATATTTTGATTTGTTTTGTCATGAGTATGATATTGTTAAATTTGACTGCAATACAGCTTATAAAAATAAAGATGATTTAGAATTTAAGGAAATTAAACAGATTTTATCATCTATGATGTTTTCTATGTTAGAAAATAATAAAGGCAGTAAATTTGAATCTTTAGGTCATTTATCCATGCTGACTAATCATTTATTTAAATATTTTTATAAAGATGAAAATAATAGCGCAAACTTACAAAAACATAAAAAACATCAAGATAGATTGAAAATTGCTATGGATTATATTGAAGATAATTATAAAGAGAAGATATCTTTGGATGATATAGCTAAATTGATAAATTATAATTCCAGCTATACATCAAGTTTCTTTAAAAATTATGTAGGTGTTAATTTTTATGAATATTTATTAAGAGTAAGACTTCAAGGTGCTGTTAATGAATTAATTACAACTAATAAAACTATATATAATATTGCTCTAGATAATGGATTTTCTGATGTAAAAGCGTTTAATTTCAGTTTTAAAAAGAATTTTAATAAATCACCAAGTGAGTATAGAATAGCAAATTCAGAAAATTCTCCTATTTTATCATTGGATGAGAGGGATTTTTTAAATATAGATAATGAATTTATCAAAGAAAAATTAAATAAATACTTAAATAATGATAAGTATGGGAAAACGTATATCGATGAAAAGATTGAAAATAAAAAAGAAGAAAATAAATTTAATGAGATTAAGTTGATTTGTGAAAAAAATAATGAATCAGATAAGTTTATGGATTATTTACTTAAATCAAACTTAAGATTAAAACTAGAAGTAGTAGATAAATAAAAATTAAAAATTTATTAAATAAAAAACAAATCCAAAAAAATTTGAACAGGGTAAATTTTTGGATTTGTTTTTTTTATTTCATAAGGAATTTTTTTATGGACATGTAAAAATAACGAAATAATTAAATATTATGGGTGAAATTTTTTAGTTTTAAAGAAGAAAAAAAGAATGAAAACGATATTATTTTTAAAAAAATTAAAAAAAATATGATGAATTATCTCCATTGTAAAGGTTTTACAGAGATGATAATATACAAACATATCAATTAACGTTAATTAATAAATTATTTGTTAACAAGATTTTATTTAAACTGAATATTTTTAAAGGAGAAATTTAATGAGCCCGATATCAATTACAATTTGTTTTATGATATTTGCAGCAGTCATGTTTATATGGGAAAAGATACCTCTAGCAGTTACATCAATGACAGTATGTTTAGGATTAGTTGTTACAGGTGTGTTAGATTCTAAAACAGCTTTTGCTGGATTTATTAATACTAACGTTATACTTTTTGTAGCCATGTTTATTGTAGGGGGAGCCTTATTTGAAACGGGAATGGCTAACAAAATTGGAGGTATAGTAACTAAGTTTGCTAAAACAGAAAAGCAACTTATAATAGCTATTATGATAATAGTAGGAGTTTTATCAGGAATACTTTCAAATACAGGAACAGCAGCTATATTAATACCTGTAGTTGTTGGAATAGCTGATAAATCAGGATTTGCACGTTCTAAGCTTTTAATGCCATTAGTGCTTGCAGCAGCAATGGGAGGAAATTTAACTCTTATAGGAGCACCAGGAAATTTAATAGCACAAAGTGCTTTAGAAGATTTATCATTGAAATTTAGTTTCTTTGATTTTGCAAAAATAGGATTACCGATGCTTGCATGTGGAGTTTTATATTTTTCAGTCTTTGGACACAAATTGTTACCTGATATAAAAAATATTGAAGAATCATGCGAGAAAGAAGATGAATCAAAATTTGATGATGTTCCAGCATGGAAAAAGAATATGTCCTTAGTTGTTTTAATAGGTACAATAATTGGAATGGTATTTGAAGATAAAATAGGTATACCATTACATATTAGTGGAGCCATAGGAGCCCTTATATTAGTGTTAGTTGGAGTTATATCTGAAAAACAAGCTTATGAATCAATTGATATGCAAACAATATTTTTATTTGGCGGAACATTGTCTTTAGCAACAGCTTTAGAAGAAACAGGTGCTGGAGCAACAATAGCTCATGGAATAATTGCTGCCTTAGGGGAAAATGTTTCACCAATGGTTTTATTAGCAGTATTATTTTTAATTGCTTGTATTCTTACTAACATAATGTCAAATACAGCAACAACATCACTTTTAGTTCCAATAGGACTTTCAATTGCCACACAATTAGGTGCTGATCCAAGAGCAGTTCTTATGGCAATAGTAATAGGTGGTTCTTGTGCTTATGCAAGTCCAGTAGGAATGCCAGCCAATACGATGGTATTTTCAATAGGAGGGTACAAATTCACAGATTATATAAAATCTGGGTTACCTTTAATATTAGTATCAGGAATAGTAAGTATAATACTTTTACCAATATTATTCCCATTCTATGGAGCATAAAATAGGAAATTAAAATTGGTATAAATTAAATATATAAAAATAAGAAAATAATTAGGAGGTCAATCACATGGAAATGGTTAAAAATAATGTAGTATTAACTGATGAAGCAAAAATGGTTGATACAATGGCAAAGTTTATAGGTCTTGTAGGTAAACAAATGCCAGATGACGTAGTAGCAGCTTTAGAAAGGTTACAAGCTGAGGTAAGTAACCCAATGGCTAAAGTATTATATAACTCAATGTTTAACAATATGAAAATGGCAATAGAATTAAATAGACCAACTTGCCAAGATACAGGAGTTATACAATTTTTCGTAAAAGTAGGAACAAAGTTCCCATTAATAGATAAAGTACAAGAAATATTAAGAGAAGCAGTGCTTCAAGCAACTAAAAATGCTCCACTTAGACATAATGCAGTGGAAACTTTTGATGAGTTCAATACAGGAACTAATACAGGTACTCGTACACCTTGGTTAGATTGGGAAATAGTACCTAATAGTGACAAAATAGAAATAGATGTTTATATGGCTGGTGGAGGGTGTACTTTACCAGGTGCGGCAAAAGTATTAATGCCAGCAGCAGGATATGAAGCTATAGTTGAATTCGTATTTGATGTAATGACTTCATATGGATTAAATGCATGTCCTCCATTATTAGTAGGTATAGGTGTGGCAACTTCAGTTGAAACTGCTGCAATGTTATCTAAAAAAGCTCTTTTAAGACCAATTGGAACTCGTAACCCAAATGAAAGAGCAGCTAATTTAGAAAAACAATTAATAGAAGGCTTAGATGCACTAAAACTTGGACCTCAAGGTTTAACTGGTTCAGCATCTGTTATGGGAGTTCATATAGAAAATGCGGCTAGACACCCTTCTACAATAGGTGTTGCAGTAAACGTAGGATGTTGGGCACACAGAAGAGGTAATATAGTAATAAACAGTGATATGACTTATGAAATAAACTCACATAAGGGGGCAATATTATAATATGAAAAAGATATTAAAAACACCAATAACAAATGAAGATTTAAAAGACATAAAAATAGGAGATATCGTATACTTAGACGGATATCTAGTAACTTGTCGTGACGTTGCACATAGACGTTTAATAGAACAAGGAAGAAAATTACCAGTTGATTTAGATGGATTAGCAATATTCCATGCAGGTCCAATCGTAAGAAGAAAAGAAGGAACTGAAGATAAATTTGAAATGGTTTCTATAGGACCAACTACTAGTATGAGAATGGAAAAATTCGAAAAAGAATTTATAAAAGAAACTGGTGTTAAATTAATCATAGGTAAAGGTGGAATGGGACCTAATACTATGGAAGCATGTCAAGAACATAAAGCACTTCATGCAGTATTCCCAGGAGGATGTGCAGTACTTGCAGCGTCTGAAGTTGAAGAAATAGAACGTGCTGAATGGACAGACCTTGGAATGCCAGAAACTTTATGGGTTTGTAGAGTTAAGGAATTTGGTCCATTAATAATATCAATAGATACTCATGGAAATAACATATTTGAAGAAAATAAAGTTATATTCAATGAAAGAAAAGATTCTATAGTAGAAGAACTTTCTAAAGAAGTTAAGTTTATAAAATAGATTTTTTAAGGCGGATATTTAATTGTCCGTCTTTTTTTGTTTAAAAATACAATTTAACCTTTATATAACCCATAGCGAATGATTTTCGTATACAATTATATTAAGATATTTCAAAATTTAAAAAAATTGGAGTGTTGTTGTTATGCTTACAGTTATTAATTCTATTGAAAATGAAGTTAAAAATAATGACATGGGAACTTTTCATAGGTTCACTAAAGCAGCAGGGGCAGAGAAGATTTATGAAAGAAAAGAGTATATTATACTAAGAGTAAAAAAAGGCTACATAGTATACAATACGAAAAAGAATTTTGAAAATGGTCATACTCATCTTCAAAGTTTTGAAATGTCAAAAACTCTTATAGATAACATAATAAGAAAGAAAAGACCAAAAACTAATAATACATATTTAATTGAAAGTCATATAAGAGTTACAAAAGATAGTAAATATAAACAAATATTAGAGGAAATGTTAGAAGCAAAAAAGAATAAAACAAAGGACAAAAAATATCATAATAGAAGTTATTGCAATGCTTGCTAGAAATGAAAGAATCACCTATGGGAAACTAGAGGTGATTCTTTTTTGTATGTAAATATAAAAAAAGGTAATAATAATTTATTAAGTGTTTTTTATTTGAAAAAAGTAAATTTTTTTAAAGGAGATGATAGATTATGAAAAAGAAAAATAAATTATTTGGAATAATAGTTGTTTTAGGGATTATTGCATTTGTAGGGTACTTTAGTCCTTTGGGAAATTTAATGAATCAAGAAGAAACACATATAAAAGAGGTTATTAATAAAAATAGCATAACTAGTAATAATTATACTCTTTTAGTTAATAAACAGTATATGTTGGGAAAGGACTATGTACCTAAAAACTTAGAAAAACTTAATATAGATTTTTTAAGTGATACAAGTGAAGAATCTAAATATATGGTAAAAAAAGCAGCAGATGCTTTAGAAGATTTAGTTGAAACTGCAAAAGAAGAAAATATAACTCTTATAGGCTCTTCTGCTTATAGATCATATAAAAGCCAAGAGAGGGTTTTAAATCAGGAAACTAATTCAAAAGGAACAGTTTATGCAAATAAATACGTGGCAAAACCAGGTCAAAGTGAACACCAAAGTGGATTGGCAATTGATGTAACAAACAAAGCTAGATGTTTTGATAAAACTAGTGTAGAAGCTCAGTGGTTAGCTAAGAATGCTTATAGATTTGGTTTTATATTGCGTTATCCAGAAGGAAAAGAAAATATTACGGGATATAACTATGAACCTTGGCATATTAGATATGTGGGAAAATCTGTGGCAAAAAATATTTATAAGGGAAACATTACCTTAGAGGAATATTTAAAATAAAAGTAAAAAATTATGGGGGAGTGAAAGAAAATAAAATATAATATTTTTTATGAAGAAGAGGGCGAAATAGAAGCAAAATTAATAAAAGAAATATTAAATGAACTTAATCCAGTAAGTATTTTAACTTCCATATATAAAGTAAATAATTTATAAGTATTTACACAATCTAAATATAGACATCATTTTATTTAGATTATAAAGAGGTGAGAATATGATGGAGAAAAGAGAAGTTGACAAATTTAATTTTAAATTTGAAAATACTTATATAGATTTACCAAATTCCTTTTATAGTGAAATAAATTTAAGTCCTGTAATAAGACCGGAGCTTATAGTTTTTAATAAATCTTTAGGAAATTCTTTAGGATTAAATAGTGAAGAATTAAAAAGTAAAGAAGGATTAGAGATTTTAGCAGGCAATAAAAAGGTTGAAAATGGAGAATATATTGCTCAAGCTTATGGAGGTCATCAATTTGGACATTTTAATATGTTAGGAGATGGAAGAGCACTACTTATTGGTGAACAAAAAACAAATGAATTATTGAATATTACAGGAAGACCTAGTGATAAATTTGATATTCAAGGGAAGTGGTAGAACACCCTATTCACGTGGAGGAGATGGGAGAGCAGTACTAGGGCCCATGCTTCGTGAATATATAATTAGTGAAGCGATGTATAATCTAGGAATACCAACGACTAGAAGTTTAGCTGTAATAAAAACAAATGAAAAAGTTTATAGAGAATATGTAAAAAAAGGTGCCATATTAACTCGTGTGGCAACAAGTCATCTTAGATTTGGAACTTTTGAGTATTCAGCTAACTTTTTAGGAAAAGATAGTGTTAAAAAACTAGCTGACTATGCCATTGATAGACATTATTCTCATATTAAAAATAATAAAGATAAGTACTTAAATTTATTAGAAGAAATAGTAAAAACTCATGCAAGTTTAGTAGCAAAATGGATGGGTGTAGGTTTTATTCATGGTGTTATGAATACAGATAATATGACCATAAGTGGTGAAACTATTGATTATGGACCTTGTGCTTTTATGGATATTTATGACCCAGATACAGTATTTAGCTCCATAGATGTTCATGGAAGGTATGCTTATAAAAATCAACCTAACATGGCATCTTGGAATATTTGTAGATTTGCAGAAACATTGCTACCTTTAATTGACGAAGATATGGACAGAGCCATAGATTTAGCACAAAAAGTTATAAATAAATTTACTGATTTGTATTTTGAAAATTGGATTTCTATAATGAGAGCTAAATTAGGATTTTTTAATGAAGAAATTATGGATAAAGCTATAATTGAAGATTTACTAAATATGATGGAAAAATACAAAGAAGATTATACAAATACTTTTGTATCATTGACTTATAGAAAAAATATGGACAGAGGTATGTTTTTAACTGCAGAGTTTACTAATTGGCACAAAAACTGGCAAGAAAGATTATCTAGACAAGATAAGTCCATAGATGAAGCTTATGAACTTATGAAAAAATCAAATCCAGTAGTAATTCCTCGTAATCATAAAGTTGAGAAAGCTCTAAAGTTAGCAGAAAATGGTGATTTAACTGTAATGAATGAATTACTGTCTGTTCTTAATAATCCATATGAATACAAAGAAGAATTAAAAGAATATACACAATTGCCAGATCCTTCAGACTTACCATATAGAACTTATTGTGGAACTTAAAAAATGACCCCGAGGGGTCATTATTATTTTACATAACTTCCAGAAACATATCCTGTAAATCCTTTATATTTAACTTTATACCATCCAGATGGCAATTTGTCTAAAATCTCTAGGGTAGTGTTTTTAGGTATAGTATATAAAACTAGAGAAGAAGTAGAAGCACTTTTTCTAAAGTTAAGATTAGTAGTAGTAACACCTTGATTTTTATTAGTTGAAGATGTAGAGTTATTATTATTCAGTGTTACATATTTACTAGAGATATAGCCTGTTTGATTTTTATATTTAACTTTATACCAACCAGAGATAGATTTATCTAAAATCTCAACAGAAGTATTTTTAGGAATAGTAGCTAAAATACTAGAAGAAGTAGAAGCACTTTTTCTAAAGTTAAGATTATCAGTAGTAGTACCCTTATCTGAAGTAGTAGGAGTACTGTTATTACTATTACTATTGTTATTACTGTTGCTATTATTGTTAAGTGTTACATATTTACTAGAGATATAGCCTATTTGATTTTTATATTTAACTTTATACCAACCAGAGATAGATTTATCTAAAATCTCAACAGAAGTATTTTTAGGAATAGTAGCTAAAATACTAGAAGAAGTAGAAGCGCTTTTTCTAAAGTTAAGATTGTCAGTAGTAGTACCCTTATCTGAAATAGTAGAAGGTTTATCTATAGATGGTGTATTATTTGAATCACTACTTGTTGTAGCATTCCAAGTTTTTAAACAAGTATAATTTAAATCTACAGCACCTTTTATACCAGGAACAGAGCCTTTTTCTGAATATTGCCACATGGAAAATGGCCTTCCAAAAGTATTATTAGAATTATATTGAGCAACCCATAAATTATTAGAATTTAGAAGATCATCACTAAAATAATGACTACTAAAATCTTTATTTGTATATATACCACTTATGTATCCTTGGGATTTTACTGTATTTAAGAATGAATTAGCTATTTGTGTACCTAAACTTTTCGTTATAGTTACACCGTTTTTACGGGCATAAGATACACTTTCATATTCAAAATCAAAGAAAACAGGATAATTAATACTTTTTTTATAAGGTGATATGGTATTTAAACACATTTGTGCTTCAAGTTTTGCTTGTGCAGCACTAGTTGCATAACTAAACCAGTAAACACCTATTTTAAGTCCTGCATTTATAGCACCTTCAATGTAGTTTTTAAATTGGCTATCAACAGTTGAATTTCCATATCCAGCTCTTATTATTACATAATCGACACCTGAATTTTTAACACTTTGCCAATTTATACTGCCATTCCATTTGCTGACATCAATACCTTTTTCTAAAGGATTTAAATTAATATAAGAAGAATATACATATCCTTCTTTGCCGTTATAATCAATTTTGTACCAGTTATTATTTCTTCCTAAAATTTCAACAGTACTATTTATTTTAAGTGTACCCATTAAACTATTTGAAGAAGATGGTCCACTTCTCACATTCAGATTATCTGTTGTAACGTTGCCACTTCCAATGGATTTAGGATTTGATAAAGTTGTAGTTTCTAAATTAGCTACACTGGGTAAAGACCTACCCAAAGAGCCACCCATACTATAAGTAATTTCCTCTTCTGGATCTACTTGATATTCATCGAACTTATTTATTTCAGTCGAATTACTATTATTGTCATTTGTATTAATTTTGACTTTAAACTCATCATCAGATAAAATTGCAACTTCATCAGCTGATGAAATTATCATATTTTGCGAAGTGATAGCAACACCTAATGATAGGGTTACAAAAGACTTAGCTTTTTTAATCATGTTTTTACCCCTAACTATATAAAATTTTTATGTAAATATATGTAAAATTATACATTAAATAAGTTATTTTTTGTATATTTAAACAAAAATATAAAAAATAAATTGTAAAGTAAAAAGTACTATTATATATTACGAAAATGTAATGTTGCTGAAAGGTATATCCATATTTAAAAGATTAAAAATTTTATATAATGAAATCATATTAAGAGAAGTTAAAGTAATTAACTGGGAGGGAATAGGAAAATGAAAAACATATTAAGTGTTGAAAAAATAGAAAAATACTATGGAAATAAAGATAACGTAACAAAAGCCATAGATAATATAAGTTTAAAAGTTGATGAAGGAGAATTTGTAGGAATAATGGGACCTAGTGGAAGTGGTAAAACTACACTACTTAACTGCATTTCTACAATAGATACTGTCACAACAGGAAATATAATAATAAACGGAAAAGACATAACAAAGTTAAAATCAAAAAAATTGGACAAATTTAGACAAAATGAATTAGGATTTATATTCCAAGATTTTAACTTATTGGATACATTAACTGCTTATGAAAATATAGCATTAGCCCTTACGATAAAAGGAGAAAAAACATCTAAAATAGATGGAAAAATAAAAGAAGTTGCAAAATATTTAGGAATTGAAGCTATTTTAAATAAATACCCTTATCAAATGTCAGGAGGACAAAGACAAAGGGTGGCATCTGCTAGGGCAATAGTTACAGATCCATCATTAATTCTTGCTGATGAGCCAACAGGAGCACTAGATTCTAAATCTGCAAGACTTTTACTTGAAAGATTTGAAAGCTTAAATCAAGATTTAAATGCGACTATATTAATGGTAACTCATGATGCATTTACAGCAAGTTATGCTCACAGAATATTGTTTATCAAGGACGGTAAAATATTTACAGAAGTAGTAAGGGGAAATGATTCTAGAAAGGAATTTTTTAATAGAATAATGGAAGTTATTACTCTAATAGGAGGAGATGACAACAATGTATTCTAAAATAGCATATAAAAATGTTAAAAAAAGTTTTAAAGATTATAGCATATACTTTTTAACTTTAACATTGGCAGTTTGTATATTTTATAGCTTTAACTCTATTGAATCACAAAATGCCATGATGGAGATGAACAAATCAGGCAAAGAATATGTACAAATACTTACTACTATAATATCTTATGCATCTGTATTTGTAGCATTTATTTTAGGAAGTCTTATTCTTTATGCCAATAATTTTTTAATTAAAAAGAGAAATAAAGAGCTGGGAATTTATATGACTCTTGGTATGTCAAAGAATAAAATTTCAAAGATATTAATATTAGAAACATTGATAGTTGGAGCACTTTCTCTTATAAGTGGATTGATTATAGGTTTTATAGTATCACAAGGACTTTCAGTGGTTGTATCTAAATTATTTGATTTTCAAATGACTTCTTATGCATTTATAATATCTGCACCAGCCATAATAAAAACTATTTTATACTTTGGTATAATGTTTATATTAGTTATGATATTTAACTCTTTTGTAATATCAAAATACAAAATAATTGATTTATTGACAGTTGGTAGAAAAACAGAAGAAATAAAATTCAAAAATCCAATTATATATTTAATTACATTTATTTTATGTGTAATTTCTCTAGGAACTGCATATAAATGGGCATTAGATTTAGGAGTAAAGGGTATAAATGAGCCCAAATTTATTGCAGCCATAGGACTTGGAATTATTGGAACAGTATTATTTTTCTTTTCTTTGGCAGGGTTTATACTATATGTAGTTAAAAAGAATAAAAAAGTTTATTTCAAAGGATTAAACATATTTATAGTAAAACAAATAAACAGCAAAGTTAATACAAACTTTTTATCAATGTCAGTTATTTGTCTAATGTTATTTTTAACAATAGGTATGCTATCTACGGGACTTAGTTTTAAAGAGGCTTTAGAATCAGGGCTAAAAGGTTCTACACCATATGATGCCAGTGCATATATGTATGTAAGTCCAGAAGATAAAGCCAGAGATATAGAAAAATCTCTACAACTAATAGGTATTAAATTTGATAAAGATGATAAAGTAGCTTACTTTAATGAATATAAAGATGATAAAAAAATTAAAGATGTTATAACTACATCTAAAGATATTAAAAATTCTGAGTATTTAGTTTACTATGTTAAAGTATCTGATTACAATAAGTTAAGAGAATTAAACAATGAAAAACCGATAAATTTAAAAGAAAATGAAGTTTTAATAACATCAAACTTTTCTAGATTAATACCATCTATAGAAAAGTATATGAAAGACAATGACACAATAAAACTTGATAATAAAACTTATAATATAAAAAATAATAAGGTAATAGAAGATAATTTAAAAACTGATTTTATGCAAAATAATATGCTTACATTAATAGTAAGTGATGATGTATGCAATAACAAAGAATTAACTTCAAGTAATGTAAATGTTAACTTTGCTAATAAGGATAAAGAAAAACGAGAAACTGAGTTTAGTGATAAAATATACTTTTACAAAACTCCTGATACAGACTACGACAAAATGGGATTTGTTATGGGAAATAGTAGAACTGAAATTTACGAAGGAAATAAAGGTACAACAACTATAGTATTATTTTTAGGAATATATATAGGGATAGTATTTTTAATAAGTAGTATGGCAGTTTTAGCACTTCAACAATTAAGTGAAGCAAGTGACTCTATATCAAGATATAAATCATTAAAGAAACTTGGAGTAAATATAAAGAGTATAAATAAAACAATATTTGTGCAAACTTTAGTCTACTTCACTATACCAGTTTTGCTAGCAGTAGTTCACTCAGTAGTAGGAATAAAAATAGCCAATGAATTTATATCAATGTATAATCAACCAGATATAGGATCAACATCACTTGTTACATCAGGAATATTTATATTTGTGTATGCTATTTACTTCTATATAACTTACAGTGGATATAAAAATATAGTAAAAAATAATATATAAAATTAACTTTATTCAAAAATCTATTCACAGGTAGTAAATCTCCTTTGAATAGATTTTTTTGTTATAATTATACAAAGAATAATATGTAAGCAAAATAATTATGAAGTTTAAGGAGTTGAAGATAAGTGGAGAAAATAATAATCGTAGAAGATGGTAAAATAATTAGAGAAGAGTTACAAAGTTTTTTAGGACGATATGGATATGAAGTTGTGGTACCTAGAGAACTTGAAAATATAGTAGAGTTTATATTAAAGGAAAATAGTGATTTGGTTTTATTAGATATAAACCTTCCAATTTATGATGGATATTACATATGTAGAGAAATTAGAAAAAAATCAGAAGTACCTATAATAATTGTTACAAGTAGAGATAGCGATATGGATGAGCTTATGAGCATGAACTTAGGAGCGGATGATTTTGTTACAAAGCCTTATAATACTCAAATTTTATTGGCGAGAATTGCAGCTTTGCTAAAAAGAAGCAACAACAAAACAACTTCAAACAACATATTAAATTATAAAAACCTTCAGCTGAATTTATCTAATGCAAAAATTACATGTGAAAATAAAGAAGCTGAATTAACTAAAAATGAGGTGAAAATTCTTTCTTATTTAATGAATCACCAAGGACAAATTGTATCGAGAGATTTACTTATGGAGTATTTGTGGAGTACGGATTATTTTGTAGATGATAGTACATTAACAGTGAATATAACTAGACTTCGTAAAAAACTAGAAGAAATAGGCATAGAAAATGTAATAGAAACAAGAAGAGGATTGGGGTATATAATGCCATGAAAATGCTAGATTATCTTAAGGAAAAAAGTATATTTTTAAGTGTAAATTTAATGTTTTTCATAATGATTTCAATAGTTATGTATTTTTCTAATATAAGTTTTGTTATTATTTTTCTTGTATTTTTTATATGGTTTTTCCCTTTATCAACTTATATACTAATAGAGTATATGAAATACAGAAAATACTTCAGTAATATAAACAATATTTTGGAAGGTCTAGATAAAAAATATCTTCTGCCAGAGGTTTTACAAGAGCCAAATTTTATGGTGGGAGAAAATATAAATGATATATTAAAAGAATTGAGCAGGGATATGCATGAACAAGTTAAACATTATAGAAATATTCAAGAAGAATATAGAGAATATATTGAAATGTGGGTTCATGAAATAAAAACTCCTATAGCATCTAGTAAACTTCTTATAGAAAATAATACTAATGAAGTAACTAGAAAAATCGATACCCAAATGGATAGAATAGAAAACTATGTAGAACAAGTACTTTATTATTCTAGAAGTGATGAGGTGGGTAAGGATTATATTATAAAAAAAGTAGGGCTGTCAAAATTAGTTAAAGATGTAATTAAAAGAAATCAGCGAGATTTTATAAGTAAAAGAATAAGTCTTCAACTGGGAGATTTAGATGAAATTATTTATAGTGATACTAAGTGGGTTGAGTTTATCTTAAATCAAATTATAGGAAATGCCATAAAGTACTCCAAGGGAAAAGACGACAAAATTGAAATTTACTCAAAGAAAATATCTAGTGCCGTAATTTTAACTATAAAAGATCATGGTGTGGGTATAATTGAAAGAGATTTAAACAGAGTATTTGAAAAAGGGTTTACAGGAGAAAATGGTAGAAAATTTGGCAAAAGTACGGGCATAGGTCTATATTTATGCAAAAAATTAACAGACAAACTTGGTTTGGGACTTCAAGTTCAATCAGAAGAAAATGTGGGAACAGAAATAAGTATAATCTTTCCAAAATCAGAAAATATATCAGAATAAAAAGCTACAACTTAAGTTGTATATTTTAAAATGGACCTAAGCCCTGTATATATGTATTTATTATTTGTATTTTATTACTGATTTTCATAAAAAGTTTTTGGACTTATAGTTTAGTGGGAGTTGGGGTGATTTTATTTATTCAATGGGAGTATTTAAATTTAAAACATCCAGAGCGATTTTCACCAATTTCTAATAAAATTTTAAGATGTACAAGAAAAAATCTAAAGAGATTGCATAAATAAAGGGCTATCTTGAGACAATAAAAATTGTTTTGAGATAGTCCTTTTATATTATCTTAGTTTTAAAAAAGCTAATAATATAAGTGTTGCACCACTTAGCCAAGAAAGATTAAGATTAGTTTTTTCTGAGATTTTATTTCCTAAAAAACAACCAGTTAATATAGCAATCATATTTATAATAAGTGAAAAAATAATTATCTCAGTAAAATTTACGGCAACTAAACCTGTTCCAAATCCAGCAGCAAGGCCATCTAGAGACAAAGCTATGGCAAGGGATAAAGATTCCTTAGGTGAAAGTATTAAAGAGTGGTCCACATCAGCAGCTGTATTATCTATACAAACTTTTAAGAAAAATCTAAAATCAGATAATTCAAATTGGTAATTGCGAGATAAGGAACCCTCAGGACCTATCAAAGCTTTCAAAGTACTATCAAATAATTTAGCCAAGCCTAACATTAAAAGCAGAGCAAAGCAAATGCTAGTTGTAAAAGTAGATGGTATAAACTTACTTATTATACCACCAGCAAATAATGCTATTGCTAAAATAGTTGAGCAGACAACATTGATAATTATAGCTGATTTAAAGGGAATTTTAATTTTACTTGTACCATAGGCAAAACTGGCTACAAAAGCATCCATGGATAGAGCACTAACAAGTAAAATAGCATCTATTGAAGATAAAAAACTTAATGAAGAAAACATAGACACCCCCCCTCACATTTGACTCTGTATTAACAATATATGAATGACAATAAATATAATAAGAAAAAAAAGACTAGGTGATGAAATGATAAAAATATTATTTTTTATAATTACTATATTTGCACTTGTTATGGTTTTATATAAAAGAATAGCAAAATGTAGATACATAAGTATAAGGGATTTGCTTTATAATATAAATAAACAGTATAAAGATATTTTTAGAGGAAAAAAATCAGATTTAAAAATATGGCAATGGTGGGTATTTGTAATTTCACAGATGATTATAATATTTGCTGTAGTTAGAGGCTTATTTGAAAAATTATACGAATATATAAGTGAAGATTATGTAGTTGCCATAAAAGTTTCTACAGATATAATAATATTTGTGCTTATTTACTTTATAGTGGGATATTTTATGTATTCAACTAAAAAGATTTATAAATTTTTATATAAAATAGAAGACAAAAATACTAAAACAGATTTAATAATAAGTTTTTTTATAATTAGTATTTATACAACAATATTGATATTATTTCCCGAGCAATTTGCCCAAATCTACATAATAGGTCTAGTGGGAGTTAGTATAAGTTATATTTTAAATTTAAAAGTATTGATAAGTGTAATTAGAAGTCCACAGATAATAGAAGTGAAAATAAATAATAATTCTAAAGTAGAAGAAAATGATGTGGGACTTATTTCTGGAATATTGTTGTTTATGGTAATTGTAAGTTTGTATTTGGGGGTTTGTTTTATAAGCAATGGATCTATAAAGGCTTACAGCAATAATCCCACTTATTATGATTTGTTTTATTATACTATAATCACATTTTCCACAATTGGATATGGAGATATATGCCCTGTGTCTATAGTTGCCAAGTTTATGAGTATAGTGATTTCGCTTACAAGTATAATTTGTTTAACCATATTTATATCATCTATGTTGTCATATAAAAGTGAAAAATAATTTTAGTAAAAATATGATAAATAGAAAGATTTAGCAATAATCTTGAGATTTTTTGTATCATGTGATATACTAATCATTGAATTAATAATAAAGAAGGTGAGAGTATGGCAGTAGGAGAAAAAACATTAGCTACAAATAAAAAAGCTAGACATGAGTATTTCATAGAAGAAACTTATGAATGTGGAATAGAATTAAAAGGGACAGAAGTTAAATCAATCAGAGCAGGTAGAGTTAACCTAAAGGAAGGTTTTGCATCTGTAGATAATTCGGAAGTTTTCCTAAAACAAGTTCATATAAGTCCATACGATCAAGGGAACTCTTTTTATAAGATAGACCCACTTCGTGTTAGAAAATTATTACTTCATAAACATGAAATTAGAAAATTGATAGGGGCGACTACTATCAAAGGATACTCTTTAGTTCCTATGAGAATGTACCTGAAAAACGGTAGGGTTAAACTTGAATTAGGTTTAGCAAAAGGTAAAAAACTTTATGATAAACGTCAAGATTTAGCTAAGAAGGATGCTCAAAGAAGAATTGAAAGAGAAATGACTGGTAAATACTAAGTTAATTAGTAAATTGATTCTAGTTGATTTTTACTTGAAAAAGTAATATATTATATATACAGTAAAATTAAATATTGAATTGGTGAAAATAAAAAGTTTGCAAATACAGCAGTCTCTATGACTTTAAACATCCTAAGGGGGTGTACTGGTTTCGACGTGGGTTCGGAACTTGGGGCAGCGTGTCGTGTTACTCTGGGTCACGTAAAAACTGGGGAATTTAAAATAAACGCAAACGATAATTACGCTTTAGCAGCTTAATAATGCTGCTCGAC
>OGCQ01001923.1_pt1 | contig 23072 bp, 16 predicted proteins | sample 1570161 | NCBI WGS metagenome assembly OGCQ01 (sample SAMEA4384402, study PRJEB24528) | human gut metagenome
TTCCAGAACTTCTTTAACAAATACGATAAGAAAGGCGGTATGACCGGTACTGCCCTTACTGAGGAGAAAGAGTTCCGTGATATCTATGCTATGGACGTTGTTGAGATCCCGACCAATAAGCCGGTTCAGCGTAAGGATTTAGACGATGCCGTATATATGACAAAGAAAGAGAAATTCAATGCAGTTGTCCAGTCTGTAAAGGAAGCTCATGAGAAGCAGCAGCCTGTACTGGTTGGTACTATCACTATCGAGACTTCCGAGCTCATCAGCCGTATGCTGAAGAGAGAAGGAATTCCGCACAATGTATTGAATGCCAAGTTCCATGAGCTTGAGGCTGAGATCGTAGCACAGGCTGGTCAGGCCGGTGCAGTTACCATCGCAACCAATATGGCAGGTCGTGGTACGGATATTAAGCTTGACGATGTATCAAGAGCAGCTGGCGGTCTGAAAATCATTGGTACAGAGCGTCATGAGTCCAGACGTATTGATAACCAGCTGCGTGGACGTTCCGGACGTCAGGGAGATCCAGGAGAATCCCGCTTCTACATTTCCCTGGAGGATGACTTGATGCGTCTGTTCGGATCTGAGCGTCTGATGAAGGTGTTCACTTCCCTTGGTGTAGCTGAGAATGAGCAGATCGAGCACAAGATGCTTTCCAATGCAATCGAGAAGGCACAGGAGAAGATTGAGTTCAACAACTTCGGTATCCGTAAGAATCTTCTTGATTATGACCAGGTTAACAATGAGCAGCGTGAGATCATCTACAAAGAGCGCCGCCAGGTACTGGATGGTGAGAACATGCGCGATGCCATCTACAAGATGATTACAGATATTGTAGATAATGCAGTAGATATGTGTTTCTCTGAGGATGTAGATTCTGAAGAGTGGGATCTGAATGAGTTCAACAGTGTTCTCCGTCAGATCATCCCAATCGAGCCGCTTACAGCTGAGAAGGTTAAGGGTAAGAAAAAGAATGAGATGAAGCATCTGATCAAGGAGGAGGCTGTGAAGCTTTACGAGGCGAAGGAGTCCGAATTCCCGGAGCCGGAGCAGCTGCGTGAGCTTGAGCGAGTTATCCTTCTGAAGAGCATTGACAGCAAGTGGATGGATCACATTGATGACATGGAGATTCTCCGCCAGGGTATCGGCCTGACTGCTTATGGCCAGAGAGATCCGGTTGTTGAGTACAAGATGGCTGCATTTGATATGTTTAACAGCATGATCACTTCCATTCAGGAGGACACCGTCAGAATGCTGTATCATGTTCATGTTGAGCAGAAAATCGAGCGTGAGCAGGTGGCTAAGGTTACTGGTACTAACAAGGATGATTCCAGTGTTCGTAAGCCGGTTCAGAGAAAAGAAATTAAGGTATATCCGAATGATCCGTGTCCTTGCGGAAGCGGTAAGAAGTATAAACAGTGCTGCGGCAGAAAGACTGCTAATGTTTAAATCAGAGTGATTATAGAGAGCGAATTTCCAGAGGCGGGAGGTCTTGGAAATTCGCTCTTTTCCTATTTTGTGGATTGGTCGTTATCCCGCAACTTTATTGTTTTTTTCTAATCTATCATTGCCAAGAAAGTATAGGGAAACCACTCACTCACCCTCCCCCTTTCGTTAAAAGTTCATACTAACCAGCCAGTACACATTGCTCAAATGCGTCCCTCCTAAAGAACTTTTCAACCAATTAAATAACAATTATAGTGTCTGGCTCGGCGCAGTACCAAATTGTTTTTTATAGGCCCGGGAGAAGGTGGTATAGTCGGAGAAGCCGCTTAACTGGGCGGCCTTCAGGATGGGGGTGCCTTTGGAAATTTTTGTGCGGGCGAGAAGAAGGCGCTTGCTAATGATGTAGTTGTGGATGGTGTAACCGGTTTCCTCCTTGAATTTCCGCATCATGTGATACTTGCTCAGGTAGTATTTCCGCGCAAGGGTTTCAATGGAAAGATCTTCAGTAAGGTTGTGGTTAATATAACGGAGAAGCTCTTCTATCTGGGAATCACTGCTGTAGGAGCGAGCGTCGTAAATGTACTGCTTTTCCAGAAAAATGCGGTTTACATAAACCATGAACTGGGTAAAAAGAGCTGAGCCAAGAAGCTCGCTTCCAAATTTTTCGTCTTTCAAGGCAGCTTCCAGTTCGTAGAGAAGCTGCTTTAATTTTTCCTGAGAGTCAGAGTCCAGACGGATTAGATTGTAACTCCGGTCAATCGCCTTCTGAAAACAGCGGAGTAGTTCTGTGGATTTGATGTCATCGCGGATCCATAGTACAAAACGTTCGTATGGAACCGAAAAATCAATTTCCGGTTTGTGTATGGCGTGACGGTTCACAAGGAGAATGTCCCAGGGCTTCAGGTAGTAGGACTTTCCCTCAATGTGGTAGGCTGCCTTTCCGGAAAGAAAGATGATCACCTTGTGAAAATCATGATAATGGTAGGAAAATTCTCGCTTGGTCTGATCCTTGATGTGAAAAAGCCGGAAATCCTGCTCCAGATAGCCGGTTTTTTCAGTAGGCTCATTGAAAGAATTCATATGTTATGGCTCCTGTTTTAACTATAGTGTGTATGGAACCGCAAACTTTGCTTGCAGCTACGTTTGCGTAGCATCATAATTCAATTCTGTGCTTGAAATATGACTTTATTATAAATGAAATACCGCATTTTTTGCAATATATTTCGCAAGTTATTCTATGTACATGGGAAAAATAAACGCTATACTGGATATATAAGATGTGATTTGAGAAAAAAGATCACGGGCGCTTCGTCAGAAAGGAATTGAAAACAATGAGAGACAGCATTATCATGACAAAATATCAGGGCTTTGGAAATGATTATCTGGTACTGGATGCGAAGAAAAACCAGCTTCAGCTGCAGGGCAAAAAAGTTGCGCTTCTTTGCCAGCGGGGGTTCGGACTTGGAGCGGATGGTGTGCTTTACGGACCAGTTGACATTAACGGAAAAATGGGAATGCGTATTTTTAATTCCGATGGAAGTGAAGCTGCAATCAGTGGAAACGGTGTCTGTATTTTTGCAAAATATCTTATGGACAATGAGTATGTTACAGAGAAAAAATTTGCCATTGAGACTTTATCCGGAACAATCGAAGTAGAGTGTCTGAATGCCAGAGCGACAGAGTTCCGCGTAAATATGGGCAAAGCCTCTTTTCTTTCCAGAGAGATTCCGGTAACTGGCGAGGTGCGTGAGGTGATCAATGAGCCATTTACATTTAACAAGAAAGAATACAAGGCAACTTGTCTCACAGTAGGAAATCCACACTGCATTATTTTCATGGATCAGGTATCTCAGGAAAAAGTAAGGGAGCTGGGGCCATATGTGGAAAATGCAGATGAGTTCCCGGAAAGAGTGAACCTGCAGATCTGCCGTCAGATTGATAAAGGAAATCTGGATATCGAGATCTGGGAGCGTGGCTCCGGTTACACAAAAGCTTCCGGTACAGGAAGCTGTGCGGCAGCCATTGCAGCCTACCGAAAAGGTCTGATGGAAAACAGAATCAATGTAAACCAGCCAGGTGGTATGATCCAGATCGACATTAAAGAAGACGGAACTATTTTTATGACAGGAACTGTTGGATATATTGCGGAGATGAGCGTGGCTGAGAGCTTTTTCTCATAGAAAGAAAATATGGTGCATATGGCGCATCCCAACGGCCGGGGCTGTGTAGCGGTAGCTACGGCGACTGACGTAGGAGCAGCAGATGAAAAATCAGACAAGTCAATATGGCAGTTGCTTAATTTTCAATGTAGGAGAATCCAGGTATAGAAGTAAGAAGACTTCCGTGCCTGGATTCTTTTTTGCTGCAAATGGGGGGATGTCTGTAAGCGATGTCATTATGCCTAAAGAGAGGAAAGCATTTTTTAAAATATGGAGACGGAATCAGCATGTTGATATACGAAACAGCCCCTCTTGTTGATAAAAAAAGTGCAATGTCTAAACTAAAAATAGATAGACATTTCTAACATAATTCTGTAAAATAAACAAAGGTTAGAAAACACTAATAATAGTTAAACAAGGAGGAAGAGAATGGCTGACAAAAAGTTATTAAGAAAAATTGCTCCGATCATTATGAGTGCAGCTGTAGCGATGACCAGTTCACCGGTTGGAGTTATGGCAGAGGAATTTATTTCTGGAGAAGCAGCTGTTGAGGTATCTGAGGAGACTACATATGGTTCTGATGAGATTTCAGACGACTATGACGAATCATCAGAGGCTGACGATTCAGCAGATTTTGGTACAGACACAGAGGATGGTTTTGAATCTGGAGAAGCCGCAGAAGAGGAGTCTGGATTTGAGGACGGCGAAACCGGAGACACAGAAGATGCTTTTTTAGCAGACACTGAGGGCGAAACCAACAATGAAGCGGGAGCTGTGAAAACAGTGGAGGATGGTCAGATCGTACTGATGAACATTCCCTATGAAGCTTTTTACAGATCTGAGTTGAAAAACAATGATGTAAAAGTAGATGCATTTACATCCGCGACGAAAGCAAAAACAAAGATGAGCGGCGTGATGAATGGAAATGCTGCTTATCATACAAGCGCGGAAGGAAATGAACTTGCAGGTGTTACTTTTCCGGTAAAAGTGAATAAAGCTTCTGATTTGGAAAATTTTAAACAGATTACAGACAGCACTACTATAGAGATTACTACGAACATGAAAGGCCAGGTAAGTACTAATACATATACTGGTGCAGCGGCTCTTATTGAACAGCCAAGCTATACTTATTATGTTCCGGCAGAAACTCCTGCATATTACAAGGAAATGAGCGTAGATGAGAACGAAAATATTTCTTTTGGCGCTGTTCAGGGAATGTCCGAACAGAATGTTAGTGTGAATGCTGAATTAAAGCTTAATTCCAAATATGGAGATTATCAGCTTGAGCTGGATGAGACAGCAGTAAAGGCAGTAGTAAATGCATCTAATGGTGATAAGATTTATGGTGTAATCATCAATACAACAGACGGAACCACTTATGCACTCCGTCATCTTGAGAATATCTGGAAAGGAAAAGAACTTGCATGGAGCACCGGCTTTACAACAGAATCTCACGGTTGCCCAATAAGCTCTGACCACTACAAATCCATGATGGGAAAAACTATTTCCAGCGTAACGTACTATACGGATAAGGGGGAAATTAATTTTGATATTCCAGATACTTATGTTCCGGTAAAAACAGGTGTCAGTGCAACCGTTGACAACATCAAGGTAACAGATGCAGAGGTTAAAGTTGAATTATCTGAAGCACTTCCATCTGATTATTCAAAGAAATATGCAGTTGATGATGTGGAAGCAGCGACAACAGAGACAGGAGTAAAGGTTACAAATCTTACACCTGGAACACATACTCTGACAATTTCCGATGCAAATGGAAAATATGCTCCTGTCAGCGCTACTTTTACAGCAACAACAGATACTGTAATGGCTTCCTATGATGAGTATGAAGGAAAACTGGTTGCTGCGGCAGATATTACCGCTGAGCAGTTTGTTGCATTTACCAAAACAGTTTCAAAAGTAAAAATTGGTGACCAAGAGTATGCTGCAAGCGGAAAAGGTGCTGTGAAGATTGTTCAGGAGGATGGAACTCTTGATTATTCTAAAACAGCTGTAAACGATGGAGATACAGTAGTTGTAAGTGCTGCCGGATACCCAGATGTAACATTTGTTTACAACGAAAACGTATATGTATACGCAGGTCTTACATGGGCTGAGTACTGGGCTTCCGAGGATGTATACAATGCAGGCTCCACAGCTTCTTCTGAAGAAAAAGACAGAAGAGGTGAGTCAGACCTTGGAGCATTTGATGCTGTAACAAGAGCAACTGCAAACCATGGCCTTCACAGAGGAAGCTTCCAGGCAATCGCGGTTCTTAATGGAAAAACAGTTTCCCACTGGAGCGCAGACGGAAAAACAGTTTATTATGCCGATGGAACATCAGAAGTATTTAACCGGAACAATGTAACCGGATATACCGTAACTGGACTGAAATATGTACCGGTTGAGATTAAGAGAGCTGACCTTGCTGCTTTTGCAGAAAGCCATGCAATTGTAAAAAATGGCGGACAGCTGATCGGCGGTTATGGCGAGAAAGAACTGAAATCCTATGAAGCTGTTGCAAATGTAACTGCAAATACAAATGGTTTGAAAAAAGTTACAAAAGCTGAAGACGGAAGCTTTGTAATCGGAGCAAGACAGAACGGAACTGAGTCTGGTATCAAAGATGCAGAGCTGAAAGTGGCAGACGGAATTACAGCAACTGTAAAACCTGGAAATGGTTCTTATGGTGAGTTCCTGAGAGTTGACCTGACTGGAAACTATGGCGATCTTGGTGCACATATGCAGTCTGTTGAGTGGGCATATTATGGAAATGATTCCACTTATACAAACAGACTTGCAAACTATGGAACAAAATTTGCAGCTGATAACTGGATGCATAAAATGATGGGTATCCAGCTTGGTCTTACAGAATCTGGAAGATGCAAGCTTCCGGAAGGAACTGACGGAACTGGTTACTGGATCCTTACTGTTCATGCCCTTGGATACCAGGATTACGTTGTAAAATTCCAGGCAACAGCTGAGAATATTGCAAAACCTGCAGGTGATGCAGATTCCACACCACTGGAAAACATTATCGCAGAAGCAAAAGCCCTGAACGAGGCTGATTATACTCCGGAGAGCTGGGCTGCTGCAAAAGACAGCATTGCAAATGAGCTTGAAGAGTGCGAGGAAATGCTTGCAAATATTAAGAATCAGACAACTTATGGCGTAGAAGAGCAGATCGGACATTTAAGAGAAGCTCTTAACATGCTTGTAAAAGCTCCGGCTCCAACCGCAACACCGGCACAGCCGACTGCAACACCAGCCCCGGCGCAGCCGACCGCAACACCGACCCCTGCACAGCCAACTGTAGCACCTACACAGCCAACTGTAACTCCGGCACCGACTGCAGCACCGGCCAAAGGAATTACAGCAACTGCAAAAGCTTCCACAATTTACACCAAAGGAAAAACCTCTACAACCATTACGGTTGTAAAAAATGATGTAACTGGAAAAGTTAAATTTACATCCAGCAACAAGAAAGTAGCGACTGTTTCCTCCAAAGGCGTTGTAAAAGCGAAAAAAGCGGGAAAGACAACCATTACTGTAAAGGTTGGAAATTACACTAAGAAGGTAGTAATCCAGGTTAAGAAACCTTCTCTGAAGCTTGCAAAATCTTCTGCAACAATCAAGAAAGGCAAAACAGTAAAAATCAAAGCAACCGCAACACCATCCGGAAAAGTAACATATAAGTCCAGCAACAAGAAAGTAGCGACTGTTACTGCAAAAGGTGTTGTAAAAGGTAAGAAGAAAGGTACTGCAACCATCACTGTTACAAGTAATGGAGTATCTAAGAAATTCAAAGTAAAAGTAAAATAATGATTACAAAGCTTTTACGATAACAAATAATACTTGTGCAAAAGCAAGGCAAAGGAACGGGGGCCGTTTTTAACAGCCCCTGCTTTTGCTTGTAAAAAGAAACTTATTTTACTACATATTTTAACAGGAGACAGCATGAAAAAACGAGACGGTGATAAGAATCCTTTTGAAAAAAAGAATCTGGTGAAACTTGCTCCGGCAGCAGTGGTTATTGCTGCTGTGGCTGCAGCAGGTGCTCAGGCTGGCAGCAGTGGAAAAGAAGTGACTGCTGAAACCAGAGAGGTTGTAAAATCCCAGGATCTGGAATCGCTTTTGAAAACAGCCTATTCCTATGAGACAGCAGATGACGAGGCAGAAGAGGAGAGTCTGCTGAAAACAGGCAAAAACACATCATCAGCTTCTTCAAAGAAAAAAACTTCCAAAATTTCAAAGAAAAAAAATGGTATAAAAAAAGGAAGCTCAAAGACCCTTCCAGTAAAAACGGCTGCATCTTCAGGGGTAGGTCAGGGCTCCACCACTACACCAACTACAGAAGTTCCGGAAGGCGGCTATAAAGATGGAACTTACCAGGGCAGCGGTACTGGCTTTGGGGGAATGATTACCGTACAGGTAACTGTATCAGGTGGGAAAATCACAGCTGTTGATATATTGAGTGCCTCTGGAGAAACAGGCTCTTATTTTGCCTCCGCACAGGGCGTTGTAAGTAAGGTTTTATCAAGCCAGTCCCCGAATGTGGATGCAGTCAGCGGTGCAACTTACTCCTCAAACGGAATTATCCAGGCAGTACAGAATGCCCTTTCACAGGCAGGAAACAGTGATTCTGCCACACCAACTCCAACGCCAACGCCAAAACCTGCAAAGAAACCGAAGAAAGATACTTCTGTCAGCTATAAAGATGGCGTATATGAGGGACAGGCAGAAGGCTTTGATGGAACCGTAACGGTAAAGGTTACAATAAAAAATGGAAAAATCAAAAAAATAAGCAACACAAATACAGATACACCTGAATTTTTTTATAAAGCATGGAAAACAATCAAGTCCAATGTGATTTCCAGACAGAGTACTTCTGAAATTGATACTGTAAGTGGGGCAACATTTTCTTCAAATGGAATTCTCGGAGCTTTATCCCAGGCTCTTTCAAAGGCTGATCAATCAGGAACTACAGACTCAAAGGAAGAAGATATAACTCCAACCCCGACTACTGTACCTGATGAAACTGTAACACCAATTCCAACGGAGATTCCACAGCCTACCAAGACTCCGGATAATCCGTCAGATGAGCAGCCGGTTGTAAATCTTTTGAAAGATGGCACCTATACAGGGTCTGCAATGGGATATTCCGGACAGGTTAACATAACACTGACGATTAAAGATGGAAAAATTACGGAAGTAACAAATACAAACTCAGATACCCGAAGCTTTTTCAATAAGGCATGGAGATCCATACAGCCTAAAATACTGGAAAAGCAGAGTACAGAAGGAATTGACACTGTAAGTGGTGCAACATTTTCTTCTATGGGAATTCTGGATGCGTCCAAAATAGCACTGGAGCAGGCAAAAAATACAGAGGTACAGCCTTCAGTAACGCCAGAGCCCACTGAGGCGCCGGATTCCACCGAGAAGCCAGAACCCACAAATACGCCAAAGCCGACTTCTGTTCCGGAACCAACGACTGCACCGGAGCCTACAGCTGTACCAGAGCCTACTGAAACGCCAGAGCCAACTTCTGTACCGGAACCGACGGATACACCAGAGAATTCTGTAACGCCGGAACCCACAGCTACGCCAGAACCCACGCCTGTGCCTGCTGGTGCATATACAGATGGAACCTACACTGGTATTGGAGAAGGTAATGACGGACCAGACAGTGTACAGGTTACCGTAACAATATCCGGAGGACAGATTGTGGGAGCAACCTATTTTTCCTATGATGATGAAGAATATGTAGATACAGCCTGGGCAGGAATTCTTGGACAGGTTATGGGAAAGCAGTCAGCAGACAGTGTAGATACAGTATCTGGATGCACATATTCTTCCCAGGGAATTATTCAGGCATTTCGAAATGCATTAAATCAGGCAAAAGGAGCATAATCCATGAAATACCAGAGTTTTATTATGAGAGTTTTATGTCTGCTTCTGATCGTTGGCGCCGTCCTTGGCTACAACTCCATGCAGAAAAAAGACAGTGATACCGAAAAAGACCAGCAGATCGCCAGTCTGACAACCAGAGTGGAGGCCTTGGAAAAACAGCAGGATGAGATATTAAGTGCCCTTGAAGAGGTTGCAAAAGCGCAGGAAGAGGCGAAGAAAAAAGCAGAAGAGGAAGCGAAGAATCAAAAAGCACAGGAGAAAGAAATATCTTCCGGGGATGCTTCCGAGGACGCGAAAAAAGATGACGAAAATACAGATGAGACAGAGGCTGAGAACGCTTCTTCTGAGGAAGAAAGTGAAGATCTTGTCTACAAAAACGGAACCTACACAGGAGACGGCCAGGGCTTTGGCGGCAACATCCAGGTTCAGGTTACACTTGAAAATGACACGATTACAGACATTCAGGTGGTAAGTGCACCAGGCGAAGACTCTGCATACCTTTCCCAGGGACAGGGCGTGATCAGCACCATTCTGGCTTCCCAGAGTACAGACGTTGACACCATTTCCGGCGCAACCTTCAGTTCCACTGGAATTATCAACGCTGTAAATGATGCACTTGGAAAGGCGGAAAATCAATGAAAAAGAGACAGAGAAAAATCCGGCTGATCCGCGCCGGCATCCAGCTTCTGTTTTTCATTTTTGCTCCGGCACTTTTTTCCACGGCATTCGCAGGCGTGAAGTCCATTTTTCAGGCAATCGCAGCACATCAGACAATCAGCTGGAATTCCTTTCTGGATGTGACTGCCGTGCTGCTGGTGGTAACCTGCCTGTTCGGACGGCATTTCTGCGGATATGCCTGCGCATTTGGTTCCCTTGGGGATGCATTGTATGAGCTGACTGTGTTTATCCGCCAGAAGGTTTTTCATAAAAAAGGCCGTCACGGATATTCAGAAAAAGCCATTCGTATTTTGCAGAAGGTGAAATATATCTGGCTTCTGGTGCTTCTTGTATCTATCCTTACCGGCTGGTACAGCAAGCTTCAGGGCATGAGCCCCTGGGATGTGTTTTCCATGCTCACCGCTGGCAGACTTCCCGGCGCCGCCTACAAGGTGGGGATTGTGCTGCTGCTTCTGATCATGATCGGAATGTGCACCCAGGAAAGATTTTTCTGCCAGTTCCTCTGCCCAATGGGCGCGATTTTTGCTATAATGCCTATAGCACCCTCTGCACTGTTCAACCGTGACAGAAGCACCTGTCCGGCGAAATGCGGAGCCTGCAAAAAGCGCTGTCCTGCTCATCTGGACATTGACGGTGATACCCTTCTCTCAGGAGAATGTATCTGCTGCCACGCCTGCCAGGGAATCTGCCCGAAGAAGAATATCCGGATCGGGATTCCGAAGATGAAAGATGAGAGCTCTTTTTAAACACGCGCTTGGAAAAGATGGGCGAAAGCTATTGGAAAGTAAGAGAAAATAAAATCAGAAAGAACAGGATATGAGTAAAAAAAGAAGTAAAGTAAGATTTCAGAATGAATTCGATTTAATTAAGGTACATTATAAAAAGCAGTCCAGAGGTCAATCACTTACCTGCTTGGATATGTTTAATGGGAGAAGGCATTTGAGAAAGAGAAGTGCGGCAGGAATCCTCTGGGGCAGCCTGCTTCTCACTGTCATTTCCGCAACAGTACTGGGAAAAACAACTACAGTTGTTTATGCATCTGACGTGGAAAAATACACCAACGCAGATTTCGCAATGGACACGGTAGTTTCCGAAACCCTTTATACCTCAGGCGAGGACATCAACACCCAGATTGGCGAAAAGCTCCGCGAAATGGAAACCACCCTCCTTTCCTGGACAGAGGAAAACTCCCAGATTTCTCAGTTGAACAATGCTGATGGCAAGACCATGGAAGTCTCTGATGAACTTGCCGCCGACCTTGAGAAAATTCGCCAGCTTTCCCAGGAATCCGACGGTGCTTTTGACCCCACCCTTGGAAAAATCATCCGTCTGTGGGACATTGACGGCGAGAATCCTCATGTCCCGGACCAGTCCGAAATTGACACTCTTCTTCCCGAAGTGGGATACGAGAAAATTCAGATGGACGGAAACAATGTAACCCTTCTTGATGGCTGTACCCTGGATCTTGGTGCCGTTGGAAAAGGCATGGGCTGTGACCTGATTATGGACTACCTTAGAAGCCAGCCCGATGTTTCTGGTATGATCCTGAACCTAGGCGGCAGCAGTGTCATGACCTACGGCGAAAAGCCAGACGGTTCCCCCTGGAAAGTAGCCCTCACCGATCCCCGTGACACCGAAGGTGACTACCTTGGCGCCATCACCCTGGACGCCAACCAGTTCCTTTCCACCTCCGGCGACTACGAAAAATACTTCATAGATGATGGAATCCGCTACCACCACATCCTGGATCCAAAGACCGGTTACCCGGTCTGGAATGGTCTCACCTCTGTTACCATCATCTGCGACCAGGGTTATCTGGCCGACGGCCTTTCCACCGCTTGCTTCGTCCTGGGTATGGACGCCGCGAAACCTCTTTTAGAGAAATATGATGCAGAAGCCGTATTCGTTGATGAAGACAAAAATGTGTATGTGACAAGTGGATTGATGGATAAATTCGAATTAATGAAAGACGGATATATAGTAAACGAATTATAAGTTGTCCATGATAGATTCATAGAAACTGATAGCTTATGGAATAGCAAGAAGAGCTCCCGACGATAGTTCAAAACTATCGCCTGGAGCTCTTTTTCAACCAACAGCATTTGGGCTGGGTATATTCCTAAGCGGGGCATTCAAGGCGCGCCCTTAATGGAGCGGAGATCCACTGCTTACGAAGACTTAACATCGAAGGCTCTCCTGAGATGTTTAGTCGCAGTTAGCAGTTAGCTCCGCGGAATGTTGCGCCTCCCCGCGTGGAATATATCCAGTCCAAACGCGTCCGGTACTAATACCTTACGGAATTCTTTTTAAAACTTCCTTCGTCAGCACTCCAATCAGCAGTCCTGTAATTACTCCGGAAACCATCAGCGCCGGAGCATAATAATACAACAGTCCCACCGTATGTGTTGCCGGAATCGCCACCAGCAGCTGACCAATGTTATGGGAAACGCCACCAGCCACACTTACACCCAGCTGCCCGAATCCAATCTTATTTTTTACAAAAACCATCACGATCAAACTAAGGGTCGCCCCCGCCAGACTATACATAATACTGGAGCCGCTTCCAAACATAAAACCGATAATAAAAATTCTCACAATGGAAACCAGCGCCGCTTCTTTCCACGTATATCTCTCCAGCACAAAAAGCACCGCCAGATTTGCAAGCCCCAGCTTCATTCCCGGAATTCCCGCAAAAAATGGAATCAACGACTCCACATACCCGAAAATAATGGCAATGGCTGCAAACAGCCCAAGATACGCTGTCTTTTTCTGATCCATCACTTACACCACTGCGTCAAATCCACTCTCGGAATCCTGTGAATCTGAATCGCCCTCTCCCTGAATGACTACTCTGTTTGGCAGGCACACAATATATCCGCCTGCACTGCCCACTGCCGGCTGCTTCATGCAAAGATGATCCGGACAGTCCGCATCTGTCATCTTTACCTCGCCGTCCTTAATTTCACACACATTGGTATCCCCAATCTGGATCACCTGATCCTCCGCCAGTGAATAAGTCCCATAAAGCTCCCCATCCACCATAATCTGAATCGACCCATGAGTTCCATGTGGAACCGCATAAACAAAAATACAAAGCACCACTGAAATAACCAATAGTGCACCAATAAATACCGCTTCTTTTTTCTTCAAAAATGATACCTCTTCATTAATCGCTTTAACCAAAATCATTATATCATAGAACCATGACCCACAAACGGACTATTAGTTTATGATATAAGAAATACAGAAATTTTTCAACCTATTCTAAAATCCATTTTTGAGAAAAAATCGCAACAGAGAGAATGCCTGTTATTCATAAAGAAAACGGTAACGTGTGGCTGTTCCTTTCCACACCGCTTTTTATTGTAATTTTCCACGGAATATGCTATTGTATAGTTTGAAAGTCTGTGTGCCGTGCGGATCGCGGGAATGATTTTTCAAACACGTTCCAGGCCGGCGGCATTGTTGGAGAAATGTAACGATTCAGAAAACACTGGACTGTTACACAGAAATATTAGAAAGAAGGTGAAGCTATGGTTGAATTAGACCAGTTCAAGAGCATTCTTGCAACATACACAGAACCATTAGTGGAAGTGAGGGATTCACTTTGACCTGGCTAACAAAGAAAAGCGGGTTGAAGAATTAGAGCGCGAAATGGAAGCGCCTGATTTCTGGGACAATGCAGAAGTATCCCAGAAGAAAATGAAAGAATTAAAGAGCATGAAGGACGACATGGAAACCTATCAGAATCTGGTAACCCAGAAAGAAGATATGGAGACCCTGATCGAGATGAGCTATGAGGAAAATGATCCGTCCATGATCGAAGAAATCCAGGAAATGCTGGATGAGTTCCAGGCACAGTTTGACAGTATCCGCGTGAAGACACTTCTTTCAGGAGAGTATGACGGCGAGAATGCTATTATCAAACTGAACGCAGGAGCTGGTGGAACAGAAGCCTGCGACTGGTGCAGTATGCTGTATCGTATGTATACACGCTGGGCTGAACGCAAGGGCTTTTCAATTGAAGTTCTGGACTATCTGGACGGCGATGAAGCTGGTATCAAATCTGTTACGTTCCAGGTAAACGGAGAGAACGCATACGGACTTCTGAAGTCTGAGAAAGGTGTTCACCGTCTGGTACGTATTTCCCCGTTCAATGCGGCTGGAAAGCGCCAGACCTCTTTCGTATCCTGCGATGTAATGCCGGATATTGAGAAAGATCTGGACGTAGAGGTCAATGATGAGGACATCCGTATTGATACCTACCGAAGCAGTGGTGCCGGCGGACAGCATATCAACAAGACCTCATCCGCTATCCGTATCACTCATTTCCCAACAGGAATCGTGGTACAGTGTCAGAATGAGCGTTCCCAGCATATGAATAAAGATAAGGCTATGCAGATGCTGAAAGCGAAGTTATATCTTCTGAAACAGCAGGAAGCAGAAGCCAAGCTTTCCGGAATCCGAGGCGAAGTAACGGATATCGGCTGGGGCAACCAGATCCGTTCCTACGTTATGCAGCCATATACCATGGTCAAAGATCACCGTACCAATGAAGAAACCGGAAATGTAGATGCAGTTATGGATGGTGCCATTGATATCTTTATTAATGCATATCTGAAATGGATCGCACTTGCGAAGAGACCTGCAGAGCAGCAGTAAAAGCATGCTGCTGTTCACGAAGTAACGGTAACAGGGCAATGCCAGTTTCCGGATTATGTCTGGATACAGCGGCTGTAATGGCAGAGATTTGCAGGGCGCAGTGAAAGTGGAAGGAAATGCAGGATGCCAAAGACAACAGATAAGAATAAATATTTTGTAGTAAAAGAGCGGGCTGTGCCGGAAGTGCTTCTGAATGTAGTTGCAGCGAAGAAGCTTCTGGAATCAAAGCGGGCAGTTACAGTTCAGGAAGCTGCAGACGCTGTGGGAATCAGCCGAAGCTCTTTCTATAAATATAAAGATGATATTTTTCCCTTCCACGAGGAAGCCAAGGGAAAGACCATCACTTTTATTATACAGATGGATGATGAGCCGGGAATTTTATCCAATGTTCTTCGGGCTATTGCGGAAAATCATGGCAATATTCTGACTATACATCAGAGTATTCCCATCAGTGGTATTGCCACTCTTACCTTAAGTGTGCAGATCCTTCAGGGAGAAGGGGATGCAGAGGCAATGGTGGATGACATTGAACAGATGGGAGGAATCCATTATTTAAAAATTTTAGGCAGGGAGTAACGGACAGATGATAAATATTGCAGTGTTAGGATATGGCACAGTTGGAAGTGGTGTAGTAGAAGTCATCCGCACCAATCATGAATTGATTAACAAAAGAGCCGGGGAAGAGATTAAGATCAAATATGTACTGGATCTTCGTGAGTTCCCGGGAGATCCGGTAGAAGAGATTCTTGTTCATGATTTTGAGCAGATCGTAAATGATCCGGAAGTTAAAATTGTAGTAGAAGTAATGGGAGGAACCGGTGCTGCCTATACTTTTACAAAAAGAGCACTTGAAGCCGGCAAGAGTGTGTGCACCTCAAATAAAGCTCTGGTTGCCAAATACGGTCCTGAGCTTATGGAAATTGCAAAAGAGAAAAAGATCAACTTCCTTTTCGAGGCAAGCTGCGGCGGTGGAATCCCGATCATTCGTGCCATCAACGGTTCTCTTACCGCAGATGAGATCGATGAGGTCAGCGGAATTCTGAACGGAACTACCAACTATATGCTGGATAAGATGATCACAGAAGGTGCTGATTTCAATACTGTTCTGAAAGAGGCTCAGGAAAAAGGCTACGCAGAGGCTGATCCTACCGCTGACGTGGAAGGACAGGACGCATGCCGTAAGATTGCCATTCTTTCCTCTCTGGCATATGGAAAATTCCTGAATTTTGAAAATGTTTATACAGAAGGAATTACAAAGATCACACCAGAGGATATGGAATACGCAAGAGAAATGGGCAGAAGCATCAAGCTTCTTGGCACAAGCAAGAAATTGGGAGACGATTCCTTCTACGCACTTGTAGCACCTTTCCTTGTTGGACAGGATAATCCTCTTTATGGCGAAAAAGGTGTGTTCAACAGTATTTTTGTACATGGAAATATGCTTGGCGATGCCATGTTCTATGGAAGCGGAGCTGGCAAGCTTCCTACTGCCAGTGCAGTTGCAGCAGACGTTGTGGAGGCTGCAAAGCATCTTCATGACACCATTCCGAATAACTGGAGCAATGAAGAGATGACCCTGATGGAGCCGGATTCTGTAGAAGGCCGTTTCTTTGTCCGTGTGAAGGATACTTCCCTGGATGAGGTGGATAAGGCTTTTGGTAAGGTTGAGGCTGTGATCGAGCCGGATTCCCTTCCGGAAGAATTTGGTTTTATTACCAGACTTATGACACAGGGCGAGTACAAAGCGCGTGTGAAAGCGCTTGGAGAGAATGTTCTGGGCATGATCCGCGTGAAAGACTGATAACATGAAACCGCAGTTATTCAGGTAATGGGCAGCTGCGTGAAACTGTCTGTATGCGCAGATAAAAAATAAAACTGACAGCGTGAAAGGAAAAACTATGCTGATAGTTAAGAAATTCGGCGGTACTTCCGTTGGGGACAAACAGAGAATGTATAATGTTGCCAACCGTTGTATCGAGGAATATAAAAAAGGAAATGACGTGGTGGTGGTTTTGTCCGCCATGGGAAAATATACAGATGAGCTGATCCGTATGGCTCATGATATGGACGACAAGCCTCCGAAGCGTGAGATGGATATGCTCCTTACCATCGGTGAGCAGATGTCCGTATCTCTGATGGCCATGGTAATGCACAAGCTGGGCGTTCCGGCGGTTTCCCTGAATGCTTTTCAGGTGACCATGCATACCACAAGCAGCCATCAGAATGCAAGATTGAAAAGAATTGACACAGAGCGTATCCGCCGTGAGCTGGATGCCCGCAGGATTGTCATCGTTACCGGATTCCAGGGAGTGGATAAGTATGATGATTATACCACCCTGGGACGAGGCGGTTCTGATACCACTGCCGTGGCACTGGCAGCAGCGCTTCATGCAGACGCCTGCGAGATTTATACAGATGTGGACGGCGTTTATACAGCCGACCCACGTAAGGTTCCAAATGCCAGAAAGCTGAAAGAGATCACATACGATGAGATGCTGGATCTGGCAACATCAGGAGCGGGTGTACTTCACAACCGTTCTGTGGAAATGGCGAAGAAATACGGAGTGCCCCTTGTGGTCCGCTCCAGCCTGAATAACAGTGAAGGAACGGTAGTTAAGGAGGTAGTTAGCGTGGAAAGAATGCTGATCAGCGGTGTTGCGCTGGATACAGACGCTGTGAGGATCGCAGTACTGGGACTTCGTGATGTGCCTGGTGTTGCATTTAAGGTATTTGATACCCTTGCAAAGAAAAATATTAATGTAGATGTTATCCTGCAGTCTATCGGACGTGCAGGAACAAAGGACATTTCTTTTACCGTAAATAAGGATGATCTGGATGATGCAGTTGCCACTCTGGAGGAGAGCCAGGAGCGCCTTGGCTTCAAGGAGCTTCACTCTGAGCGCAATATCGCCAAGCTTTCCATTGTTGGCTCCGGTATGCTCAGCAATCCTGGCGTGGCTGCCAAGATGTTTGAGAGCCTTTACAATGAAGGCGTAAACATTAATATGATCTCCACATCTGAAATCCGTATTACCGTCCTTATCAACGAAAAAGACGGAATCCGGGCTATGAATGCAGTACACGATGCTTTCGGCCTTGCCGACTGATCAAATATACATTCTAAGGAGGAATTTCTGTATGAAAAGAAAAGTATTGGGAGTGCTTTTTACAGCAATGTGCCTGTGTGCGGTTCCGTCCGCGGCTTATGCAGAGGCACAGGAAGCCGAAACTACAGAGGCAGCAGGAGAGGCTGCTGATGAGCCTGAGGCTGGTGCAGAAACGGTTACAGAGCTGTCCGACAGCCTGTACGATTTTCAGGTGAAGATCGGGGATAAGGTTTACCAGTTCCCTATGTATTACCAGGATTTTGCAGCAGACTGGACACTTGGCAAGAACGAGGACCCGGAGATGGGCGTTGGAACCAATTCCTATGGTTCCATCAGTTTTTACAAAGGGGACGACCGCGTTTCCGTAGATGTGATCAATCTTGGAATCAACCAGCTGCCATTAAACCAGTGTCTGGTAGCAGGAATTGATATTGATGCAAGCTATGATTTTGATGTGGCGGCTACTCCTGTAGAACTGCCTGGCGGAATCGTAATGGGAAAATCCAATTTTGATGATATCAAAGCTGCTTATGGTGATCCAAGCGATACTTACGAGGGAGACCTGTATACCAAGTATTCCTACTCGAAAGATTATTACGAGGAAGTTCATTTCTATGTATATAAGGATGACAATACTCTGAAGCAGGTAGATATGCGTAACTTCGTAGAGCCAGAAGGATATGACAAGGGAAGTGTAAGCGAGGAAGTTCCAGAAATCGTATCTTCCTATACCGCTCCTACTGAGCTGGGAGATGATCTGCTGGCTCCACAGTTGGAATTCTGCGGAGATCTTTATTCCCTTCCGGCTCCGGTGTCTGCATTCCTTGAGAATGGCTGGGAGCTTCAGGATGTGGAAGATGGCGCTTATGTGGCTGGCCGGGATCTGGAATTTGTAGACATGATGAAGAATAACCAGAGTGTGCATTTCAGTGTTTACAATTTTACCCAGGATGCAACTGCCATCGAGAACTGTTTTGTACGGGAGCTTGAGGTAGGCAATTACGACAGTGATGCTCTTACCCTTACTCTTTCCGGTGGATTTACCCTGGGTGCGAAGAAGGCGGACCTGATCGCAGCTGCAGAGGAAAAAGGCTATGCGTGTGATGAGGACGGAGATTACCTGAATATTTATAAGACTGCAGATACCAAGATTGACAACCGGGCACAGTTCTGGTTTAACAAGGATGAGGATCCGGATACAGTGGCAAGTGTTGCGTACAGAAATGAAATTCTTCCAGAATAAGGGAGAACCCGATCTGGAGGTTTTGCAAAATTAGTAACAGGAGGGAAATATGAGCGACTATGTGATCAGCTGCTGTTCCACAGCAGACCTTACGAAAGAACATTTTGAGAAAAGAAATATTTCCTATATCTGCTTTCATTATGAACTAAATGGAAAAGAATATGCAGATGATCTGGGACAGTCTATGCCATTTGACCAATTTTATAAGGCCATGCAGGATGGTGCATCCACCAAGACTTCCCAGGTAAATGCAGATGAATTCGAAGAATATTTCGAAGGATTTCTGAAAGAGGGAAAAGATGTGCTCCATGTCTGCCTGTCTTCAGGAATTTCTGGCGTTATCAATTCAGCTAACGTTGCAAAAGCGGATCTGGAGGAAAAATATCCGGGGCGTAAGATCCTGGTGGTGGATTCTCTGGGAGCATCCTCCGGATATGGGCTTTTTATGGATAAACTTGCAGACCTTCGGGATGAGGGCAGACCCATTGAGGAGGTTCATGCCTGGGCGGAGGAACACAAGCTGAACCTGCATCACTGGTTTTTTTCCACAGATCTTACGTTTTATATCAGAGGAGGCCGTATTTCCAAGGCCAGCGGCTTTTTCGGCACGATGCTGAATATCTGCCCGCTGCTGAATATGGATGATCAGGGAAAACTGATCCCAAGATTTAAGATCCGTACCAAGAAAAAGGTGATCCGGGCTGTTGTAGACAAAATGGAAGAGTACGCTGAGGGCGGACTTGACTATAGTGGGAAATGTTATATTTCCCAGTCCGCATGTATAGAGGATGCCAGGGAAGTGGCAAGGCTGGTGGAAGAGCGTTTCCCGAAATTAAATGGGAAGGTTGAGATCAATAACATCGGAACTACCATCGGAAGCCATACAGGTCCTGGTACGGTAGCGCTGTTTTTCTGGGGAAACAAGAGAACGGCGTAATTAAAAAATTACAGATGTCAGATGGAAGAATGCTATATTGGGAACAACTGGCATGGCTTAATGGAGCAAAAAGTGAAAACAGCGAAATGGTGCTGCAATATATCTGGCCGGGATGCATCAGAATCCCGGCCTGCTGTTTCACTGCAAAGGAGAATGATGATTATGAAAAAAAGAAGTACGAAGGAAATCAAACTGCAGGCAAAAAAGGCATTGCAGGGACATGTTGGAACTGTGATCCTTGGGCTTCTGGCAGTGTATGGTCTGAATACTTTAGGAACAATCCTTTCTACCAATTTATTTTCTGGCACATCCGCGCTGGATCTGGTTCTCAGTGAAGTATTTATGCTGGTGGTGTCACTGATCGTGGGGATCATTTCCGCTGGTCTGGGGTATATGCTTTTGAATATTTCCAGGGGAAAGGAGTTTTCTCTGGGAGATCTGGGCTACTTTTTCAAAAACCAGCCAGACAGGGTGATCGTTGCAGGCTTTGTGCTGGCGCTGATCCAGCTGGTCACAGCAATCCCTTACTATTATGTGAGCTTTACCACAGATCCGGGACTGACTGTGGATTCCCAGATCCAGTGGCTTTCCATGACTCTGGGACTGCTGGCTGTAAGCACTTTGCTGAATTTTCTTATTTCCCTTCCATTTGCCATGACCTACTTTCTCATGGCGGATGACACAGAGCTTGGAGGAATCCAGGCACTGAAAGAGAGCGCAAGGCTGATGAAGGGAAATATCTGGAGATATGTGAAGCTGAATCTCAGCTTTATCCCGCTTTTGTTATTATCTGTGTTCACGTTCTATATTGCACTTTTCTGGATCATGCCTTATATGGAAATGTCCATGGTGGCATTTTATCGGGATCTGGATGGGGAACTGGACTACAGACTGCCAGGAGATGGAACTGCTGACGGCGGCTTTCATAACTGGACCAATGATTCTGGAAACGGATATGATACAGAAAATAATGACGGTTACAGAAATTAGAAATACAAGCAACAAGAGGAGATTGAAAAAATGGATATTTTACAGGTAATCACCCAGGAACTTGGGGTGCAGAAATGGCAGGTAGAAGCTGCTGTTAAATTGATCGATGAGGGAAACACCATCCCTTTTATTTCACGATATAGAAAAGAAGCTACTGGAACCTTAAATGATGAGCAGCTTCGTAACCTGAACGAGAGACTGACTTATCTTCGAAATCTGGAAGACAAGAAGAATCAGGTTCTTTCCAGCATTGAGGACCAGGGAAAACTGACAGAAGAGCTGAAAGCACAGATCCTGGCAGCACAGACACTGGTAGTGGTAGAGGATCTTTATCGTCCGTACCGTCCGAAGAGACGTACCAGGGCAACAATTGCCAAGGAAAAAGGTCTGGAGCCGCTGGCAAATATTATTATGCTTCAGATGACAGGCAAGTCCATCGAGGAAGAAGCAGAAGCCTTTGTTTCCGAGGAAAAAGAGGTTGCTTCTGTGGCAGATGCCATTGCTGGTGCAAAGGACATTATTGCAGAGCATATTTCCGATGAGGCAGATTATCGAATCCACATCCGTGATCTTACTGCCCAAAAAGGAACTATCAATTCTACGGCAAAAGATCCGGAGGCACAGTCTGTATACGAGATGTATTATGAGTTTGAAGAGCCGGTGAAGAAGCTGGCTGGACATCGTGTGCTGGCGCTGAACCGTGGTGAGAAAGAGAAATTCCTCACTATCAAGGTAGCTGCACCAGAAGAAGATATTCTTCGTTACCTTGAGAAGCAGGTGATCACCCGAGACAATCCATTTACTACACCGATTCTGAAAGAAGTGACAGAGGACAGTTACAAGCGTCTGATCGCTCCTGCAATCGAGCGCGAGATCAGAAGTGACTTGACTGAGAAGGCAGAGGACGGAGCCATCAAAGTATTTGGCAAAAATCTGGAGCAGCTTCTCATGCAGCCTCCAATCGCCGGACAGACTGTCCTTGGATGGGATCCGGCCTTCCGTACAGGCTGTAAGCTGGCCGTTGTAGATCCTACTGGAAAAGTTCTGGATACCACAGTTGTTTATCCAACTGCTCCTACTAACGAGAAGAAGATTCGCGCTGCGAAGGATACAGTAGAAGCTATGATCAAGAAGTATGGCATTTCCCTGATTTCTGTTGGAAATGGTACTGCTTCCAGAGAGTCTGAGCAGGTTATTGTTGATATGCTGAAGGAGATTCCGGAAGCGAAGGTTCAGTATGTGATTACAAATGAGGCAGGTGCTTCTGTTTACTCTGCAAGCAAGCTTGCTACAGACGAATTCCCAAATTTTGATGTAGGACAGAGAAGTGCTACCTCCATTGCAAGACGTGTGCAGGATCCTCTGGCTGAGCTGGTTAAGATCGATCCGAAATCCATTGGTGTAGGGCAGTATCAGCATGATATGAACCAGAAGAAGCTTGGCGAGGCTCTGACAGGTGTGGTTGAGGATTCTGTAAATAAAGTAGGTGTGGATTTAAATACTGCTTCTGCTTCCCTTCTTGAGTATATTTCCGGTGTTTCCAAGGCTATTGCAAAGAACATTGTAATTTACCGTGAGGAGAATGGCCGTTTCACAAGCCGAAAAGATCTTCTGAAGGTTGCGAAGCTTGGACCGAAAGCATTCGAGCAGTGCGCTGGTTTCATGCGTATTACAGGCGGCTCCAATCCTCTTGACGCGACAAGCGTTCACCCGGAGAGCTATGAGGCGGCTTCCAGGCTTCTTGAGAAACTGGGATATTCCGCTGAGGATATTGCAGGAGGCAAGCTTGCCGGACTTTCCAGACAGATCAGGGATTACAAGAAGACTGCTGATGAACTGGAAATTGGAGAGATCACTCTTCGGGATATTGTAAAAGAGCTGGAGAAACCGGCACGAGATCCGCGTGATGAGATGCCGAAGCCGATTCTCCGCACAGATGT
>OGCQ01001930.1_pt1 | contig 23046 bp, 15 predicted proteins | sample 1570161 | NCBI WGS metagenome assembly OGCQ01 (sample SAMEA4384402, study PRJEB24528) | human gut metagenome
CTCCGGGAAGGTAGCACGAACGATCGATATGAACGTGCAATTTTTCCTTGGGATAGACACGAAGCTGTTCTGTCATGCAATGGGCAATAGTATCGAATGATACTATTGTCTGTGCAGACAGGGAGTGGACGGTCAATGAAATCAGGGCAAAGCAACAGATTTTCTTATATTTATTTATCAAATCCTTCATAATAATCAGTTTAACCAACGACTCAAACAATCATTCCATTAAATATACCAAATAAGAAGTAGGATGATGGATATTCAACATCCTAATTCCTTATTCGATACAATAATTTAAACCTCTTTCCAACTAAGACTAGCAATCCAATAAGCCGTATGAGACCATGTAAGCGTTAACGTATAATCAAAATTCTCATAAACTGTAACGGCATACATTCCTATTCCAATTTTAATAGTAGCATTAATACTAAAGTTCGTACAACTAGTACTAAGACCCGTGTCCGACTTAATCGTTAAATTTATCAAATGATGTGACGACGCATTCGAGAAAGAATAGTCACATTGAACATTCTTAGAATGCCAATAATCAGTCACATCTCGATAGCACTCTAGAGAAATTTCTCTATCTCCATAATCCGTCCAATGTGTAAATTCAAATTCTTCATTGTCACTAGCCCTTGTTCTTAAATAATTTTTCTGTCCAGAATTACATCTAACTCTCATAACCAAACTACCATCAGCTCTTTGTTCAATATTACTTAATGGTATTTGAACCGAACCAGAGCGTTCTCTATTTTTATACGCTTTCAGAAAAAGCAATGCCTCCTTTTCTGTCATTGGGGGATTAACAGATTTGCTAAGTTTCTCAACTGTAAACCCTGCTTGCCTAAACATTTCTGCCACTCTATCTCCTTCGTTTAATATCGTACTACCTTCAGACTCCGAATCACAACTCTGTATAACAAAGCAGGGTATTAAAACAACTAAAAGCACTAAAAAGAATAATTTCTGTTTCATCTTATCAATTTCTATAATACGTTACAAGGCTAATTCTAGTTCTCAATCAAATCAAGTATCTGCATCTCATACAAATCTTAGACAGTTGCCCACCGTCTATCTTGCAAAAGCATAATCTTTACATTTAAATTTATTGTTTCATTTTATTACCAACTCTCTTATTTCGTACACTATTTCTCCTTCCTCTGTCATACCTTCAATCAACACTTTATATGTGGTAATCCTGTCTGCGGAATAGAAAGAAAAATTACATTTCCCTGATAAATCTGTTTGTAAGTTAGGATTCCAATAGAGTGTAGAGCGAAAATCCGGTATCAACACATCATTATTATTACCTTTTTCATATTTAGGAGAATAAAATGCTATCGGTTCTTGATATCCTCCAAAGGGATAAACATCCGTTTGAATATCAAGTTTGCCATAACCCTTTATACGTTTATCAATGCCATTAAAATATTCTAAAGATTCAACATCAACATCAGAATGAAGTTTTAATTCAAGAATGGCCACTGAGGTATGGTGTTCATAGCTCTGTGCATAGCTGTATAATCCCAAAAACTTTTCTCTACCAATACTATATAAATGAATCGCGCAAAGATCACTCAAAGATAAAGAGTTAAAAATCCCAGGATCCAGAAGTGGGATATAGCCGTTTACAATTAATGCAAGTGGCATATCTTTATAAAGACACTTCCAACTACCCCACAATGTGACACCAATATGACAACGTCCTTGCATTAATGAATCAATGAATGGATAACTAAATTTCATTCCTAAATATTCCATTAATTCCCACACATTCTTTAATTTAAGTCTCGCAATCTCCCTTGAATTTAAACTCTTATTTAGTGCATCCGACTTAACTGTCACCTGTTTTAAGAAATAATTACTCATACCAGCCGGATATATTATATCCCGCCGGATACCACTGGACATTTCCGAAAGAACAGGTTGTGGAACTGTTCTGTCGGAAATATTATATGTCTGTTCCTTATCCAGAATTATTTCTGTTTTATTACGCCCGTAAGTTTCTCCTTTCCGTATAAATCGCTGGCCGATCATTCCGATGGGAGTATCTTCCGCAAATTCAAGACTATCAAGCCGGAATGCACCATCCGGACCGGGGGTTATCGTCTTATTCAGTCCGAATTCCAGATTTCTCACGTAAACTTCATAACGGCTTTTACCATCACCTATCTTATCTTTTAGCCTTCCGGATAAGGAAGTAAATCGCTCCGGCTCCATTGCTGGTTTCTCAAAGTTACCTTTTATGATCTCCGGCAGTCGGTATCTTTTCCATCCGTGTATCATAAGAAGCAAGTCCAATGCCTTTTCAGCCTCAGGATTATCCGTTTGCAAATAAAAAGACGGAGTTTCAATTCTCCCCTTCAGTTCGGATGAAAGCAGCAAAGTAGACAAAATAGAATGTGTGGTATCCGCAACACACATGGACCCGTCTGTGATTGAGACAGAAAGGTTACCCTTTACTGGATTACCGTTTACATCAACGAGCGACAGATTCGTGTGAATCAGCTCCCTTTTTCCATAGCTATCCTTGTCATTTCTCACTTCACACATTATAGCCTTTCGATAAGGAATAAAGCCAAGCCTTTCGCTTAGTACATTATAGTTCTTATCCAACAGCAGACATTGAACGATTCCGGACGGATACTGATCTTTTGCAATAGTGATTATGTCGCCTTTATCAGACTGTAACCATTGCGCACAAATCATTTTTCCACGTACATGCGCCAGCAATAGAAGTTCCTCGTGAGGTGAGTGTAAAGCGGAATTTATGGATATCTGCATATCTTCTTGCTGGTCTTTTATGACAATTCCGTAAGCAGATGATTGCACCGGAGGAAGTTCAAAGACTTTCTTTACCCCTTGCTTGTTGGATGTTTGTACGATATACCTTTTTCCACTTTCCGGAGTAAAGGTAAATACTCCCATTCCGGAGTGCAGCGTTTCACTTGTTGCCATTACATTTCCCTGTTCATCCATTAATTGCAAGGTAGCTGCTATACTATTACCACTAACATCAAGCACTTTATAAGCTGTTCTACAAGGGGTACCCTCCAACAAGTAGCCTCCCTCAGGATAGAACGTGACATCATAATCTTCTGTTCCTGTACTTATCGCAGCATACTGTCTGAAAACGTTGTTCCGGATATCCGTCATATCGATTCGCATACAAGCCTCGGACGTCACTTTTTCATTTTGAATACGCAACTCAATCTTTCCTTTGTCATACAGTTTTGCAGAAACCGGCTTCCCCTTGTTACAAACGGCTTTCACTTTTTTCAAGGATATCTGTTTCTGGCTATTGTCCCAAAGCTGGAGTTGCGCACCCGTGATTTCACCATGAGGTGACAAGATATTCGCTTTCAAGTGTGCAGTCTCCCAATTGCTTGCCAGGGCGATGCAGACGTCCCTTTTAAAGACAGGCTGATTCTCTTCAAAAAGCATATAGCGGGTATAAGCTAGCAGGGAATAGTTCCCACCGGCCAGATTCTCGGGAATAGGGATGTATCCATGAAACTGATTCATTTCATCCGGTCTGATTTTTACCCTGTCTATTGTTTCATTCTCCGGATTGACCAATTCAACATATACATATCGGCTCAGCCGAATAGGAATATGAGAAGACGCATTGACCATGTAGGCTTTGAACCACAAAGTGTCTCCGGGAAGGTAGCACGAACGATCGATATGAACGTGCAATTTTTCCTTGGGATACATATTAAGCTGCTCGGCCATACGGCTGGTTATAGTATCAAATGATACTTTTTCCTGTGCCGGAAGTGAGGGGACAACTAATAAAATTAAAATGAGGCTACAAATTATCTTATACATATTCTTTATATCTTAAAATCTTACCATTTTACGTTCTTTTTCCTTTTTGTCCCATTCTTCCTTTTTTTTCAGTATTTCCGGTTTCCCATTCACAACATCCTCTCTGGCAAATAGATGCTTGCGGGAATTATCCAATGAAATCCACTGCTCAGCCACAGCCAAACGCAATTCATAATCTGCCAACTCACTTACTACTTGTACACTATCCTTCTTCCTTATAAAATCATAGTTCTTTAATTCATCCCAATATCTTTGAGCCTGTTCATCTGCTCTTTTTTGAGAAACAAACTTAAAATAATCTTCCAATTGCTGATGAGTAACAACATTTATCAAACATTTTCCTTCCAATTTACTCCGTTCAAATTTAATTTCTCCGTTTTTGGGTGCGTCTTCATACATAGCTTTGTACTCTGCCTGCTTAATTCGATAATATTCAGCCAGTAACTGTTCAATTTGCTGTTCTGATAACTTCGTCACTTCCCGTTTACAAATAATATCCAACAGTTTATTATGAGAAAACGATTCAATAGTTTCCAACTTAAGTAGTAGCAGTGGCTTATGTGCATTGAGTCGGTCACGCTCTTTATCGTATCCTTTATTATCTCCCCTACTGCTCATATACTCTAATATCCCGCTTTTTTCTCTTTCAAACTCATACAATTGTTTTATAATAGCTAAACTATCGCAAGTCGTAGAACATAATTGGTGCACCTGTATCTGCTTCCATTGCTGTGCAGCTATTTTTTCAGCCTGTCGCGTTTTTCTAATTATAAAAAAAGCCTTATATTGCGTTTCTGAAAGAATCTCAGCCAAATATTGTTTTTCCATACTATCATGTTTGTAATCTTGAACTCCGAATCGTTTCTCTATTTCTTCACTATGATGTAAGAGTTGCTCAATTTGAACATGAGACAAGTTCAATTCCTGTCTATATTTAACCACCGTACGCAGATCTGAAATATATGGCAGTTGGGGACCGTTATTCTTTTGATAGAACATATAATCATTCCCTTCTAACGGGGTCAATAAACTCGCTATTGTATTTATTGACGGACAATACCATCGGGCAATCTCATCTAATGATTTTCCTTTTTTCAATTCCATTTCCGCCAAACTATCGTTTTCTTGGAAGAAGGTCCTCAAATTCATGATACTTTCATCAGAAAGTGATATTTTACTGCTGATAGCATAAATTTGCATAGCAATACTTATAGAATTCTGAGATATGACAACAGACTGCTCTTTGCTTTGACAACCAGATAACAACACTATTACAATAAATGTGCTTATTAATTTCATTTTTCTTCTTTATTATATTACAAATTACCACCAATATCGTGTCCCATCCGGCATAATAATGAAAGGACGCTCTTTTCGTTCGGAATACTCCGGCACAAGAAGCATTAGTACATTTTGCGGTACCTGATTGAATTGCAGACAATCGGCATCCATTGTTGCAACTTGTGTTCCCAATGAAATCCATGCATTATCCCAATAAAAAAGTTCATATTTCTTATCCGGGCGAAAACGCAGATAGCGGTCTTGTTCTTCAATTTCAACAGTCATAGTATGCAATAAATCCGGAACTAAATACAATTGATGGTTATAACCATTTACTATAGGATAACCTATCGGTATAAGTTGATGCTCCTTATATATCATAGGAAGAATAACCACGCCACGAGGCATATTATGAAATGTAACTGAATTTTCCATTCGTTCACCCCACCACTCAGCATTCCATTTACCCATACTAAACATGCAGGCATATATAATGTGAGTAGTATCATTAAACAAAGGAATGGTCACATCAGATGTTTCCCAATATTCATGGGTTACATCAATATAGTTTGTTTTTTGTAAAAATCCAGTAGGAATACATTCTTCCTTTTCTTTAGATGCTAAGGTACCAGGTTGGCTGGAATAAGTATAACGGATTACTTTAGACGGTTCCCGATCAAGTGGATGATCTACAACAGCGTGTGTGGTAACATCCAACTTCACTGGTTTCATCTTCGTATCAAAAACGGTGTTCGAGAAATGTGCTCCGGCAGAGGTTGCCCATAATGGCACAGATATGTAAGCAGCCGGAATACCTTGCGAACGAAAAATAAATGTTTCCAAAGCTGCTATATCCTCACAAGCTCCTTTCTTACGAAACAACAATTGCTGCGCACTTAGACGGGAGAGAGGCTCATTTCTCGTTTCACTTCCATAAGTGAATGTAAACCAATCTTTGTAATCGATAGCAGCATAATCAAGTACATTCTCTAATGGCTTATTCTGAAGGCTGTCTGTCAACCAGTGATATCTCTTACAATATTCTTTTCGCCATTCCGTTACAGGCTCTACTGTAACCCGGTAAGGTAATATATATTCGCAGAAATCGTTAAAAGGTATGTCTTTATATTCAGATAGCCGCCAAGTATCAACCGCATGATTTACATTATTAATAAGATATTTACCAGTTAAACTATTTACATCGTAAATGATAGTATCTTGAAAATCCAAGGAACCATATTTTTTCCTCATTGAATCGATTGCCTTTACGGCTGTTTCCAAATTAGCATAATCGAACTCCGAAAAATCCACTCTTTTCCCTTCGCGCGTTTTCCAATAGTAAGTTTCACTGTAATGGATATCCATATGCGCCACCAAAAACTCTATGGCTTTTATCTTTATACTGTCTCCCTGTTTATAAAAATAATCCAGTGCCTTTTCAAGTTCCTTACGGTTATTCCCAGCTTTCGCTAATACAGTTTCTACACTAAATGGATATTTTGTTTGTTGTGTGTCACATCCGGTATAGAAAAAAAACAGACTTACTATAAATAGGTAGATGTTTTTCATCGTAAAAAAATATATTTGCACAAAGGAAGCTGTTTTTACCTTCAGAAGAGTACTAGAATCAACCAAAAGAGTTCGAATTTCATTCAATCACATTTTTCATGAAAGAGAAAGGAAAAATAGGATAATATAAATCAGATAAACTACAAATTTCACTGCACAATGACTGCAGTTATAACTTTCTTACGAAATCAAGCTGTTTGTGAAATTAAAGAAACAAAATAAGGGGGCACTTTGCGAAGTGCCCCCTTTCATTATTACAGTATCAAGTAAATTACTTAATCAAAATCTGACCGTTCATATCAGCCGGAGCTTCCAGACCCATGATTTTCAGGATAGTCGGAGCCACATCAGCCAGGCGACCGTCTTCTACTTTCGCAGCTTTGTTTCCGGTTACGTACACACAAGGAACCGGATTCAGAGAGTGAGCCGTATTCGGAGTGCCGTCTTCATTCAAGGCATGATCAGCGTTACCGTGGTCGGCGATGATGATAGCTTCGTAACCTTGTGCTTTAGCAGCTTCGATTACGTCTTTCACGCAAGCGTCTACAGCCACAACAGCCTTCTCGATTGCTTCGTAGATACCGGTATGACCAACCATGTCACCGTTAGCGAAGTTCACCACGATGAAATCATATTTGTTTTTGTTGATAGCATCTACCAGCTTATCCTTCACTTCGTAAGCGCTCATTTCCGGTTTCAGGTCGTAAGTGGCTACTTTCGGAGATGGAACAAGGATACGGTCTTCGTTGTCGAACGGAGTTTCACGACCGCCGTTGAAGAAGAAAGTAACGTGAGCATATTTCTCTGTTTCAGCGATATGGAGCTGGTTAAGTCCTTTGGAAGCGATGTATTCGCCCAGTGTGTTGGCAACGTTTTCCTTGTCGAACAGGATGTGAACACCTTTGAAGGATGCATCATACGGAGTCATGCAGTAATATTGCAGTCCCGGGATCGTATGCATTCCCGCTTCCGGCATATCCTGCTGAGTCAGTACGACAGTCAATTCTTTAGCACGGTCGTTACGGTAGTTGAAGAAGATAACCACATCACCTTCTTTGATGGTACCGTCGCAGTTGGCGTTTACAATCGGCTTGATAAATTCGTCCGTTACACCTTCATCGTAAGATTCCTGCATAGCCTGAACCATATCGGTAGCTTTCTTACCCTGGCCGTTTACCAGCAGGTCATAGGCTTCCTTCACACGTTCCCAACGTTTGTCACGGTCCATAGCATAATAACGACCGATGATAGAAGCGATCTTGCCTGCCGATTTCTCGCAGTGTGCAGAAAGTTCTTCGATAAATCCCTTGCCGCTCTTCGGGTCAGTGTCACGACCATCCATGAAGCAGTGGATGAATGTATTGTCGATGCCGTATTCTTTGGAGATGTCGCAAAGTTTGAAAAGATGAACCATTGAGCTGTGTACGCCACCGTTGGAAGTCAGTCCCATGAAATGAACGCTCTTTCCGTTTTCTTTCGCGTAAGAGAAAGCAGAAACGATTTCGGGGTTCTGCAGGATGCTGTTGTCAGCACATGCGCGGTTGATTTTCACCAAATCCTGATAAACCACACGTCCGGCACCAATGTTGAGGTGACCTACTTCCGAGTTACCCATCTGTCCGTCGGGCAAACCTACGTTCTCACCACTTGCCTGAAGTTGGGAATGAGGATAATTGTTCATCAGATAATCCCAGTAAGGAGTGGGAGTGTTGAAGATTACGTCGTCTTTCTTTTGGTCGCCTAGTCCCCAACCATCGAGGATCATTAAAAGGGCTTTCTTACTCATAATATTTCAATATTTAAATTATCACTCTGATTTTCGGGTGCAAAGGTACAAAAAAGATGATTACGTAAACGTTTAATCTATGTTAAGTTAAAGGGGAAAAAGAGAGGGAGCGATGGATATTTTTCTTTCTTTGTATAGGGAACTACTAAATGCATTTATTCAAAATTTAATATTATGAAAACGATTCTACTCTGCATGATGCTCATGCTGTCGGGTATGCTCACAGCACAAACCGTCGACAATCCGCCATTCAAAGCCCGTTCGGGAAGTATTGGTAACATCACCCGTATAGAACGCACGCCCGATGGCACGCGTGTTTATATTCACGCCATCTTCCGTCCGCACTGGTGGATAAAGGAAGAAGGAGACAGTTATCTGGAAGATGCAGCTACCGGCAAGAAATATCAGTTCAAGAGTGCGGAAGGCATTGAACTCAATAAAGAAGTGTATATGCCCGATTCGGGCGAGATGGACTATGTGCTCGTTTTCGAAGCCCTGCCGGAAGAGACGCAGGTCATCCATCTCCTCAGTCCCAGCGATACGGAAGGAAATACGTATGACATATCCTTAGTACCGTCCTCCGACAAAAACGTTTCGCCGTTGGCGGCAATTAAGGGAAACTGGTTCAAGGCAGATGATTTAAACGCCTGGGAATACGGCATCTACGATTCTGTTACGATTATGGACAACCGGATATTTACCAACGAAAACATCCGCAAGAAAGGGAAGCGGGTGGAAATCACCGTCAAGGACAAGCAGAATGGAGACATACGCACCCTGCTGGTCACTCCGCAGAAAGACGGAAGTTGCCTGATACAAGTGAACGGAGAAAAGAATCAGCTGTATACCCGGCAAAGGGGAGCTACAAAGACAATCGCTGCCGACACAGGTTTCCAGCAGTTCTTCCACACAGACACCACCTGTCTGCAAGGGTATATCGACGGCTATGACCGCCGGCTGGGATTTGACACCGGACTCATCTATCTATCCAACCATATCACCCGCCAGGACTACCCGACTGTGATTCAGATAGACGAAGACGGCAGCTTCCTGTGCAAGTTTGTCATCAAGCATCCTGTGGAACAGTCCGTCACGCTTGACAACAACTGGATTCCATTCTATATCGAGCCCGGACAGACGCTTACCATGTATATCGACTGGGAAGCATTGCTGGCACGCAGTCGTGCACGCGACTATTATTTCCCGATCAAGAATACAGCCTACATGGGCCCGTCGGCTTCCCTCTCCTATCTGCTGAAAGAATTCAAGTCGCTGATCCCCTACCGTTACGATGATTTATCCAACGCGCGCAACAAACTGACTCCCAGCCAATATCAGGAGCACATGAAGCCGATTGTCGCCCGATGGGAGCATACAGCCGATTCACTTATTCAGATTTGCCGCCTATCGGCAAAGGCTGCCCGTCTGATCAAGAATAAGGCAGACCTGCAGGCAGGAGGCTTATTCTTCGACTTTCTGATGAGCAGAGATTATTATGCGAAGCAGGATACAGCCAACCAAGCCTTGAAAGTGAAAGAAGAAGATTCTTATTACGACTTCTTGAAGAAGATGCCGCTGAATGATGAAACAGTGCTCGCCGATGCCAATGCAAGCTCTTTTATCAACCGGTTTGAATATATGGACGCCTTCAGAACAGCCTATAATTATCATGCACCGAAAGCAAAGGATACCATCTCTTACACGTATCCGGAAGAATCGCTTCTCGCTTTCCTTAAAGAGAAAGGAGTAAAACTGAATGCAGAACAGGAGGCAATCAGACTGAAACAGGAGAAACTGGCAGGAACAACCGTCAGAATCCCCTTAAAAGAACTTCAAGAAGAGAATGACAAGGTGAAAGGCTTATACGAAAAAGAAGAAAAACTGGTCCTGGAGTACATCGACAAGCAGTATAAAAACAAGCAGTCAGAGCAAAGCAGGGACAGAAACTTTATCTCGATGGAACAAAAAAACGGTCATAAGAAAGACAGCATTCTTGCCCGGCTCTATGATGTGCCCGATCCTTTGCTTTGGCAAATAGCCAAAGTCCGCAACCTGGGTTTCAGCCTGCAGAATATCAAGACACGTTCCATTGCCCGTGAGTATGTGGACAGCATCAAGCAAAAGCTCACTCACCCACAATTGGCAGAAGAGGCCGAATATCTGTTCGCCAAAACGCATCCGAAGGAAAAAGTCAACTCCTATCAACTTCCGGAAGGCAAAGCCACCGACGTTTTCCGCAACATTATTAAGAATCATCCGGGAAAAGTCTTGTTCGTAGACTTCTGGGCAACAACCTGCGGACCTTGTCGCGCAGGAATAGAAGCGACGGCAGACCTGCGCAAAAAATACAAAGATCATCCGGAGTTCGAGTTCATCTATATCACCGGACAGAAAGACTCACCAGCCGGTGCATATAAGCAATACGTGGAAAAGAATCTGAAAGGAGAAGCCAGCTATTATGTCACCGACTCAGAGTTCAATTATCTGCGCCAACTTTTCCGCTTCAACGGCATTCCGCACTATGAACTTGTGCTAAAAGACGGCAGTATCTCCAAGGATGAACTGGGGACGCATAGAATCAGAAAGTATTTGGAGGAGCACTTCCCCGTTTCCGGGTCTGCCGGACAGGGAGAGAATGATCAGTAATCCCGGTTGAGTCTGGTTGTGACACTTTGACAAGAATGCACATTAAGGATAAAATCAAAGGTCAGTAGGCACTTTCCCTATTGAAAACCGGAGTGGTAGGCATACTTTATAATTGAATATCAATAGCTTATGTATTTACCTACCACCTCCCCCTACGGGTACTCCTCCTTCCCGAAGGAGGAGATTTAAGATACTATTGACTTTTTAGTCAGCCCAATTTCAGTTACTATTGACTTTTGACTTCTTCTTCGACAAATTCAGCATGACAGATACTCTCTAGAAATAAAATGCTTTTCTATTGTCACTTATCACCTTTTGGAGATAACAAGCTGATAATGAATACACTTCGGGTGATAATAGCTGGTGACAATAGGGTGATAATAAGGTGATAATAGCCGTAAATCATGCTTTTTATTGTCACCTCACCCCTATTTCATGACTTATTACCTGTCATTTCCTCCCCATCTTATTACCTATTACCTGTTACTTATCACCTGTTACCTATTACCTGTTACTTATTACCTGTTACTTATTACCTATTACTTATTACACCTATCACGCCTCATCCGAGTCTTGACCTTATACCACAAATACGATAAGCTACCAATGCTTTTAGCTCATCATGCCTTTATACTTCCATTAAGCTACCGACATCTTTACCTGTTCACGGCCGTGACAAGACTTGATCACATCCGTGAGCAGTATTTGCCACGACCGTGAGCAACTCTTACCACGGCCGTGAACAACTAATAATGTCGGTACCTTATCCCAACTTTCCTTATAAGGAAAGTCTACTATGTAAGGAGCTAACGGGAACTTCAGCACTATCTTACAAGTGATTTTACCATAGTCAACCAATGAACTCCCCACACACTGAAAGACCATAAACAACAAGAAAATCTAAAAAAAGCGATGCAAAAGACGGAACCTCGGTTAATTTTCCGTACTTTTGTATCGCTTTTAAATTAAATCATAGAAAAATGGACGATTCAAACCCGCGAACGTGCACTTATAGTATTAATTAAAGCGATCAGAGTCATTGAAAACTGATGCCTCTGCTCGTGTAAACAAACGAAAGGAGGCAATAAGATGAGAACATATCTTTATTGTGAAGCTGGCTTTGTGGAAAAACCGCAATGGCTTCCTAACTGCTGGGTAAATGTAGTATGCCCGGACAACGATGACTTTGAGTTTCTGACTAAAACCCTGAACGTACCCGAATCATTTCTGAACGATATAGCCGATACAGACGAACGTCCGCGAACCGACACGGAAGGCAACTGGCTATTGACGATTCTGCGCATCCCGATGCAAAACGGTCAGAACGAAAGTCTTCCCTTCGGCACCGTACCCATCGGCATCATCACCAACAATGAAATCATTGTATCAGTCTGCTACCACAACACAGACCTGCTGCCGGACTTCATCGAACACACCCGCCGAAAGGGAATCGAAGTCCGCAACAAGCTCGATCTGATTCTCCGGCTGATTTATTCGTCTGCCGTATGGTTTCTGAAATATCTGAAACAGATAAATCTGGATATCAGCGCCGCCGAAAAGGAACTGGAACGCAGTATCCGCAACGAAGACCTGCTCCGTCTGATGAGACTGCAGAAAACACTCGTTTACTTCAACACCTCCATCCGAGGAAATGAAGTAATGATCGGAAAGCTGCAAAGTATCTTTCAGGACACCGACTTTCTGGACAAGGAACTGGTGGAAGACGTGATTATCGAGTTGAAACAGGCATTTAATACCGTGAATATCTACAGCGATATCCTCACCGGAACGATGGACGCCTTTGCCTCTATCATCTCCAACAACGTGAATGCCATCATGAAACGCATGACCAGCCTTTCCATTACACTGATGATCCCGACATTGATAGCCAGTTTCTACGGAATGAATGTGGATATCCATCTGGAAGAGATGCCGTATGCCTTTGCACTGATTATCCTGTGCTCTGTCGTGCTGTCGACATTAGCGTTTATCGTATTCCGGAAAATCAAGTGGTTCTAATTCAAGCGACTGCAATTCAAGCAGTTCTAAATCTCCCTTTACGTCAGAGACATAAAAAAGCAGCCTGTCATTCTTAAGACCTGAATTCAAGGTCAGCGATGACAGGCTGCACACAATACGTTTTTTATTCGATAGAGAATATTAAAAAGAGAATGTTTAAGAGAGAGAAATTATTTTATCCTTCTTTACTGGATTTCTTTCCGCCCAATGGCACAGAAATACCAACAAATCCACTTACAGAATTGGTGTTCTTACCTAAGAACATATAGTCAGTTCCGAGGAACACCGGACCCAGCTTCAAGCCCAGACCGAATGACTTACCGGCAGACTGAATAGCCGAGTAGCTGAGCGCAACGTTAAGCCAGCTTTTCGGACGATAGTTTGCGGAGAATGTTACTTCTGTCAGCGTTTTCGGTTGTACGAAGCGAGTCGTAGACAATACACCTACTCCGAGCTTGTTCTCAAAGAAGCCGTATTCTGCTCCTACCACAACTGTAGATGCCAGACTAGACTTGCGTGATTTATGTACGTCCTCTGTCTGAAGTTGCAACATTTCATAGTCGAGTACATCACCACCATTTACACGGTTCATATATCCGTCAGCATCATTCTGCAAACGGTTGATATTAGATTGAACCGCAATTACAGAGCCGTCAATATTATTGGGATCAATACCTTCCAGGTAATGATCACCTACAATATTAATTGCTTCCGGATTAGCAGAAGCTATTTTAGTAGCCCCTTTCGACCATTTGACGAAGCCTAAGTCTAGAACAGAGGCAGACACTGTCAGATTATCCATAATTTTATAAGAAGCTCCCAAATCAATACCGAGACCATAACCTGCAATGCCCAACTTACCACTATCAAAATCAAAGTCGCTGATATAGTCCTGACCGTTTTCTTCTACCAATTCCAGTCCTTTGAAAGAACTTTCCAGATGAGCATCAACTGTCAGCTTTGCATGATAACCTTTAATTTCATTTTGCAAAGCTTCTATCTCTTTCGCAGCCTGTACAGGATCACTGCTAAACTGAATATTCTGTAATTGGCTGATGCGGGTATCACTCGGAAGATTAGCTTTCATCATTACATTGTTGATCTTCAGATTCATATTACCGATACCCAGCAATACTTTCACCTTACCACCGACTGTCAAACGGTTATTGATCTGACGCGCATATCCTAAACCAACTTCACCATAAGCGTTAATATCCAGTTTCTGACCGCTGATATCGTAATTGCTGTTTCTCCAGTTATCTTCAAGTGCATCCATCTCATTCAGGAAAGTAAACATGGAACGGGTAAGGCTTGCACCTATATCCGCACGAACACCTACGTTGAATGACCAGAAGTTCTTTCCTTTATACCATCCGGCAGAAAGAATCTCCGTGCTTACGTTTACATTTAAGTTGTTTTTATCTTTCAGACGGCTCAGGAAATCGGGATTAGAGTAGAAATTGTCGCTATCGTCAATAATGTCGATAATATCCTGATAACCCAATGAAGTGGACCCGACAGTAGCATTGACCGATCCCAATACCGGAATATTAAAATACCCCTGAGTCGGAATCAGAGCCGGATTCAATTGTTGCCGATAATGAGTACCTTCCATAAAATATGAAGTACGTAAAAACTGCGCATTGGCAGGTAAAACAAAACCCATCATAAGAAGTAAAGCCCCCATCAACTTCTTAGATGCATAAAGTCTGCTTGTTGTCATGATTTTATCTTTTTTTAATTCTTGTTATCGAATGCAAATATATAGCATTTAAGTAACAAATAAAAGCACAAGTCAACACTTTTTTAGCATAAACCGAACATTTTCATGGCTATTTGGAGAAAAATCGTGCTTATTCTGCAAAAATATGTAGAAAGTGAAACAAAAGGAAATATCAGAAATTCAGGTTCAACTGCCCGTCCCCAAGCAGATTGAAGGTCATTCGGTGGTAAGGGGTCGTTCCACATTCGGCGATGGCGGCACGATGTTTTTTAGTCGGGTATCCTTTATTCTTATTCCAGTCATAAAACGGATATTCTTCGTGAAGACGATTCATATAATCATCTCTGTAGGTTTTAGCCAGTATAGAAGCGGCGGCTATCGAGAGGTATTTACCATCTCCTTTTATCACGGTAGTATGAGGAATGTCAGGATATTTATTGAAACGGTTTCCGTCGATCAGCAAATGCTGAGGACGGACAGAGAGCTGATCGACAGCCCGGTGCATCGCCAGAAAGGAGGCGCGGAGAATGTTTATCTCGTCTATCTCTTCGGGCGACACCACTCCTACCGCCCATGCCAGCGCTTCTTTCTCTATCACTTCACGAAGTGCGTAGCGTTGCTTCTCGGTCAGTTGCTTCGAATCATTCAGCAACTCATTCTTGAAATCTCTAGGAAGAATGACGGCGGCAGCATACACTGATCCTGCCAGGCAACCGCGGCCGGCCTCATCGCAGCCGGCCTCTATCAGGTCTTTATTTAAGTAAGGTAGTAGCATACTTATTCTTTTTTTCTTATCTGCCACAAAGATAGAAAATAAAAGAAACAAAGAATATCAACCCTACAAGTAATAATTTTGCAACCATTCATTTTGAATCGCGCACGCAGCGGATCGGTCCTGCCACCGACTTTACATAATAAAAATAGAATTGGTATTCAAATATATGAAACAGACCGGCATCCTTATGGATATGCAAAATGTTCACTCGGTTGTCCGTGTCCGTAGTTGCATTATGGTAGTTCCCGCAACTGTTTGTACGAAAACCTCCCCCATCGCCCACACGTGTTCCCTGTGTCGGGAAATAAGATGTCGGACCTTCTTTCCAATTCTGCATATACATGTTCATTCCATATCCGTCCGGAAATTTATCGTCATAATTGATACCACTCATAGTTCCCGGATTGAGCCCCGTATTTGTAAATTCGAACCACAATTCACCCGAGGCAACCCTCCAGCCTGTGGGACAAGGATCGAAAATAGATTTTTCCGTTCCATAGTTATCATATATATGTACATTATTATTTTGGTTAATCGTGTAAGCTTTCATTCCATCGGAAGCCGGCTCCAGTCCACCCCAAAGCTTGTTGTCGCTTTCTCCTATCGGACACCAGTCTCCATTATTGAAATAGTTGCTCTTTTGTTGTACGTAACTTTCATTTCGGTTAACATCGTTCGTTCCAGTGATAAAAACCGTGGGATTGGCGATAGCGTGTCTGACAACTCCGGTCAGGGTACTCCCAATCACCGAATGGAACAGCTTGTTTTCATCGGTGCCGGATGTCTTATGCACTTCAATCTGGTTGGAGTTGTCATAATGCTGGTCTGTATGTTCGTCGTTATAATCCTGATGTTCGCCTACAATATTGCGTAAAGGAGGAAACGGGTCTTTTCGTCCCCATTGATACAACATGCCGAAAGCCTGCGTCATTTCATCCGGATACCGATGGAGACCAGTTCCTAGACCTTTCTGATTCTCCGCCAATGCACCGAGGTTGCATGACATGACAGCATAGCCCTGAATACGCGGCTTCTCGGGATAGATACCATTATTATCCCAGTCGTATGTATAATAAGTAACAGCTCTGCCGAGATTGTCCGGCTCGTGGTCTGTAACCCAGATGTGCCAAGACCATATAATGTCTCCCTGGCTATTGTAAGCACCGATCAAGGCATTGCCTTTCTTTTGTGTTCTAACATAGATTTTCTGATGAATGTCACCTGTATTCTCGCCGAGTTGCACCAACGTTCCATCGGTATTATCACCGATACAGTCTTTAGTTTGCCAGATAATGCCGACACGGGCTATTTTCAGATTCTCGTCATGAGGACTTAAATAGTCTGCAAAATTATATCCGCCTCCTGTCTCTACGCGGTAATAGGGCTCAAAAGAGAGAAAATCGTTTGGTTTTACAACAAAACAGTTGGACGATGGATTGTTTTGGCCTTTCTCTCCTGTGATAGTCAACGTCATGCGGTAAACTTGATTGCGTTGTATATTAAAATTGTTAATTGAGTTCCCTCCGGGATATGCAGCATAGAGATATCTTTCACCACCGATTTCAGTGGTGACATCCACCACAAGCGCATTGGAGGGAGCTCCATCAGACTTATTACCGCCCTGAGTTTCTGTTTCCCCTTGCAGGTTTTCAGGAACATAGAAAACAGCCCACTCATTATCTTCACTCTTTTCCAAATCCGAGGCAGCAAAGGCTATGGAACTGAATGTCGTTCCATCAGGAAAAGGAACCGCATTCATCGGCTCTCCATTTCCATCACCGGCCAATGTCTCTATCCGGCAAATATTGGGTATTTGCCTTACATTAACGTTGTTCAATTCCATCTCCGCCTTCAGCATCTCTACCTTTACTTTGAGTTTGGCATACATACGTGTGACCGGTACTGTGACCGTAATACCTGTTGCTACTTCCACCTCCTCACTTACTCCGTCCATTGGTATCGACACCTTATCTATCGACCGTAATGGGAAAGCAGTAGGCAAGGTCTGCTTCTTCAGTTGTTCCAGATTCTTAAACTTTTGCCATGAAGCATCCGTTCCATCGTTAGCCCAGTTGTCATAGCCCGTGTTGGTTACGACATATACAAGAGACGGAACCCCGGCTTTCAGATATACGGGCAGGTCTTGCAATATTGTCTGGTCGGTGATGGTATAGTAACGCGGCTTTATCAGCAGTTCTTTCGTTGCCACATCGTACTGGAATACCCAGACATTATGTATCTCTTTTTCTTCCGGAGTCTCCTCTTCAGGTGTGCTGCTTGGTATAGACGCCCTTGTCTCAGCCTGTGCTTCAACGGTAAATGTATTGACAGACAAATTCAATTCGGCTTCCGTCAGTCCGCTCTCGTCAAGAACTGTTCCGTTCGTTCCACTTGTCTCCGGTTGCAGTTCTTCCGTACAACCACCCATTGCGATGGTTGCCAAAAGAAGTATGAATAATAAAAAGTAATGTTTCATATCAGTCAAAAGTATATTCGTTGTCATAAGCATATTTCCATTCTTGCACATTCACCGTGAGCCTGTTGTCACGGACGGTGATGGTGAACCGATAGAGGTTGTTGCGGGAAATGTCAAAACGCTTGGTATTGTCACTATTATCAGTCTTTCCGCTCTCGTCATAACTTGCGAAATAGACTTTATGCGGTTCGTCCTCACCGGTCTGTGCATCGAGCCTTACCTCAATGTACGAGTATTTGTCGCCCGCGTCGATATTCCGGTATTCAGTCAGGTAGGCAATCCATTTCTCGTATTTATTTCCGTCAGCATCCGTCCACTGGCTTGCGAAACGGAAATCTTGTATTTTTTCTTCCACATCGTTATCATCTTCTACGAGGTGTAAGCCGCTGACGTAATCGCTGTTCCACTCACCGCCGTGATCGTAGTCGTCCTGTGAAAAAATGTCTTTCGGGGCACAATATCCCTTTTTATTATAACGATGAATCTTCACTTCGCTGAACGACAAGTCGAAATGAGCGTCCGTCCTGAGTATCACTTCCACCTTTGCCACGGCACGAAGCAGGGCAACAGGCTCGGGCAGCAATGTGGTCTCTCCGGCCTTAAACTCTATATCATTGTATGCGTGAACACCATAGAAAGGAACCAGTCGTTCCGGTCCTAACTCGAAAGAAGAAAAACTATCAAACTGCCCCCACCCGGCATCGCAGATATCCGCCAGCAATGTTTCTCCGGCTTTCATCGTATCGTCGCCATATTGCGGCCAGTTGGCAAGCACGACCATCTTGAAGTCTTTATGACCGGCCAAAGCGGTGGGTGCCTTGCCAAGCACACCGTAATCCCTGTAATCGCTTCCTTCAGCCACCACGAAACCATCCGGCTCAAAACGGGCGATGAACTTATTGTCGGAGGTGAAGAAATAAATCCGATAGTTATTGTTCTCTATATCTATGTAGTTCTCATAGGTTTCGCCGGCCTCATAGCCTTCACTGACCTTCGGGCTTCTTGCAGGCAATCTGAGACCGATACTGAGAGTTGTTTCTTCATCGGATATGCCGAAGGTCTCCGTGTCATGACTACACGAGGTACCGCACAACACAAGGAGCATCAAAGTCCCCGTGACGATATGTCGTACCACATTCTTCATTCGCATTCCTCCTATTACAATTCGCTGTTTTGCAGCACTACTTTCCAAGAATTAATATAAATATAGGCATCGAGCCAACGGTCACCTTCATCAAGGAAGAACACCATATCATATACGTCCTGCCTGTCAAGATACTCCTGATCGTCCATGTCCCGGTTATAGAAACCTTTCACAAGCAAGGCATAATCAATAAGGGGAATGGAGAAAACCGCCTTTCCTGTTACCTTGTTAGTCACGGTGAGCCGTGTCTCCTGTCCTTTCACAAGGCGCGGCACAGTCAGTTCGGCTATGGCCGCGCTGAAAGTGGCACGAGATGCAGCCTGATTTTCTTCGGGCTGGGTGTCCATGTCCACTTCTCCGGCATCGGTATGCCACGCATAGTAAGTCACCGGTTCGTCGGGCAACAGTGTATTGTCCCAATCCATGCTCCCATTAGTGTCGGTGATGGTAAAAACGAACTTGTCTTTATCCACAGCCCCTCCCGAAAGGTGCTGCAACACCACTCGCACATTGTTGGTGTTCTTCACCAACGGTACGGTATAAGTGTACGTACCTTCGGTTTCAGCGAACGTCTGTTTCGGCAGCCACCCGTAGAACAAGCGGTCAAGATCTTCGGTGACGAATGCTTTGTTCCCGGTATCGTGTTGCCTGTCAAGCGTGCAGGTCAGCCCCTTGCCGATAGTTGTTTCGGGTATCAAGAAAGAGCCTTTATCGGTCGTGCCACACCAAGCAAGAAGATCATATTCACCCGGTTCTACGTCTACAGTCATGACATAGCCATCGGCTGCAAGAGCTTCACCCTGTTCAGTACCTTGCCAAACCACCCTGCCCTCGGCATCAAGCAGGTAAAGTGTCACTACGTTCACCTCGTGGGCAAAGGCATCGGCAAACTTCATGTTATAATCGTAACGAAACTTCACACGGTAGTTCACCGAGCAGTCGCCCTCACCATCATAGATTAAGCCGTCGCAGGCATATAGCATGGAAGCGCAAGCGATGGTCGCCAGCAACTTTCCGCTTGTTTTCCTTATGTAAGACTGTATATCCATCTGACTCATATTATTATATTCTATATATGTATACTGCGAAAAAAGTCGCAGGGAATTTTCATCTTCGGTGGGAAATGGCAGATACGCCCTTTCCGGTCCCGTCCTCTCTTTGCGCCGGAGCGGAAGCGCTTTTTAAAGGAAGGTGTGCCGTTACTAACTGCCTTTTGACACACCCTCCTTTTCATTAGATAAAAACTATTTCAAGAAAAATTAAAGTTCCACATTTTGGCTGACAATCTTCCAGGAAAGAATATTGATTTTCGCACCAACATAATAAGTATCATCGTCCGGATCACCGGGAACGATTTTTTCATCTTCGCCAAAGATCCCCTTACCGATCTTTTCCAATTTGTTAATGGTGACTACGTAGTGGTGATTGCGTACCACACCGTATTTGGCTTCCGGAATAGTTCCGTTCTCTGCAACTTCGCTATTGTTGAGGTGTTCGATAGGAATGTTGTAGTACATCAATCCGCCGTTGTAAGCGATGGCATCTGCGGAAGCAGCAGCCAAATGCTCGTTAAGAGTAGCGATGATTTGATCCGAATAATTAGAGCCGTCCCCTGTATATAAGGAGGTTGCATGCTCATTTGTAAATACCACTTTTACTTTTCCATCGCCCACATTCTCCAGCTTCACATACTCTCTGCCAATCTGAGTATATTTTGTATTCCCCATATCATCTTGCCCATCTTCATACCACACGTCCAATTGGTTTTTCGCCTTCAATACACTGAGCACATAGTCGAGGAAGGAGTCTTGTTTGAAAAGAACACCACTGTAGCGTACGAGATCGAGTGCATTACCGTTTACATCGCAAACTTTGGCTTTCAATAGGATGCTTGTAACGGCAGAATTGAAGTTGGCGGTAACGATGGAACTAGTGTTGGTGTTCTCGGCACAATAGGCAGAGCTTCCCAATTCAGCCAGGCCGTCTTCCAAATCGACATAGTTCAGATATTCGGAGTTGTCGGAGATTACCCCTGTATTTTCAGGATAGCCGGAAAAACCGTAGTTGAACGACTTACCCCAATGGCTACGGTAATTAACCGCTCTGTTCCATGTAAATCCCAAATCAATATCCGTCCAAGTCGCATCTATGTTCTTGACCATGTATGATTTCTTTGCCGTAGCATTCAATTTCCATCCGAGCAGTTCCACATAAAGGTCTTCCGAAGCGATATTACCGCCTCCGGCTGAGTTGTCTTCGCCTGCTACAGTGACATTTATCGGATAACGGCCATTTTCATCCATTTCGAGTTCATCGGACACATTTAAGGTTACTTTGGCAGCCAGACGTTCCACATATACAGTCATCACATTAGTAATGGCGCTCACATCCGTTATCGGTTCAAGAGAGAAATTTTCCTCTTTAACTTCCGTCACGAAATACTTTGCTCGATTAGTATCGGTGTAGCTCGTAGTACTCATGGTAAAGTAATTGGTAGTGACGTTATTAGTTGTTTCCGGGTAATAAATACCTTCCGCATTATTGTCCGCAAGCACCGTTTGCATTTCATCGAGCGTTTCTCCATACACGAAGTTGTCCGGTTTGTTGAGCACCGCTACCATATACTTAGGGTAGCTCTTCTTGTCCAGCCCTTTCAGCACAACGACGTTGTTGCTCGCAAATTCAATGTTTTCGGCAGGGATTGCCGTCGAGGCGTTGCCACCCGTCCAAACATCACCTTGTGTCACAAATACACCGTCTGCATCATAAAAGTAGAAGTAGGCGTTTTTTACAGCCTGTTCGTTTATTCCATACTCAAAGTCACCTTCTGTCGCCCTTGTAAGGGAACTTGCATCAGCAAGGCGGACATTGATATATGCCTTGTCTCCTGTGAAAACACTCGGTGTATCATTCGGAATGATTTCCGATTCTTCGTTCGAGCATGCACCCAATGTGGCACATACGAACAAACCTAAAAATAATTTATTCATCTTCATAAATGTTGGTAATTCAATTTTGTTAATAATATATTCTCTCGTTCATTCTTAATATTTCTGTTTTTCAAGCTGTTCAAGCGTAATGCCGGCCTGCTCTAATCCGAGCGATTTCGCCTCGTTCAGGTAGCGTCGGGCACTATCGTAATCCTTTTGCCGAATGGCCAGTGCGCCTCGGGCATAGACAGCCTCGGGAGAATCGCCCGCTTTGGCAAGATAACGCTTCGCACTTGTGAGATCGCCACGGCGCATGGTAGCATTGGCAGCATTCAGGTTGGCAATGGGGTCACTCGGAAACATGCGTACCGCTATCTCGAACACTTCAGCGAACTCATCTGTACCGGGCTCATATTCCTGTGCGGCAAGGTAGAACTCATTTAGGCTCAGCTTTTGCGGTCGTTCATGCATGATTCGGTTTATTTCCTCCACATCGTTGTAACTACGGATGGTGTAGGCTATGCGGTAGTCGGTGTGACGCAACGCCGGATAACAGTTCTGTAACAGGAAGCACGTTTTATTTTCCACTCTTTGGCATCCGGTTCCAGATTGCCGTCTATCAAAGCGACAATTTCTGTACGATGGTCAAGGTTCGACTGTTCCACGTAGCGGCGCAATCCTGCCCAATCCTCCGGTTCGTAGGCGGTCGTTATTAAATCGTCTTCAAACTGATAGAGTTGCTGTATGTGTTTCTTCAATGCATCGGTACGTCCGATAGCCAACTCTTTGTTATGCGCATAAGGACTTTCGGGCGAAGCATAACCTTTCAGCCATACCGAGGTGATGGTTATGTCCATATC
>OGCQ01001937.1_pt1 | contig 22974 bp, 10 predicted proteins | sample 1570161 | NCBI WGS metagenome assembly OGCQ01 (sample SAMEA4384402, study PRJEB24528) | human gut metagenome
TGTGTGATGCGCCATCCCAAAGATACGGAAGGGAAAGTGGCATAACGGTGGTTTTTACCGAACCGGGAAGAACCGTCCCGACGGAGAGTTAACGAAAGCAGATATCTATCGGCATAAGAATAGTTCATTTTGCCAAAGAAAGAGACGAGTGAATACCCCTCACCGGCACCGTATGCCTGTGCCGTACCACTACCTGCATCGGGCCACATATAGTCGGGGGTAAGGATAGAAAAGTCTTCTTTGTATCCGGAGAAATGGCTGTCGTCTTCACGGTTCAACTCCATACCTACCATTACATCTCCACGATGTTTGCCTACTTCCAGCTGGTAAGTAGCAATGGCGTTCCACATCCATTTCGTCCAGTGTTCCTGCTTGGCTTCCACTGCGCTCTTGCCATTATTGGTCTGCGTTCCTTCCTGATAAGGATAAGTGAAGTAACGTGCCTGCTTGTTGGCATAGTCCAAACCGAAAGTGGAGCGTAAATTGAATCCCTTGAAAGGAGTCAGATTGACATAGGCATCACCGAACATACGCCAGTAGGTGTATCGGTTATCTTTATTGTATTCAAGTACGGCACGAGGATTACGACGGTCGGGCCATCCGCCTACCGGTCCGCCCCATGAACCATCCGAAGCATATACGGGAATAGCGGAAGGAATATCCAGTGCGGTTTCTATAATTCCACCCGGAGCCTGCACTTCCGACGTGCGGTTCAATGTAAAATGCTGACCGATGGTCAGGATATCATCAATCAACTTATAATCGCTGTTCATACGAGCCGAGAAACGGTCGAAATCCGTGTCTTTGATAACACCCAGGTTCTTGTAATATCCCAGAGAAAAGAAAGAAGAACCTTTCTCCGAACCGTTGCTAACGGAAAGATTGTATTGCTGGATAACACCAGTACGAGTGATCTCGTCAAACCAGTCTGTGTCCGCCACAGGCATTGTATTCTTTGAATCCAGATATTTGGAAAGAGTCATTCCGTATAATACCGGATTGCCGTCGGCATTGTATCCCCAGTTGTAAGCATATCCCAAAGCATTACCGTTCGGATTTTCACCGTCGTTCACGTAGGCTTGCCACATAGCTCGTCCGTATTGCTCAGTGTTCAATACGTTCATTTTACTCTGATACATGGAGGCGGAAACAGAAGCGTCGAAATTGATTTTGATCTGTCCTTTCTTTCCTTGTTTGGTAGTAACGATGATAACGCCGTTCGCTGCACGCGAACCGTAGATAGAAGCGGATGCGGCATCTTTCAAGACTTGAATGGATTCAATATCATTACCATTCAGTTCGTGCATACCGGCTTTGGTAGGAACACCGTCGATTATATAAAGCGGGTCGTTATTGTTCAGCGTACCGATACCGCGGATACGTACGGTAGCCGATCCGCTCGGATTACCATCGGCGGTGATGTTCATTCCTGGGACACGTCCCTGAAGGGCTTTCACCGGATTGTTTTCACCCTGCTTCTGGATTTCGTCTACCTTTACTACAGAAACAGCACCTGTCAGGTCGGCTTTGCGCTGTGTAGTATAACCTGTTACGACAACTTCATCTACCATCTGGGTATCTTCTTCCAGTAGTACATTAACGATAGCAGCCGCTTTTACGGTCACCGGTTTATAACCAATATACGTAATCTTTAAAGTAGAGTTGGCCGGAACTGAAAGAGTGAAATTACCATCGAAGTCTGTAATTGTTCCGTTGGTTGTAGCTGTAGTTTCAACGACAGAAGCACCGATAATCGGTTGCCCATCCGTTTTAGAAGTAACGTTTCCCTTTACCGTAATGTTTTGCCCCCACAGGGCCGACATGAAAGCAAACAGGAAACAAACGCTGCAAAGAAGTTTTTTGTTCTTCATGATACCAGGCATTAGTTTAATGTTATTAATTTAAAAGTACGAATTTTCTCTTTTCGATGATGCAAATTACGGTTGATTTAAGTCAACCGACTGAAAAAAATGTTTCAAATGCTGTAAGATATGTTGCATAGAACGCTATTTTATAGGGTTTTATACCGGGATGAAATAAAATTAATAGTTCATAAGTATATCCCCTCGAAAAAGGTTACCTTTGTGTGTCAATAAAGACATTTACTAATGAATAAACAGAGACCTTTTATACATAAAATAATGACCAAACAACAAGCTATCAAGCTTTTCGAAGAAAAGAAAATCCGTACCGTATGGGATGATGAACAAGAGAAGTGGTATTTTTCAATTGTAGATACTGTCAGTATTCTGACAGATAGTGTAGATGGACGAAAATACTGGAATAAACTCAAACAACGGCTAAAAGAAGAGGGAAATGAAACGGTGACAAATTGTCACCAGTTGAAATTACATGCATCAGACGGAAAAATGCGCCTCACCGATGTCGCTGACACAGAGCAACTTCTCCGTCTTATCCAGTCTATCCCTTCTCCCAAGGCTGAGCCTTTCAAACTATGGATGGCGCAAGTTGCCAGTGAACGGTTAAACCAAATTCAAGATCCGGAACTTTCCATCAATCAAGCACTACAAGACTACAAACGTCTGGGATATTCGGACAACTGGATCAATCAACGTCTGAAATCAATTGAAATCCGCAAAGACCTTACCGACGAATGGAAAAAACACGGATTACAGGAAGGAATACAATTCGCCACATTAACAGATATCATTTACCAGACATGGTCGGACATGACCTCCAAAGAATACAAACAATTCAAAGGACTAAAGAAGGAAAACCTTCGGGATAATATGACCAATAAAGAACTGGTATTAAATATGCTCGCGGAGCTTTCTACTAAAGAAATATCTGAAGTGAGCAGCCCCGAAACCTTCAACGAACACATGGATATAGCACAACAAGGTGGAGAAATAGCCCGCAATGCCCGCCTGGAACTGGAAGCCAAAACCGGAAAGAAAGTAATTTCTCCCCTTAATGCTCAAAGTGGCATTTTATCGAAAATAGAATCAAAAGAGAAGTCAAAAGAGGAATTGAAAGATGAATAAAATGAGTATTCAACTAAATAACTGAATGATATGAAAACAATCTCCAACGAACAACTTACTATTCAGGTATCTCCGCATGGAGCCGAACTTTGCAGTATCTTCGCCAATGGGAAAGAGTATCTGTGGCAAGCCGACCCTGCTTTTTGGAAGCGCCACTCTCCCGTACTTTTCCCGATTGTAGGAAGTGTGTGGGAAAACCAGTATCGTAATGAAGGTATCGCTTATACATTGAGTCAACACGGCTTTGCCCGTGATATGGAATTTACTCTTGTTTCCGAGAAAGAAGACGAAGTACGATACCGCCTTGTCAGTAATGAAGAGACATTACAGAAATATCCTTTCCCGTTTTGTCTGGAAATAGGTTATCGTATTCAGGGTAAGCAGATCGAGGTTATATGGGAAGTTAAGAATACCGGAGAAAAAGAAATGTATTTTCAAATCGGTGCGCATCCTGCATTTTATTGGCCGGATTTTAATGCGGATACACAGAATCGTGGTTTCTTCGGTTTTGACAAGGAAGAAGGATTGAAGTATATCCTCATCTCAGAGAAAGGATGCGCAGACCCTTCCACTGAATATTCTCTGGAACTTACAGACGGGTTATTGCCATTGGATACACATACATTCGATAAAGATGCTTTGATAATAGAGAATGAGCAAATCCATAAAGTGACTCTTTATACCAAGGAAAAGAAAGCTTATTTAAGCCTGCACTTTCATGCTCCCGTAGTCGGTTTATGGTCTCCGCCTGCAAAGAATGCCCCTTTTGTCTGCATTGAACCGTGGTATGGCCGCTGTGACCGCGCACATTACACAGGCGAATACAAAGACAAAGACTGGATGCAACACCTGCAACCGGAAGAAACTTTCAGAGGAGGGTATACGATTGAGATCGATGAATAAGTAATGACAGCCTATTCTGCGAATAGACTGAAGAAACACAGAACAGCTGCCGGACCTCACGGACGGCAGCTGCCAAACACCTAATCTACAAAACCTAACTTAAAAACTAACTCATAAATCCAATCTATGAAATACTGATTATACAAGTGATAAACAATTGATTATATCCTTGATAAATACCTATTGAAAAATAAATCCATCCTTTTATAAACCTAATCTATACACACTAAATGAATCGACTGCGAATGTACCGCCCTTACTGTAAAAACACATACGATTGTATGGCTCTGTAGGGAAAATCAGATTAGTCATCGCTATCTTCCCACCATCCAGAAATATTTCTACCGAACACTTATCAACAAAGACATCCAGTTTGTATTCATTTTCCTTTTGGATAGGCGCCCATGTAGCCAATGCGAAATCATCTATATAATTGATAGAAGTCGTCTTCCGTCGGTCGTGCGCCTCGATCTCGTGCGGAGAGCTGTTCTTCCCAAAATCTACGATGCCGCTTTTCGTACGGTCCATCACCAGCTTCTTTTCCGGAAGATTAAGGTAAATATCCACTTTCTCTCCCTTGTCATTGAAAAGACTGAATCCCATAATTTCCGCCTTTCCAGCTATGATATTCAGAGAAAGCTCATAAGCTCCTTCATTATCAGTCAATAAAGATTCGATGTGATAATCCTTGTCTACCGTGAAGGACGGAACATCCTTGCTTTCTTTTCGTAAGTTCTTAGTTTCCGCTACCGGTGCGGCGGAAAGATAAATATCATTATCCTGTGTATAGAGTCCCAATTCACGGGGCAGTGCATTGGCACTACGGAACTGCCGGGTCGGAACGATATTGCAATACTGCCAGTTGCTCATCCAAGGCACTGCCACCACACGGTCTCCCGTATTTGAGAAACAGACGGTAGCATAGTGATCTTTCCCCCAGTCCAGCCATTTCGTGACATTCGGCAGATTGTCACAAATAAATTTTGTGCCGTCAAAGTCACCGATAAAATATTGAGTAGCACTTCCTCCGAAGTAACATCCCGGATTTACATTGACAATCAATGCCCATTTCTTATGGTTGATATCGCCGTCTACAGGAAGTTCCACCATATCCGGACATTCAAACTGACAGGGTTGCACACCGTATCCTTCGCCAAAGCTACTCAGGTAGTTCCAGTCTTTCAGATTATGGGAGTCATAGAAACGCATTTCCTTATCGGCAGAGACAATCATCACCCATTTACTCTCCGGTGCATACCAGAAGACTTTCGGGTCACGGAAATCTTTCAGACCGTCGGAAGGACGCAGGACAGGATTCTTTTCGTATTTAGTAAATGTTCGTCCATTGTCTTTGCTATAAGCCAGACACTGAATCTGTCCGTTCTTATCGCTGGCAGAAGTATAGTAAGCGAGGATGGAACCTGCTCCGCAGCCCGCCACATTCTCCTGATCGACAATAGAACTGCCGGAAAAGATATGCCCTAATGTATCACGGGCAATGGCAGGAGCCAGATGTTCCCAATGCATCAGGTCCTTGCTGACCGAATGCCCCCAGTGCATATTTCCCCATTTGGAGCCATAAGGGTTATACTGATAATACAGATGATACTCTCCGTCTTTATATACCAATCCGTTTGCATCATTCATCCAGCCATAAAGGGGAGTATGATGGTAGACAGGACGGAATTTATCCGTATTGGCAGTATCAAACGTATCGGATAATTTGATTTCTTCCCAGCAGAGGGCGTCTTTCGGTTTCTTTTGAATGCGCAGAGTGACTGTCTTTGCATCAGCCGGCAAAGCAAAGGGAACAAAATAATCGACCTTTGTCTGTGCCAGACGGATATCCATATCGGTATCCGTTGCGTTCCCCGTATCAAGACGCACCTGACTTTCGTCGGCTTCTTCTTCGATGGGGAGTAATATATAATGGGTAGGATGAACGATGTGGACAATTGTCAGGCTATCCCCCTTCTGTTCAAGAGTGAACGTGCTTTTGGTCGACTGGCAATAGGTCAGTCCAAAGGAAACAGTCAGTGCGAGTACGGCACCTTTACACAGTTTTATCCAAGGAGTTGTTTTCATGGTAACAGGATATTCAGAGTTATACTAGTGTTAATCAAAAATTGACGGAGGCAAAGATAGGGGGTATCTTCACCTTCGTCTATAAACTTTGTTTCAAAGAGTAACATTTTTGATACATCATTGAAAAAAGGGAGCTACAGGCGTACAGAGTTTGTTTTAAACTACATGACCAACTGTGTGACCAGCCGCCAAGACAGGATTTGAACCTGTACCTCAAGTCTGTAAAGACAAGCGTTCAACCGAATCGTTAACAGCGAAGTATCTCTATACTACGGCATCCCTTTCTGTTTTTTAAAAGCAGAAGTTACAGGCGAAAAGAGAAACGGGGCACGTCAATGCCGGAATCGAACCGGATAGTCTTGCTGATTTTACAACTTCACTATTCCTCCCCTAAAATGAGACTGAAGTAACTCTTCTCTACGACATTCTGCTTATGTCAAAGTAAAAAACAAGGTAACAAACGAAAAGAGACTATAACCTGCTCTATCCAACTGAGCTATGCTTTTCCTTAAAGAATAAGGAGAGCAGCGGGAGTCGAACCCGCGACCTATGGTCGTCCCAAACGAAGTAACTCTTCTCTACGACACTTGTTTCTGTTTTTTTCCGTAAACCGGAATCCTGAGAACTCCGGTTATATCACTATCTTTTTTATCTCCTGCAACGCATCATTTCCCTTGTCGATTGCAGACAAAATATCAAATATCTTATCCGACCATCCCGCTATTAAAAATACATCGTCACGAGTGATATCCAGCGGAGTGTTGCCATATCCGCTTAAGTCAAACAGATACAACTTGGCTGCCGGACAAATTTTCTTGTACTTCCTCCACAAATCCGTTATCTGCAAATCACTATGGCTATTCCACAACTGACAGTCGGTGAACATCATTATCTTATCCATCTGCGCCTTCCGGTCTATCAGGTCTTTGATAACCAAATACCCGTTTGTAGAGTATCCCACTTCACCTTCCCTTTTATAGAAAGCATCAACATTGGACAAGATACCCGTATCGGGCAGATTGATAATCTTCCATCTATCGCCAAAGATACCCGTCATCACCTGCTTGCAACGTGACTTCAACAACATTCCCAGCAGCAAACCGATGTCATAGTACAATACTTTACTCTTTGCCGAAACCGGACACTGCATGGAACCGGATACGTCACAGGCTATCAGCACACGGGTAGATTCATCAAATCCGGTAATATTGCGGGCAGATACCTGCACGGCACGTTCCAAAGCCGTCATCAACATCGTAGCATAGAGCGAAGGAGTCTTCGACAACTCACGGTAAGCAGCCAGAAAGCGGAAAGGCAACTGCCTGGAGTTCTCAACCGCCTTTTCGGAAGACAGCCTCTTCCCTACTGTCAGAATATGGTCTGCAGAAACTTCCGCTTCCAGTATATTCCTCAGATTGCGCAGCAAAGCCATGTATCCTAGTTTACCACTGTCTATCAATTCTTCCCATTTGGCACGGAAAGCTTTTCGCCGTTCTTCTTCCGTAGCAAAGGTACACTGACCTAAAGCAGACAATTCTGTCTCCCAAGTATAGGGAACCGGAAGATTATCATTGACTATTCCATTGAAAATTTCCTGTTGCCGTGCATCTTTCGCTTTCGGGTGCACAAGAAACAAGGCATCTTTCAGACAAACTTCTGCCGAACGGTTATACTTGGCAAACCGGTACGCATCGAATGTATTGAATGCATCCTGTAGCCCTGCCTGCAACTGTTTGGAAAGACGGTTCAGTTTCTTTGTCCCCGTCCGCCGATTTGCCTGCTGATAACAAGCCAGCAGTTCGGTGATTTCATCGGCACGCCGAACGGTACGGGCAGTTACCCGCTTCACCAGATTGTCGCCCTGATGGATACGCGCCAGTTCTACCGCCATCACCAAAGGGATGGAACGCAGGTTCATCGTTTCTCTTGCGTACGCCGCCAGTTGCGACACAAACAAAGGATCACATTTTCCGATCAGCGTACGGACCCTTTCTATTCTCTCTTCCGCCTGCTCATAGAAACTGTTGTTCAATGAAGTAGTTACCACGGATGTGTACAATTCCCATTCGGGTGTCAGCCGGTAAGCCGGTGCCGATTCTTTGTTCAGCACTTTATTCATTCCTTTATTTATCCAGTTAAACTTCATCATTTATACTCTTTATTTGTTTTCTTTTGCAAAGATACGGGGGTGGGTGCGCAGCCTTTTTGCGTACCTCAAATTATTTTTCTACTTTTGGAGAAAATCTTTATACTTCCGCCTATGCCGGTCAATAGAAATGCCTTGATTCGTTATAAAACGATTGATAACTGTCTGCGTAATCCTTATCGTCGCTGGACACTGGAAGACCTGGTAGATGCCTGCTCGGATGCCCTTTACGAATATGAAGGAATTGACAAGGGAATCAGCAAGCGTGCCGTACAAATGGATATACAGATGATGCGTAGCGAGAAGCTGGGTTATAACGCACCGATTGTGGTATACGAAAACAAGTATTACAAGTACGAAGACCCGGAATACAGCATCACACAAACCCCGCTGAACGAACAGGACCTGAAAACGATGTCGGAAGCCGTGGAAGTTCTGCGGCAGTTCAAGGGTTTCTCCTACTTCACGGAGATGAGTGAGATTGTGAACCGGCTGGAAGATCACGTAGCCTCCGCCCGAATGAAGACGACTCCGGTCATCGACTTCGAAAAGAACGAATCTCTGAAAGGGCTGGATTATCTGGATACCATTTACCATGCCATCGTCAACGAACATCCCCTGCAACTTAAATACCGTTCGTTCAAGGCCCGTTCGGCAAACAGTTTCATCTTCTATCCTTATCTATTAAAGGAATATCGCAACCGTTGGTTCGTATTTGGAATCAGAAAAAGCGGACGGATATTGCAGAATCTGGCTCTGGACAGAATCCATTCGTTAGAGGTGTTATCGCGGGAACCCTTTATAAAGAATACATTCTTCGACCCGAACACATTCTTTGACGACTTGGTAGGGGTGACCAAAAACTCCGGAAGCAAAGCCGAGAAGGTCGGTTTTAAAGTAGCTGCCGCCGAAGTTCCCTACATCCTGACCAAACCGATACACCACAGCCAACGAACCATAGAAACAATGGTAGACGGAAGTATAATTCTTGAAATAGAGGTAGTCATCAACCATGAACTGGAACGGGTATTCTTCGGATATGCCAACGGAATACAAGTTCTTTATCCGCAGACACTGGTGGAGCTAATAGAAAAGAAATTAAGGAGGGCGGTAGAACAATACGAAAAGCCCAAGTGAGTTACATTCGGATAAAAAGCAAGTAGCCGGACCATTTTCATCCTTTCCGGAGAGAAAAAAACATTTTATGATACAATTAATTCCATTTTAATGAAGAATTAATTTGCTTTATCCTCTCTTTTTAATGGTTCGACCTTTACTTTGCCCTTGATAATACCGAAAAACTCATTAAATTATGAATATGAAGAGAAGTTTAATTTTACTATGCGGTCTGCTGACCGGCTTTACCTTGCAATCTACAAAGGTAAACGCGCAGACACAAACAGTGGCTAATGATCAGAAACTGGTCTATCCCTACACCTTTGCCCCCAGCGAAGGTCTGGTGAACCAAACAGAAAAGGAACATCGACAAGAGATTTGCATCAACGGTTATTGGGATTTCCAGCCTGTCCGCTTGCCGAAAGAATACGTTCAGGGAAAAGGACTCGCTCCCGAACTACCATTGCCGGAAAACGACAGCGAATGGAGCAAGACACGTATCAAAATCCCTTCACCGTGGAATATCAATGCTTTTGCTTACCGTGACCTGGAAGGTCCCGACCACCGCAACTACCCTTCATACCCTAAAGAATGGGAACAAGTGAAAATGGCATGGATGAAGAAGAATGTCACCATCCCTGCCGACTGGTCGGGGCAGCAAATCAAACTTCACTTTGAGGCCGTAGCCGGATATTCCGAAGTCTACGTAAATAAAGAAAAGGTAGGCGAAAACTTCGACTTGTTCTTACCGTTCAGCTTTGACATCACCGATAAAGTGACTGCCGGCGAAAACATAGAGATACTGGTAGGCGTACGAAGCCAGTCGCTATTCGAAAACAATGCGACCATCGGACGCCGCATTGTTCCGGGCGGCTCGATGTGGGGATATCAGATCAACGGTATCTGGCAGGATGTATATCTGTTGGCTTTGCCGAAAATCCATCTGGAAGACGTATACGTAAAACCGCTGGTATCAAAGAATACACTGGAAATAGAAGTAACTCTTCAGAACCGGACAGAGAAGAAGACTGACGTACAACTGCAAGGTAATATCCGCGAATGGGTGAACTGCGCAGGCACGGACGTCAACTCCGCTCCCGTTCCGAACTGGACGCTTGGTAACGAAGCATTGAAAGTCGCTCCTACGAAAGTGTCTCTGCCAGCCAAGGCTTCACAGAAAGTGACCTTGCAAGTACCTGTCGGCAAGGATATATTAAAATACTGGACTCCGGAGCATCCCAACCTGTATGCCCTGTTGCTTTCCGTCAACAACCAGAAACAGACTGTTGACACCAAATACGAACGTTTCGGCTGGCGTGAATGGACATTGCAAGGTACTACACAATACCTGAACGGCGAACCTTACGCATTGCATGGTGACTCCTGGCATTTTATGGGTATCCCGCAGATGACCCGCCGTTATGCGTGGGCTTGGTTCACCGCCATTAAAGGGATGAATGCCAATGCGGTCCGTCCGCACGCGCAAGTCTATCCCCGCTTCTACCTCGACATGGCCGATGAAATGGGTATCTGCGTACTGAATGAAACAGCCAACTGGGCCAGCGACGGTGGTCCGAAACTGGACTCCGACCTCTTCTGGGAGGCATCTAAAGAACACCTGAAACGTTTTGTCCTGCGCGACAGAAATCACGCGTCCGTTTTCGGCTGGAGTATCAGCAACGAAAACAAACCCGTTATCCTGCACGTTTACAATCGCCCCGAACTGATGCCGGTACAAAAGAAGGCATGGGAAGAATGGCGTGACATTGTACATCAGTACGACCCTACCCGCCCGTGGATTTCAGCAGACGGCGAAGATGACGGTGACGGTATATTGCCTGTGACCGTAGGACACTACGGAGACATCAATTCCATGAAACGCTGGATTGAAATCGGAAAACCTTGGGGAATCGGTGAACACAGTATGGCTTATTACGGTACCCCGGAACAGGTTGCCAAATATAACGGAGAACGCGCTTATGAATCACAGGAAGGCCGTATGGAGGGGCTGGCTAACGAATGTTACAACCTCATCGCCAACCAAAGACAGATGGGAGCCTCTTACAGCACAGTTTTCAATATGGCATGGTATGCCTTGAAACCGCTTCCACTCGGCAAGAAAGACAAAAGCAAAGCTCCCACCGTTGAAGCTGACGGAGTCTTCTTCGGTGATTACAAAGAGGGAGTTCCGGGCGTACAGCCCGAACGTGTAGGCCCTTATTGCACGACGTTCAACCCCGGTTACGACCCGACCTTGCCGCTCTATCAGGAATGGCCGATGTACAGTGCCTTACGCGCAGCCAATGCTCCGGGACAACCGGCCTGGTCACCTTATGCTGTAATCGACAAACAACAGTACGACCATCGCAAAGCAACAACTCCTTCCAAAAAGTATAAGGAAGTCATCTTTATCGGTAGTCAGAACAGTAAATTAAAGCAGCTGATGGATGCGCAAGGAGTCATATTCGCCAAGAAGGCAAACACTCCTTCCCTGTTGCTCTATATCATAGACGGTAGCCAAAAGTTGGATGCTTCTACCAAAGATGAGATGCAAAAGCAAATCGCCAAAGGCGCGGATGTATGGATATGGGGACTCACACCGGAAACGGTAGCCGCATACAATGAAATTCTTCCGCTTCCGGTGTCCTTGGATAATCTGCAGCGTTCTTCTTTCCTGCCCGTACAAAAGTCATGGATGCACGGACTCAATAATTCCGACTTCTACTTCTGCGAACTTCAGAAGACCAACGCTTCCAGCTACTCGCTGAAAGGAGCTTTCGTAGAAGAAGGCGACGTCTTGCTGAACGCCTGTAAGACCGACTGGAGAAAGTGGAACAAACGCCCGGAAGAGATCAAGACTGCCGGAACGATCCGCAGTGAATACGAATGTACAGCCGCCACTCCTGTATTTGTAAAATGCCAGCAGAACGCTTCCACTTTCTATCTGAACACATTAACCGAATTTGCCAACTCGGAGAAGGGGTTCAACACTTTGAGCGCTATCCTGAAGAATGCCGGAATAGCCTTCCAAAAGCCGGAAGTCAATATCGACGAGGTCTTCTTCCTGCGCGACGAACAGATCAACTTCCCCGTAGCCACCAAAGAGAAACTGGTGAAGGACAGCGACGGTGAATGGACACTGGAACTTTATGTATTCAGTCCACGCCCTTTGGACGACCTGTTGATAGAGCCGAACATGCCGAAACTATCCCTCTTTGTGAAAGCAAAGAAACGCGCGCTGCTCATCAACGACAAACCTTATACGGCTGTATCCCACGACGGACGCAACGAAATCATCTACAAAGAATTGCCCTTGCTGCAAGGATGGAATAAACTGGTGATCAAACTAGGAGCCGGAGACCGGAACGACTTCACCGGCTATTTCAAATGCGATAACAAGAAAGATTTCCTTCCGTTGTTGAAAGCAGCTTTCGTGAATCCGGAAACCAAATAATAGTAAATAAATATATGATGAAACTTACACACATTTTAGCCTCGGCTGCTATCATTTCAACGCTGAGCGCATGTAACGGTAGCCTGCAAACAGCGGATCGGACACCGGTCGATTACGTCAACCCGTATATCGGCAACATCAGCCATCTGCTGGTTCCCACGTTCCCCACCATCCAGTTACCTAACAGTATGCTTCGTGTTTACCCGGAACGTGCCGATTACACCTCCGAACTGCTGAAGGGGCTTCCATTGATCGTCACCAACCACCGGGAACGTTCCGCATTCAATTTCAGTCCCTATCAGGGAGAAAAGCTGCGTCCGGTCATAACGTACAACTATGACAACGAGCACATTACTCCTTATTCTTTCGATGTGGAACTGGATGACAACCGTATGAAAGCGGAATATGCGCTTTCCCATCAGTCGGCTATCTACCGGATAACGTACGAGGCAGACAAACCGGCTTACCTCATCGTGAACTCCCGAAACGGCTCTATCCACGCCAACGAGAACTTCATCAGCGGCCGCCAGCAACTAAATGACAACACCAATGTCTATGTATATATAGAAGCACAGGAGAAGCCGATAAGCGCCGGAATCCTCGAAAACGGCACTATTGAAACAAGTAAGGATAATGCCGAAGGCGCAAACGCCTGCGCGGCATGGCGCTTTGCCGATGGAACCACAACGGTCAACCTCCGCTACGGTATTTCTTTCATCAGCGAGGAACAGGCCGAAAAGAACCTACATCGCGAATTAAAAGACTATAACATCAAAGCACTGGCAGAAGCGGGACGCCAAATATGGAACGAAACGTTGGGACGTATCCAAGTAGAAGGAGGAACGGAAGATGACAAAACCGTATTCTACTCTTCTTTCTACCGTACCTTCGAACGTCCTATCTGCATGAGCGAAGGCGGCCGTTACTTCAGCGCCTTCGACGGAAAAGTACACGAAGACAACGGTACTCCTTTCTACACCGACGACTGGATTTGGGACACTTACCGTGCCGCACATCCTCTCCGCACACTGATCGACCAACAAAAGGAAGAAGACATCATCGCATCTTACCTGCGCATGGCGGAACAAATGGGCAATATGTGGATGCCTACTTTCCCCGAAGTAACAGGTGACACACGCCGTATGAACTCCAATCATGCCGTTGCCACGGTAGCCGACGCACTGGCAAAAGGGTTGAAAGTAGACACGGCAAAAGCCTACGAAGCTTGCCGGAAAGGGATTGAAGAAAAGACGCTCGCCCCGTGGTCGGGAGCACCTGCCGGCTGGCTGGACAATTTCTACCGTGAAAACGGTTATATCCCCGCCCTCCGTGTGGATGAACCGGAAAACGACCCGAACGTACATCCTTTCGAGAAGCGCCAGCCTGTCGCTGTCACTCTGGGAACCAGCTACGACCAGTGGTGTCTCTCCCGTATCGCCCAAGCTCTGAACAAGAAAGAAGAAGCCGAATACTATCTGAAATGTTCGTATAACTACCGGAATCTCTACAATAAAGAGACCGCTTTCTTCCATCCGAAAGATAAGGAAGGACAATGGATTGAGCCATTCGACTACCGTTTCCCCGGAGGCATGGGAGCCCGTGAGTATTATGGAGAAAACAACGGCTGGGTTTACCGCTGGGACGTGCCACACAATGTAGCCGACCTCATCAGCCTTATGGGAGGAAACGAGCAGTTCATCGCCAACCTTGACCGTACTTTCACCGAACCGCTGGGACGGAGCAAATATGCATTCTACGCGAAACTGCCCGACCACACAGGTAATGTAGGCCAATTCTCGATGGCGAACGAACCGTCTTTGCACGTTCCTTATCTTTATAACTATGCCGGACAGCCGTGGAAAACACAGAAGCGCATCCGTCAAATGCTGAAAACATGGTTCCGCAATGACCTGATGGGTATTCCGGGAGATGAGGACGGCGGAGGTATGACTTCATTTGTGGTCTTCTCTTCCCTGGGCTTCTACCCTGTCACTCCGGGATTGCCGGCCTACACCATCGGAAGTCCGCTTTTCACAGACGCCAAGATTACACTCAGCAACGGAGCCGTCTTCGAAATCGAAGCCAAGAATGCTTCTGCTGATAACAAATACATCCAGTCCGCCACGCTAAATGGCAAAGAATGGAACAAATCATGGTTCAGCCATGATGACCTGATGAGCGGTGGCAAGCTAGTATTGGTAATGGGCAGCAAACCCAACAAAACATGGGCCAGCGGAGCAGAGGATGTTCCTCCATCATTAGAAATCAAGTAGCTATATTCTAGCGATTAAGCGCAAGAGGTTTGTCGAAGAATCATCGAAATAACATCTGATTCTTCGACAATACCTCTTGTCATATTCTCCGGACGACAGCTATCATATACGAGTATTCCAACACTTTGGTTATATAAAATAAGTCCCCGATTCTTATGAATATCATATTGTTTTTCGTACTTTTGCCACATAGGAACAGATTCAAGTAGAAGTACTATGAAATATCAACTGCAATTATTGATTTTTATCCTGCTTTGCCTGGCGGGCAGACTGGATGCGTCTCCTTTATATGATTACGGACTTTATCTTAAGTCTCATGCCGTACCGGCACCGGAAAGGTCTACTTTATATTTGGATGACAACCAACCTTTCTCCGTAAAAAACGACTTAACCATTTCTTTTCAGATATATATACGTGCCAATGAAGCCGACTATGGCTCCATTCTTCATCTGAAGACAGACAAAGGCCAGATAATACGCTTTTCGTTTGTTGCAGGTGAGCAAAACCATGCTCCCGCTTTAATGCTCAATGATGAGATTATCATCATTGACAAACCCATAGAACTGGAAAAATGGATCAATGTCTCGCTGAATCTACGCCAAAAAGACAATGTGATCGAAATAGAATACGACAAAAAAAAGATGTCGTCCACCTTCCCCCTGCAAGAAACAAACAGTGTAACGATTACATTCGGCCAGATGCTAGGCTATCAGGCGGAAGTAGCCCCTGTCAACTTAAGGGATATCAACATCATACAGGACGGCAAACTGACAAGAGAATGGAAATTATGGAAACATAACGACAATCTCTGTTATGACGAAAAAGAGGGAGCCGTTGCACGTGCTGTCCAGCCTCTCTGGCTGATAGACAACCATATCGAATGGAAAACAATCAATAAGATCACGACTTCCAGCAGAGTAGGCATAGCATTCGACGCCCGTTGCGCCTTATTCTATGTAGTCAGCCCCGAATCGGTGAAAGTGCTGGACGAAGACGGAAGACTCAAACAAGAGACTGCCGTACGCGGAGGATATCCTGCCGTAGAATATCCCAACCACCTGCTGTATGATACGCTGAGCAATGCACTGGTATCTTACTCACTGACAGAAAACATCATCTCCCGCTTTTCGTTCGCCGACGGAAAATGGAGCAACGAAATACGGAATACCAAAGAGGCCAACAACTATAACCATGCCAAAGCATTTAATCCCGCCGATTCCTCCTTCTACTTTTTCGGCGGATATGGCTTCTATAAATACCGTAATGACCTGTTCCGCATGAAGTCCGGCAGTGAAATTATGGAGCAAATTAAATATGATCATCCGCTTTATCCCCGCTATTCGGCTGCTATGGCAGTAGTGGGCGACGAACTATATATCTTTGGAGGCAAAGGAAACAAATATGGTAAACAGGAATTGAGTACCCATTACTACCTCGGCCTGTATGCCATCAATTTAAAAAGTAAACAGTCCCGCACCATCTGGGAGAAAAAAGACGATAACAAGGAAACTATCATGGCTTCCTCCATGTACTTCGAGCCGGCAGACAGTTCTTTCTATGCCGTATCTACGGACAACGGGGGAACATTGTGGAAGATTTCCATGAAAAGCCCTGTTTATACAGAAGTTTCAAAACCGATCAATAACCGACTGGATTATCAGGACTGCGATTTTAACCTTTACTATTCACCGACTCATAGGAAACTGTTCCTTGTGCTGGACAAGATACTGAACAATCGTACGCACGATATAAAGATCTATTCCATCAATATGCCCCTGGTCAACGAGATAGATATCCGTCAATCGGTGGATGAAATGGGCTCCGGCAAATGGTGGAATCTGCTGTATGTCATCGGTGTCCTGGCAATACTAGGTTGCGGTGCCTGGCTGTTCTATCGTTCAAGAAGCAAACGTCAGCCAATCCAATCGTCCGCAATCTCAAAAGAAACACCTCAATCGGTTACGGCTCCAAAAGTCATCTCAGAGAATCAAGAGAAAGTTACTCCGACAATGCCGGAACAAGAAAGCGATCCCGCACCGAAAGAGATAGTCAACTACTATGACCGTAGCCGTTCTTCCATCTCATTGCTGGGCTGTTTCAATGTACGCGATAAAGAGGGAAATGATATCACCGCCAATTTCACTCCCCGTCTGAAGCACTTGCTTATTTTGCTGATATTATATACGGAAAAGAATCCGAACGGTATCCTGACCTCCAAAACAACGGGAATCCTATGGCCGGATAAGGAAGAGACGGCTGCCCGCAACAACCGTAACGTAAATTTACGCAAACTGCGGGTATTACTGGAGAGTATCGGTGATGTAGAAGTCGTGACGGAAAACAACTTCATGCACATAAAATGGGGCGAGAACGTATTCTGCGACTATCGCGAAGTACTTGCACGCATCCAGCAATTCAAGGAGAAAGAAAACAGCGAGTTACTCAACCGGATCCTGGAACTTCTGTTGTATGGACCATTGTTGCCCAACACCATTCTCGATTGGTTGGATGACTTCAAAGAGACATACTCCAGCCACTCCATCGACTTGTTGAAGGATCTGTTTGAAATCGAAAAGCAACGTAATCATCCGGACATGATTCTTCGCCTGGCAGATATCATGTTCCTGCATGACCCGCTGAATGAAGAAGCATTGGCCGCCAAATGCGCTGTGTTCTCCGCACAGGGAAAGAAAGGGATTGCACGAAATCTGTATGACCGTTTCTGCAAAGAGTATCGGGACTCGATGGGAGAAGATTATAAAACACCATTCGCCGATTTATAACTGTATAGCTTTACTTCTTTCCTAAATGAAAAATGAATCAAACAGTAGTATCTCCATTGGGGGTGACTAAAAAGTCGGTTCTATCTTCCATTCTCCTCCTTCCCGAAGGAGGAGAATGGAAGATAGAACCGACTATCATTTAGTTCAAAACCGTACGGGAATGAGCTAAACTGTATGAATGGATAATCAGATGTACGAAAGAAGCATGGAGGACTTGACAAACCGCTTTTTATGTTGTATATTTGTAAGTAGAAACCGGAAGAAAATTCGATAACATTGATAATATAGACGAAAAATGAGCGATAATAAGTATAATATAATAACAGATTACAGGCATTTCCACTTCGGATAATGTTTGTCGGATAGTCTGATACAAGCTAAGGGCTGCGATTCTTTATGGGAATTGCAGCCCTTTTTGTTGCTTAAAATTGATATTTATTACTAAAATAGCAATATTCGGGTTTATAATAAACTTGGGGGACGTTTATAATAAACGATAAAAGAATTTATTAATAAATGATTGGAAGTTACTGCATAATCGGTCAATATCTTTCGTATAGATATGGGTGCTGACCTTGAAAAGTTCTTTGTCCTTTAAATAAGCAAATGAATTATTACAACAATTACTCTTTTTCTTTTTTTATGTCATAGGACTGAAAACCTTACTGTACCATTACGAATGAATCGACAAGGAAACAATGCATGACTTTACTACTGACTCAAAAGAAAAGCAGACTATCAATGGCGGGAATCTTCCCGCCGACTGATAGTCCGCTCTTTTTATAGTATTTACCTACTTGACTCTATATCAATTGGATTCTCCCATGATAGTAGTGGCAGATGATCCCCAAGTAAAGTTGCTCTTCAATGCCGAATTGGACTTCAAGTACGGTTGCTGAACCTTCGGTCCCTTCGTCCATTCTTCCGATTCGGATGTCAATGTATTCAACAGGTCTTGGAAGTGCATGGAAACTACGTGTTTCGGGTCCGGATTCTTGTAATATTCCAAATATTCCATCGGTACATATACCGTGCTCGGCCATGTCTTAAAGACAGTACACCAGGTTGTCGGCTGGGTAGCACCTTCGTCGGCATCACTTCGGGCAACTTCCTTACACTGGAACGGTAATGACTTCAAGTGCAAAGTCTTGAGTGCCGTCACATTATCAAAGATATATCCGTAAACATAAGTCATGGTACTCGGGAACCAAGCTTCATTTACTACTGAGTTACCGAACGCGTGACGACCGATATAAGTCGGACCTTCGTTCACCACTACCGTTCTCAGCTTGGTACAGTTACGACAAGCTTCTCTCGGTACGTATTGCAATCCTGTCGGGAATGAAATATTCTCCAGAAGGTTACATCCGTTGAATACACCATTCTTCAGCGTTTCATTCTCCACTTCCGTCATATCCAAAGTTTTCAGGTTGTAGCCCTTACCCGCTGTCATCATGTTCTTCAGTAAGTTCAAATCGGTATCGTTGAGTCTGCCCTTCAGTTCCAGGCTAGTGATGGATTCCCAATCTTTATAGATTTCATCATCAATAAGACTCTGCAATACATTCGTCAAACCTCCCGGAGCCGGAATTTCAATCTGAGTGGCCGCAGCCTGACGGATAACCATATAGTCTTTCTTGTTTTCATAACCCTTGCGATAAATGTAGACAGTAGCCTGACGTTCTCTCAGTACCTTATTCACATCGTACGTGAAGATGACACGTTCGGGCATCGAGTTGTTTGCCATGTGCAGCCAACCATTCTCTGCCGTATAACCGCTTTCTTCCGGATATACGATATCCACCAAAATCTCGTTCTTCGGATCGGTCAACGTAGACTGTACGCTATACTTCACGGTAGCGGCACTGCCCAGCTTATCCAAACTTGTACTGAAATCGTTCTTGTTGGTAATAACCAGTTCCACATCGCTTGCCTGAGCCTGAGTCACGATAAACTCTTCTCTCACCTTCTTGTCGGCAGCGGCACAAAGCGCGATCGTTGCCGTACGTTCGCCACCAGTATTTTCTTTCACAGAAACGAGGAAGGTAGAGTCGCCCTTGGCATCTATAGCAGGCTTAAACGAAATCCAATCCTGATCGTTCTTATCAATATCAATCGTCAAATCCCTTGGTCCGTTGGTATTGGTTGCCTTATATTTCAACAGAATCGAATCTTCTTTCGATGCCAGGTTAGTGAACATTTCCTTGTTATCGACCGTAATGACAGGTTTGGGCAGACCGGTCTGGAAGATATTCATCGTAGCCTTTACATTATCATTATCTTTCGAAGAGATTTCAATGGTACCTCTACGAATATCAAACTTCTGATTCGGCAACACCTTAAAGTACAGTGTATGGTTTTCCATCGCACGTGTCTCCGGTTCGCCTGCGGGGCGTTCGTCCGTCGGCATGATCCAGCCCGTGTCACCGGAATAGAGGAAACTGGTTTTATACTCTCCTGTATTAATTCCAAACTCTACGGAAATGATATGCTCACCGGCATCCAGGTTTTCGTAGGCCTTCGGGTCGGTGATTACCACCGCATCCTTCTGTGCCTGATAGATAATGAAATCATACTTAAAGCCACCGGATACGAGAGAGAAATTAGCACGGCGTGCATCCGGTTCCACATTTTCGGCTGCAGCTACCCATACTTTGTTGCCTTCGCCGGCCGTTCCTTCGCGTTCAAACAGCACTACCCAGCTATTATCCACACCTTCCGAATCATCCAATACGATATGCCAATCCTGATTGGCGTTGAATGTCAGTACTTGAGCGGAATTTCCCGCAGAAGAGAAACTGAAGGTGGACGCTTCGTTCACGATCTCCAATTTAGGCTCTAGCGGCGTCACCACTTCCGGACCAGTTTCATCGTCACCACATGCAGTCAGTAACGATGCCACCAAACATCCGGTCAAGCCGATATATTTCCAATTGATAAAATTTATCGCTTTCATGCTTATTTCACTTTAAATTCTTCTTTTACAATATTAAGGTATTTCATACCGTATCCATTCCCGTAATTCGGGTCAGTCGGTTCGATAGCCTGATCCACATTCCAACGGTTAAAAGAATCGATGATGACCATCGGACGCTTTCCCAAGTTCATCTTGGCAACATTACACATCTTACGGAACATATCTTCATCCTTAAATACCACCGGGAAGTTATAGAACTGAGTTCCATCACCATCTATCCACTGATTGAACGAAGGTGAAACGCTAGGTACGAAGTCTACTCCGTAATTAGCCCACTCATATTCGCGGTTGTACTTAAAGTTCTGGTCGATGCACTGCGGATAGCAGGTAGGGCGGAACCAGTCGGTCTGATTGTACATATTATCCATGTACACAGCATCCACTTTTCCGCTCAGGAAGAAGTTATGCCAGCGTGCGGGAGGTGTCCAGCGTTCCTGACGTGCTAAGATATAGATCTCCAGCCCATTGCCATTGCCGTCTTTTACATTTTCACGTACTCTTTCACGGATCGTATTATAAAGTTTCTCAGAATCGCGTGCATACAACTTGTCAGCATTCCAGACAACAATCATCGGTTTGCCGTCTACTGTATAGTAAAGATCGTTGTTCGTACAGAAACGGCTTGTCAGGTTGACAAAAAAGCTATAAAGTTGCTCACAACGTGCAGAGACACCATTTTCATCGGCATCGTCTTCTATCATGGCAGTGTTGTTAAGTCCGTTTGCGAAGTTATTCATATCCATAGAAACCGCATAACGCAAACCTCCCCATTCGATACCTTCCGAGTTGGGATTCAGTCCCGCCATATAGTTCACGAAATTCACGTTACCTTCGTTCAGCAAATCTCCCTTACTGGTATCCAGACCGATGTTCGGCAAGATAAGGAAATTGATACCGGCATTATTTGCCCAGGTAAGGTGCTGCTGAATCAAGTCAGCAGTTTCGGCTTTATTGATATCCATCGAATAACGTCCCAGCACCGGACGTACATTCGGACAAAGCTGCGGATACTGTCCGCTCTGATTATATTCACCAATCAACCGCGCATACTTCTTTTCATCCACTCCCGTACTACCCAAGTTCCAATAAATGGCTCCTACCGGAATATCGCTGCTCGGTCTGATTTGCGGAATCTCATAGTTCAAGAAATGATCATCGATGGAAGGACCGTCATCTGTCGGTGAACAGGCCGATCCGGCCACCAGTCCCAACGTCAGGCATATTGCAAGACCTGTCTTATTAAAAATCTTATACTTTTTCATTTTTCAGTCATTACTTAATTACTACTTTTCTACCTTATAAACTAAAAGTGTAGCTTCTATCAAGAAGTTGTAAGCCTTGTCCAAAGCCTCTTCGGCATCCTTGATACCGGTCAGCTCACGAGCATTCTTCAAGAACTCTTCATAGGTCTGTCCATACTTCTTGGCTTGGAAATCCATGTTGAACTGTACATAATCGCTGTTTTCCCATCCGGCTATCATCTCTTCCTGGTTAGGTACAGGTTTTGCGAACTGAAGCATCGTGAAGATATTGTCTCCCCAACGAGCAGCATTAGGTTTCGGACTATTCTTCTGTAACAAATCGATAGCTCTGTAATAAGCCTCTGCATTTGTCTGACGTTCCGCATCCGGGAAGTAAAGGCGTTCGGGCCAGCCGTAGTACATATTTCCGCCTTCTTCATAAGCCTGAGATCCGTTCAGGAACAGAGGCGGAAGGTTCAATGCACGTGTGCGGCGTTCCATACGCCAGGCAGACATACCATCCAGAAAATCGGCAAACCAGCGTTGTTTGTAGATTTGTTCCAGTTGTCCGTCCTTGCCGTCTGCTCCGTTGATGTCGGCAGTCATCAGTTTACGGGTATCATAGAATCCTTTATGACTGGTTCCCCAGGCGATTCCTTCCTGAGCCATATAGGCAGCAGCAGAAGCAGACAAGCCGTTCTCTTCGAATGAAGCACGGATTCCTTCTTCATAATAGGTCTGTGCATCCTTGGATCCCAAGTCGAACTTCACTTTCGCCTCAGCGCAGAGGAAACAAGCATCTGCCCAGCGCAGCAAAGGCATCGTAGCGTCCATTGCATAATATCTCGGGTTGATGTAGCATCTGTTGTCTTCGTTCATTGACAACGGATCAGGGATTTCTCTTGTACCGTTCGGGTCGGTCGGGTCGATCGGTCTTCTCCAGCCGAACGGTGTACGGGCGCCCGGATTGTCCGGTGTAGGAACGTATGG
>OGCQ01001939.1_pt1 | contig 22963 bp, 21 predicted proteins | sample 1570161 | NCBI WGS metagenome assembly OGCQ01 (sample SAMEA4384402, study PRJEB24528) | human gut metagenome
GCTATGCCATGGCGAACCGCAGCGCCGTCGTGCGCATCCCGGCCTATGTTAAATCGCCGGACAAGAAGCGCTTCGAGCTCCGCAACCCGGACGCGATGTGCAACCCGTACTTTGCCTACGCTGCCATTCTGATGGCAGGCCTCGACGGTATTGAGCGCGAGATCGATCCGGCAGGACGTGGCTGGGGGCCGTTTGACTTCAATCTCTTCGACCTCCCGGCAGACGAGCGCAAGCGCCTCGGCCACCTGCCCGCCAGCCTCGACGAAGCGCTCGACGCGCTGGAAGCGGATCACGACTATCTCACGCGCGACGGCGTGTTCCCGATGCCGCTGCTCGAGACGCTCGTCAAAACGCTCCGCGCCGACGCGCAGGAGATCAGCCGCATCCCGCACCCAGCGGAGTTCGACCGCTATTTCGATCTCTGACCGAACCGTATTGGCCCCGTATTCCTTCCGGAGTACGGGGCTCCGCGTGTAGAAGCCCAGAAGTATGACGCGGGAGGGGCTAAGCGGTGTTCCGGTCGAGACGATCCGCAATTTGATTTTCTGGAGGAAGCAAAAAATGAAAAAAGGAACAATCGGACAGACTGGTCCTGCTGCCAACATCGGGCGCAAACTCTTTGCCCTCCATTCGGCTGCATGCATTCTGCGGGGTCTCATCAGATGAGGGGCGCAAGGATCGCCGGGCTGCTGATTCGCCAGGCCCGTCTCCGGCGGGACTGGAGTCAGGACGGCCTGTGCCTGGGCATCTGCACTCCCTCCTACCTGTCCAAGATCGAGCAGGGCAAGGCAGAGCCCTCTCCGGAGGTGACGGAGCTTCTGCTTCGTCGTCTGGGCCTTGTCTGGATACCGGAGCCGGAGGATCTGAAGCCCTGCTGGAACGCCCTGCTTTCCGGCAGTCCCGGCTTTTTCCTTTGCTATGAGCAGCTGGTACTGCCCCAGCAGGAGAGACTTGCCTGCAGTCCGCTGGCGGCGGACATCCTGTTGCTGGCTGCCTTTTACACAGATACCATGCAGCCCCTGTCGGAGGAATGGGAGCCGTTTCTCTCCACCCGGCAGCTGGCTCTGCAGCGTGCTCTGCAGGGGCGGTGGGACGAGGCCGCGCGGCTGGATCCGCTGCCGCTGCTGTCCTCGCTCCACGGGAAAGCCCTCTACACAAAGGGGGAGTATACAACCGCCATCGAGGTGCTGCGAGACGCCTACCGCTCGGCGGCAGACGCAGGTTATCCCCATATGATGCTTTCCTGCCGTATTCTTATAGGAAACTGCTACTCGGATCTGGGCCGCATGGAGGAAATGATGACCCATTTTTCTGTAGCGGAGCATCTGGCAGAGGCTCTTGGCGACACGGACAGTCTGGCCTCCCTCCGCTACAATACCGCTGCCACGCAGCTGCAGCTCGGCCAGCCGGAAAAAGCCCTGTCCTACTTTTCCAGCCTCCCGCATCCCAGCTTTCTGGACCTGCACAAGCTCGCCATTTGCCATGAACAGTTAGGGCACCGGGAGCAGGCATTGGCAGCCGTCCAACAGGCGGAGTCTCTGACCGCCTGCGAGACAGAGCGGCAGATGCTGGCGCTGGTACGCTATCGGCTGGAGCATGCGGATTACCTTCACGACAGCGCCTACGGCGCTCAGCTGCTGGATTGCTTCCGGCAGCTGCAGGAGACATACCCCATGGGCTTCACCCGGTTTCACCTGCAGTGGGTGCTGGCATGGTACAAGGCGAACCGCCAGTACCGCCAAGCTTGCCGCCTGCTTGAGAAGTTTCCTGTAATATAGTGTTTTTGCCAATCTAAGCGTGTCATTCTGGGAATAATTTTCCCATGATGACATGCTTTCCTTTTGTAAGGAGCTGTGCGATAATTATAGCCGCGAGGTGAACACTATGAAACAAACACTCTGGACGCGGGATTTTACCCGCATTACTGCCGCCACAGCACTGGGCGCAGCAGGCGGCATCATCAGTCAGTTTGCCCTATCGTTTCTGGTCTTTGACGAAACAGGCAGCACGCTGGCAGCGGCGCTGGTGGTCGCCATCCAGCTGATCCCGATGGTGCTGCTGCCGCTGGTCGTCGCTCCCATGATGGATCGTCTGCCGCGTAAGCCTTTTCTGGTGTGGGGCGACCTGCTCAACGGTGTGTGCTACGCCGGAGCAGGACTGTTTCTGTTGCACAGTTCCTTTTCCTATATTGCTTATCTGGCCTTTTCCCTGCTCGTGTCGTGCCTCGGGGCCTTCGACGAGCTGGCCTATAACAGCTTTTATCCCCTGCTGTTGCCGAAGGGGCAGGAAGAGCGGGCCTACACCGTCTCAGCCATGCTCTATCCCATTTTGAAGGTTCTGATGATGCCGCTGGCGGCGGTGCTGTACGATAAGCTGGGCGTGGGACGGCTGCTGCTGATACAGGCCGCTCTTTCGGTACTGGCGGCCTTCCTGGAAAGTCGCATTCGCGTGCAGGAAAGCCGCCGGGATCAGGAGCCGCTGCTGTCACTGAAAACATGGTGGCGGGATGTCCGGGAAGCAGCCGCCTATCTGCGGCAGGAGCACGGCCTGCACGGGCTCTATGCGTACATGTCTGTCACCAACGGCATGGCCACGGGCTATTCCCCCTTGCTCATCGCCTTTTTCCGCACGGCACCGGGCTTCACTACCGCCATGTATTCCTTTTTCTCCGTTGCGGAATTTGCCGGGCGCACCATCGGCGGAGCCGTCCGCTACCGCTACTCTCTCCCGGAGAAAAAACGCTTTGGCTTTCTGTTCGGTGTGTATCAGACCTATGAGCTGATGGACACCTGCCTGCTGTGGCTGCCATATCCCCTGATGCTGGTGAATCGGGCGATCTGCGGCTTTCTGGGCATTCAAAGCGCCACCATCCGTCAGGCGGCAGTCCAGCGCTATATTCCAGACCGGCTGCGTGCCCGGCTCAATGCCTATGAGTCCATGCTCTGCACAGCGGCGGGAGCGGCGCTCTCTCTGGCCATCGGCGCACTGGGAGAGGTGCTGGATTACCGTCTCTGCATGACCGTCTGCGGTCTGATCACCATGGCGGTGTGCTGGCTGACGGTATTTCTGCGGCGGCGTCAGGTGCGCCAGGTGCTGGCGGACCGTCCCGGTGTGGACCAGATCCGGTAGATACCGGTCCGGTTTTGTTTCCGAACATAGGCCAAAGCGACTATGGCCACTTTTTCACGAGGCAAAGCCGGCACAACTTTTTTCGATCTTTTTGCATCGAATATCCCCCGGGGGAGCTTCCGGAACCGAATTTCGTATGCTAAAATGCATCACGAGAACGGGCGAAAGGGCCCGAAATGACAGGAGGACCACCCCCAATGAAACGAATTCTTGCACTGCTGCTGGTGCTGAGCGCCGTTCTGGCGCTGGCCGCATGCAGCAAAACCCCGGCAGTGACCGAAGACGAAGGCACGACGCTCGCCTACGGCAGCGGCGACTACACCCGCATCAACCCCGCCATGGATGAGCACGGCGAGATCAACGTGCTGCTCTTCAGCGGTCTGACCGCCCACAACGGCAGCAACGAGGTCGTTTCCGGTCTGGCTGAATCGTGGGAATACGATGAGAGCGCCTGCACCTACACCTTCCACCTGCGCGACGGCGTGAAGTGGCATGACGGCGAGCCGTTCACGGCTGCGGACGTAAAGTTCACGATCGAAGCCATCATGGACCCCGAAAACGGCTCGGAAAACGCGCCGAACTTCGAAGACGTGGAGGAGATCACCGTTCCCGACGACAAGACCGTCGTCTTCCGCCTGTCCGCACCGAACGTGGCCTTTCTTGACTATATGACCATGGCCATTCTGCCGCAGCACCTGCTGCAGGGCGAGGACATGCAGGAATCGGATTTCTTCCGCCATCCGGTCGGCACCGGCCCGTATAAGCTGGAGAGCTGGGACGCCGGGCAGTCCATCGTGTTGGTCAAAAACGAGGATTATTACCTCGGTGCGCCGAAGATCGACCGCATCATCTTCAAGATCGTCACGGACGACAATGCACAGGCTCTGCAGCTGAAGTCCGGCGAGATCGATCTGGCCCTGCTCGATCCGAAAAACGCAAAGGACTTTACGGACAAGGAGGGCTACACCTGCTACGATATGACGACGGCAGATTACCGCGGCATCCTCTTCAACTTCTGGAATGACTACTGGACGGAGAACCGCGACCTCATTCCCGCCATCTGCTACGGCATCGACCGGCAGGCCATCATCGACTCCGTCCTGCTCGGGCAGGGCATGGTTGCCTATGGCCCCCTGCAGCGCAACATTTATAACGATCCTGACGTTGCGCACTATGACTATGACCCGGAAAAGGCAAAGACCATTCTGGAGGACGCAGGCTGCACGATGAGTGAAAACGGCTTCTACGAGCGAAACGGCAAGGAGATCGGCTTTGTCATCAGCGTGATGGCCGGTGAGCAGGACCGCATCGACATTGCACAGGCTGCCGCACAGCAGCTGCGCGATATCGGCATCAACTGCACGGTCGACATTCCCGCACAGATGGACTGGGGCGGGCAGATGGCCTGCCTCATCGGCTGGGGCAGCCCGTTCGACGCCGACGACCACACCTATAAGGTCTTCGGCACGGACAAGGGCGCAAACTACTCCGGCTACTCCAATGCCGCCGTGGACAGCTACCTGAAGCTGGCCCGCGAGACCTCCGACCCGGAGCAGCGCCGCCAGTATTACGCCAAGTTCCAGGAGGCTCTGGCCGCCGATCCCGCCTATGCCTTCATCTGCTACATCGACGCGAACTATGTCGCCGTCGACGGTCTGCAGGGCATCGCGGCGGATACCGTACTCGGCCACCACGGCGTCGGCATTTTCTGGAATGTTCAGGAATGGACGATCGAGAAATAACAATGGAAAAAAGCATCGGGAGGCTCGCAGAACCGGGCCTCCCGCATGTACGTTTTGACAGGTGATCCTATGGCAGAGCTACTGGAAGTAAAAAATCTGTCCGTCAGCTTTTTCACCCCGGCGGGAGAGGTCCAGGCCGTGCGCGACGTCAGCTTTTCGCTGCGCGCGGGTGAGGTCCTCGCCATCGTGGGCGAATCCGGCTGCGGCAAAAGCGTGCTGTGTAAGAGCATCCTGCACCTGCTGCCGCCGAGCGCGCGGCGCAAGAGCGGCACGATCGCGGTAAATGGCCGTGATATCACGCAGCTGCGGGAACGCGAGCTGCAGAAGCTTCGCGGCTCATTGTTTTCCATGGTATTTCAGGACCCGATGACTGCGCTGAACCCCAGCATGACCGTCGGCGCGCAGCTGGCGGCCGCTGTCCATGTTCATGCGCCCCGCCTGCGCGGCGCGGCTCTGGTGCAGCGCGTGCTCGAGCTGATGCGCCTTGTCGGCATCGACCGGCCGGAGGAGCGGCGTGGCCTGTATCCGCACCACTTTTCCGGCGGCATGCGCCAGCGCGTCGTGCTGGCCATTGCGCTGGCGGGCGACCCGTCGATCCTGTTTGCCGACGAGCCGACGACCGCGCTGGATGTGACCATTCAGGCCCAAATTCTCGATCTTCTGCGCGAAATTCAGCAGAAGCTCGGCACGGCGACCGTTTTCGTCACCCACGATCTCGGCGCCGTGGCGCGCGTGGCGGATCGTGTGGCCGTCATGTACGCAGGGAAGATTGTGGAGCTCGGCACGGCGGAGGATATTTTCTATGATCCGCGCCACCCCTACACCTGGGGTCTGCTGCAGTCGCTCCCGGCGCTGTCCCGCGGGAAGCCGCGGCTGCATACCATTCCCGGCATGCCGCCCACGCTGATCGACCCGCCGAAGGGCGATGCCTTCGCCTGCCGCAATGAATATGCCCTGGCCATCGACTATGAGGAGGAGCCGCCGATGTTCCGCATTTCCGACACCCATTTTGCCGCGACGTGGCTGCTCGACCCCCGGGCCCCGCACATCACGCCGCCGATCGGAGGCGAGCGCCATGGCTGAGCCGCTTCTCGAGGTGCGCGGTCTGACGCACGCCTTCCCGCTCGGGCGAAGGGCCGTGCTCCGCGCCGTGGATCACGTCTCGTTCACGCTCCGGCGCGGCGAGGTTCTCGGTCTCGTCGGCGAATCCGGCTCCGGCAAATCGACCATCGCGCGCTGCGTGATGAATCTGCTGCGGCCGCAGAGCGGGCAGGTCCTCTATCGCGGCATCGACATCTGTGACCGCCGCGCCTTCCGCGCGAACCGCCGCACGCTGCAGGCAGAGCGGCAGATCATCTTTCAGGACTCCGGCTCGAGCCTGAACGGGCGCATGCGCGTGTGCGACATTATCGCCGAGCCCATGCGCATCCAGCATATCCACCCGCCGCGCGGCAGCTACCGCGCCGAGGCGGAGTTCCAGATGCGCTATGTCGGGCTGGACGCAGGCTATCTGGACAAATATCCCGGTGAGCTTTCCGGCGGGCAGCGCCAGCGTGTTGCGATCGCGCGGGCCCTTTCCATGGAGCCGGAGCTGCTCGTTGCGGACGAGCCGGTCGCCTCGCTGGACGTCTCCATTCAGGCGCAGATTATCAATCTGTTTCGCCATCTGCAGGAGGAGCACGGGTTCTCCTTCCTGTTTATTGCCCACGATCTGGCTGTCGTGGAATTCCTCTGTGACCGCGTCGGCGTGCTGTATCAGGGAAGGCTCGTGGAGCTGGCCCCGACGGCATCGCTGTTCGCCGCGCCGCAGCACCCCTATACGCGCGCGCTGCTCTCGTCCATCCCCATCCCGGACCCGCGCCTCGAGCGCGCCCGCAGGCCGCTCGTCTTTGAGGGGCCGCTGCCGGACGGCGGCACATGGACGGAGGTCGCGCCGGAGCATTACGTTCTGCTGGAAGGAGGGGGCGCCGTATGAAGGTCCGCCGGTTTTTCCTGCGGCTGCTGCCGCGCCTCGGCATTTTCGTGCTGAGCGTGCTGCTGCTCTCCGTTCTGACGTTCTATATCTCCCGCCTCGCTCCCGGCGACCCGCTTGTCTCCTACTACGGCGACCGCGTGGAAAAAATGTCCCCCGCCGAGCGCGAATGGGCTGAGGACAAGCTCGGCCTGAATGATCCCCTGCCCACGCAGTACGCCCGCTGGTTCAGCCGCGCGCTGCACGGCGATTTCGGCATCTCCTATAAATATAAGATAGATGTTCTGGAGCTGATCGGTGACCGCATTGGCAACACCCTGCTGCTCGGCGGGCTCGGCTTCGTGCTGCTGTTCGTTCTGGCTCTGCTGCTCGGCGCGCTGTGCGCATGGAAGGAGGACCGGCCGCTCGACCGCATCCTCTGCAAGTTTGGCACGGTGACGAGCTGCATCCCGGAATTCTGGCTGTCACTGATGCTGATCCTGCTGTTTTCCGTCACGCTGCGCTGGCTGCCGAGCTCCGGGGCCTACAGCGTCGGCCACGCGGACGATGTCGGCGACCGGATCGTGCACCTGATCCTGCCGATGTCCGTCGTCGTGCTGAGCCACCTGTGGTACTATGCCTACCTCGTGCGCAACCGGCTGGTGGAGGAGCTGCGCGCGGACTATGTGCTGCTGGCGCGCAGCGAGGGGATGGGCCGGGCGCACATCGTGCTGCGGCAGTGCCTGCGCAATGTGCTTCCGTCCTATCTCAGCCTCATGGCCATCTCCGTGCCGCATGTGATGGGCGGGACCTATATCGTGGAGGCCGTGTTCTCCTATCCCGGTCTCGGCACACTGTCCTACGAGAGCGCGCGCTACAAGGACTACAACCTGCTGATGGTGCTGTGCCTGCTCTCCGGCGCAGCCGTCATCGCATGCAGTCTGCTGGCGCAGGCCATGAACGCGCGGCTCGACCCGCGCCTTCGCCCGGCGGAACGGGAGGTGACTTCAAAATGACAGACGACCGCTTTCGTCTGGTCGGTGTCCGGCCGCAGTCGTCCGCAGCACCGGTACGCCGCGCGCCGTGGTACCGCGGCAAGCCGATTTTTTCGGCCGCCGTTCTGACGCTCATCGTGCTCGGCTGCCTGTTCTGCGAGGTGCTCCTGACGCACGATCCGACCTATCTCGACCTTGCGCACTGCAATGAAGCGCCGTCGCGGGAATTTCTCTTCGGGACGGACCCGATGGGCCGCGATATTTTCTCCATGATCTGGTACGGCGGGCGCATTTCGCTGACCATCGGCGTTCTGTCCACGCTGCTGTCCACAGCCATCGCCATTCTGTTCGGCACGGTCAGCGGCTGCGCGCCGGACTGGCTGGACCGTCTCCTGATGCGGCTGACCGAAATTCTGCTGAGCGTGCCGAACCTGCTGCTCGTCGTGCTGCTGCAGACCATTCTGGGCACGGCAAATGTGCTCACGCTCTCGCTCGTCATCGGGCTGACGAGCTGGGCCAGCATCGCCAAGGTCGTTCGCACGGAGGTGCGCAGGCTGCGCAGCAGCGAATATGTGCTGGCCTCGCGCTGCATGGGCGGCGGCTTCTTCCACGTCCTGCGGCAGCACCTTGCGCCGAATTTCTTCTCATCCATCTCGTTCATGGTCGTTATGAACATCCGCAGCGCCATCACGGCGGAATCGACGCTGAGCTTCCTCGGCATCGGCCTGCCGATCGAGGTCGTCTCGTGGGGCAGCATGCTTTCCCTGTCCGAAAAGGCTCTGCTCACGGACGCATGGTGGATCATCGTCATCCCCGGTGTGTTCCTTGTGGCAACGCTGCTGTGCATCACAGAGCTGGCCAACGCCATGCGCCGCTCGACCCGCGAACGCACGCTATAAAACAGAATTGGGACCATCGGCTGCCGCCGGTGGTCCCAATCGTTTTATTTCTGTTCCGGGAAGAGCCGCACAATGGCCTGCGCCGCCGCTGCCTGCTCGGCGCGCTTTTTGCTCGTGCCGGAGCCGGTACCGACCTCCCTGCCGTTGAGCAGGACGCGGACGTTGAACTCCTTGCAGTGGTCCGGGCCTGTCTCCGAGATGAGCTCATAGCTCAGCTGCTGCGATTTTTTGCGCTGCACGAGCTCCTGCAGCTCCGTCTTATAATCGTGGGTCTTTTCCGCCTCGGCGAGCTGCGGCAGGATGAGCCGCGTCACGATGTCGCTGGCCACGGCAAAGCCTCCGTCCAGATAGCTGGCAGCCACAACGGCCTCCATAACATCGCAGAGGATGCTCGGGCGGCGGCGGCCGCCGCTTTGATCCTCGCCGTTTCCGAGCAGCAGATGCTCGCCGAGCGAGAGCCGCTCCGCCACGGCGGCAAGGCTCTTTTCGCAGACGAGCTCCGCGCGGATGCGCGTCAGATCGCCTTCGAGCTTTTTAGGGAAGGTCCGGTACAGATACTCCGCCGTCACGAAGCCGACAATGGAATCCCCAAGGAATTCCAGCCGCTCATAGCTGCGCAGCGGGTCCTGATAGATCTCGTTTGCACAGGAGGTGTGGGTCAGCGCCATGCGCAGAAGCTCCGGATCGCGGAACTTGTAGCCCAACGCCTTTTCCAGCTTATTCAGCATGTTCTTCCTCCCTGGGCAGGATCATCTGCCCGATATTGGCACGAATTTCCTCGCAGAAGCCGCTCTCGACCGCGCGGATGGCCTGCCGGATCGCGCCGCGGATGGCGGCGTCGTCGGACGAGCCGTGCGCCTTGATGACCGGGCGGCTGATGCCGATGACGATGGACCCGCCCGTTTCGCGGTAGTCCATGGTCTTGCGGAAGCCGTTGATGCCCTTTTTACACAGCAGCGCGCCGAGCATCGTCAGCGGATTGCGGTAGAACATCTGCTTCATCATGTCGGACATGAACATGGCCGTGCCCTCCATGGTCTTGAGCAGGACGTTGCCGGAGAAGCCGTCCGCCACGATAACATCCGCCGCGCCGAACGGCACATCGCGCGCCTCGACATTGCCGACGAAGTGGATAGTCCCCTGCTCACCGGCGCGCTTCAGAAGCTGATGGGCCTCGCGGTGGAGCGGGTCGCCCTTCGTATCTTCCGCGCCGTTGTTCAGAAGGCCCACACGCGGCGACTCAATGCCGAGCGCCTTCTGCGCGTAGAACGAGCCCATGCAGCCGAACTGGAGCAGGAATTCCGGCGTGCACTCGGCGTTCGCGCCCGCATCGATGAGAATGGCGTGGCCGTCCTTCGTCGGAAGGACCGGCGAGAACGCCGCGCGGCGGATACCGCGGATGCGCTTGACGAGCAGCGTGGCCGCCGTGAGCAGCGCGCCGGTATTGCCGGCCGAGATGAACGCATCACCGCCGCCCTGCGCCAGCATTCTTGCGCCCAGCACGAGCGAAGAGTTCGGATGCTGCTTCACGACCGCGGCGGGATCGCAGTGCATGTCCACCACATCCTCGGCATTGGCAAGCTCCACGCCGTCCGGGAGCGTATCCCAGCCCTGGGCCTTCATGCTGGCAAGGATATCCGCGCCGCGGCCGACCAGGACGATCTGCACGCCGAACTCCTTTGCCGCCTCCAGTGCACCGCGCACCACGGCATCCGGGGCGTTGTCGCCTCCCATTGCATCCAGAATGATTTTCATGCCTGTTCCCTCATTTCTCCATGGCCTCCAGGTGCGAAAGCGACCGGTTGGCAATGGCCAGATTCTTGTTTGCTTTTCCGCGCACCCGCTGCTCGAGCGGGGCGATGATGCCGAAATTCACATTCATCGGCTGAAACGATGCCACGGTGCTGTCGCTGACATAGTGCGCCAGCGCGCCGATGGCCGTCATGGTGCCGAAGTCCGGGACGGGCCTTCCCTCCAGCCGCGCCGCCATGCTGACGGCGGCAAGATAGCCGGAGGCGCACGATTCGACATAGCCCTCCACGCCCGTCATCTGCCCGGCAAAGGCGACCATGGGGTCGCGCCGGTCTGCGTAGCACGCGTCGAGCAGCTTCGGTGAATTCAGAAACGTGTTGCGGTGCATCACGCCGTAGCGGACGAATTCCGCATCGTGCAGCGCCGGGATCATGGAGAACACGCGCTTCTGCTCCGGAAAACGCAGGTGCGTCTGGAACCCGACGAGATTGTAGATGTTTCCGGCCGCATTGTCGCGCCGGAGCTGAACGACAGCATAGGGCTCGCGGCCCGTTGCCGGGTCCCGCAGGCCGACGGGCTTCAGGGGGCCGTAGCGCAGCGTGTCCTCGCCGCGGCGGGCCATGACCTCGACCGGCATGCAGCCCTCAAAGACGTTTTTGTCCTCAAAGCCGTGCACCTCCGCTTCCTCGGCGGCGGCCAGCTCCCGGACGAAGGCCTGATATTCCTCGCGCGTCATGGCGCAGTTGATGTAATCCGCGCTCCCGCGGTCATAGCGGGAGGCGTACCACGCCTTCGTCATATCGATGGACTCCAGCGTGACGAGCGGCGCAGCCGCGTCAAAGAAATGCAGATAATCCGTCTGGCCGAAATAGCGGCCGATGGCCTCGCTCATGGCGTCGGACGTCAGGGGGCCTGTCGCGATGATGACCGGCCCCGCCGGGACCTCGGTCACCTCCTCGGAGATGACCGTGATATTCGGGTGGCTGCGGATGCGCTCCGTCACCATACCGGAAAAGCCGTAGCGGTCGACGGCAAGGCAGCCGCCCGCCTCGACGCGCGTGGCATCGGCGCACTGCAGGATGAGGCTCCCGAGCCGCCGCAGCTCCTCCTTGAGCAGGCCGACGGCATTTTCCAGCCGGTCGCCGCGCAGGGAGTTGGAGCAGACAAGCTCCGCAAAATCTGCGCAGTGGTGCGCAGGGGTCATTTTTACCGGCTTCATCTCGGACAGGCGGACGGCAAAGCCGCGCTCGGCAAGCTGCCATGCGGCCTCACTGCCCGCAAGTCCCGCGCCGATCACGCGTACTTCGGTCATGCTTCGCTCTCCGTTTTTGTCTTTTTGCGTGCGGCAGGCTTTTTCTCCGCCGCTTTTTTCGTGGTCTTCGCAGTTTTTGCGGCCTTGGCGGCCTTGGCCGTCTTCCCGGTCTTCGTCGTTTTGGCCGTTTTGGCGGGCTTTTTTTCGGTCTCCTCCGCAGCCGGGGCGATCTCCTCGGCATTCTCGACGGTGTCCGTCGTGGCCTTCGGCATGCGGCGCTTATAACCGCGCTTGTCCTCCGGCAGGAAGTCCGGGCACTTTTCGTTGATGCAGAACGGCTTCATCTGGCCGCGGCCGGACTTTTTGAACATCGTCTGCCCGCAGCTCGGGCAATCCTGCGCCGTGGGCACGTCCCACGTCATAAAGCCGCACTCCGCACCGCGCTCGCAGGCGTAATAGACATAGCCCTTCTTCGACTTGCGCTTGAGCATCCCACTGCCGCAGCGCGGGCAGCGGCCCGGCATACGCTCAACGAGCGGCTTGGTATTTTTGCACTCCGGGAAGCCGGGGCAGGCCAGGAACCGGCCGAAGCGGCCGCTCTTGATGACCATTTTGCGCCCGCACAGCTCACAGACCTCATCGGTCTCTTCATCCGGCACCTTGATGCGCACACCGTCGAGAGCTTTCTCGGCATCCTCCATCTCGCGGTGGAAATCCTGATAGAAATCGCGCAGGACGGTCTTCCAGCCGACCTTTCCGGCCTCGACCTCGTCGAGCTGGTGCTCCATATTCGCCGTGAACTCGACATCGATGATATCGCGGAAACGCTCGATCATCAGCTCGGTCACGACACGGCCGAGCGGCGTCGGCCAGAGGCGCTTGTCCTTCTTGATGACGTACTCGCGGTCCTGGATTGTTGCCACGATCGACGCATAGGTCGACGGGCGGCCCACGCCGCGCTCCTCCATCGCCTTGACGAGCGTCGCTTCGGTGTAGCGCGCGGGCGGCTGGGTGAAATGCTGGGCCTTTTCCTGTTTTTCGGCAGTCAGGCGTTCGGAGCCGTCGAGATCGGGCAGCGAAGAGGAGCGCTCTTCGGCCTCGTCGTCGCGGCCCTCTTCATACACGGCGGTAAAGCCGGAGAATTTCAGGATCTGGTCGCTGGCGCGGAAGGCATGGCCCGCGCATCGCGCGTCGATCTGCACGGCGTCATAGCGTGCATCGGACATCTGGCAGGCGACGAAGCGGCTCCAGATCAGCTTGTACAGCCGGTACTGCTCGCGCGTCAGGTCTGCCTGAATGCTCTCGGGGTCGAGCCGGACATTGCTGGGGCGAATGGCCTCGTGCGCGTCCTGCGCGCCCTCCTTCTTGCGGAAATGGCGGGGCTGGCCGGGATAGTAGGCCGGGCCGTAGCGATCGGTGATAAAATCACGCGCAGCGGCCAGCGCCTCCTCGGACAGGCGCAGGGAGTCGGTACGCATATAGGTGATGAGGCCGACGGTGCCCTCGCCGCTGATGTCGACGCCCTCATAGAGCTGCTGCGCAACGGCCATCGTGCGGCGCGGCGTCATATTGAGCTTGCGGGAGGCCTCCTGCTGCAGCGTGGAGGTGATGAACGGCGGCGTCGGCGAGCGGCGCTTTTCCGTGCGCTTGATGCCCGCAATGGTGAATTCCTGCCCGGCGATGTCGCGCAGGACCTCGTCGGCCTCGGCCTCGCTGTGCAGCTCGCGCTTCTTTTCCTCGCCGTAATAGTGCGCCGTGAAGCTGCCCGGCTTGTTCAGGCAGCGCAGCAGCACGTCGATCGTCCAGTATTCCTTCGGCACGAAGGCCTCGATCTCCTGCTCGCGCTCCACGACAAGACGCGTGGCAACAGACTGCACGCGCCCGGCGGACAGGCCGCGGCGGATCTTCTTCCACAGCAGCGGGCTGAGCTGGTAGCCGACGATGCGGTCGAGAATGCGGCGGGCCTGCTGGGCATCCACCAGATTATAATCGATGCTGCGCGGCTCCTGAATGCTGCGCGTTACGACGTTTTTCGTGATCTCGTTGAACGTCACGCGCTCCGTCTTGTCGTCCGGCAGCTCAAGCAACTCCTTCAGATGCCATGAGATCGCCTCTCCCTCGCGGTCAGGGTCAGTTGCAAGATAGATGTGCTTTGCAGCCTTGGATGCGCTGCGCAGCTCGGAGATGATCGCGGCCTTGCTGGCCAGCGGCTGATAGTCCGGTTCAAAATCGTGCTCCAGATCGACGCCCATCTTGCTCTTGGGCAGGTCGCGCAGGTGGCCCATGCAGGCCTCGACGCGATAATCCGGGCCGAGATATTTTCCAATGGTCTTTGCTTTAGACGGTGACTCGACGATCACCAGATTCGATCCCTTTGTCATGAAGGGAACCTCCATATATCCATTATCCTCCGGCGCGCTGATAGCGGTTGCCGGGAAGCTTTTTGGCCAGCCCCTTGATCTGGAGCATGGTCATGGCCGCAAGCAGGCGCTGCGGCGGAAGGCCCGTATGCTCCGTGAGAAGATCCGCAAGGATCGGCTCCGGCGTCAGGGCGGCATAGACCGCCGCTTCGTCGCCGGACAGGGCGGGCGGTGCTTTCTTTCTGTCACTATAAGGCCTTGCAGGCGGATTGTCAATGTCTTTTTTGTCGAGGGCTGGGGACTTTTCCGGTGAAGGCGCTGCCGGGCGGGCCGGTTTTGCCGGTCTCTCCGGCAGGGGCTGCGCAGGGACGGCCGCTGCGTAATGCGACCCAAAGCGCTGCTCCATCACCTCGCGGCGGCGACCGTCCGCCAGCTTGCCCGGAAACAGGTGTGTGTATTCCTGCAGCAGCTCCCAGCCGTTTTCGGGCATGAGCGCACCCTCGCGCAGCAGGCGATTCGTCCCCTCGCACGAGGCGACGCCGAGATTGCCGGGAATGGCAAATACGTCCCTGCCCTGCTCCAGCGCCAGCCGCGCCGTGATGAGCGCACCGCTCTGCGCCGAGGCCTCGACCACGAGAACGCCAACGGAAAGGCCGCTCAGAATACGGTTGCGCACCGGGAAATTGCCGCGCATCGGGCTCGTCCCCGGCGGGTATTCGCTCAGGAGGCAGCCTCTCGACGCGATCTGCGCAAACAGCTGGCCGTTTTCCGGCGGATAGGCGATGTCGAGCCCGCAGGCCAGCACACAGACGACCGGCTCCGGCAGGTCCATCGCGCTCTGCAGCGCCATGGTATCAATGCCGCGTGCACCGCCGGACATCACAAGCCCGCCGCTTGCGGCGATCAGGCGGGAGAACTGCTTGGCGTGCAGCAGGCCGTAGGCGCTGCACCGGCGTGAGCCGACAACGGCGATCGCGGCCTCGTGGTCAAAATCCGGCAGACGGCCCTGATAATACAAAAGCGCAGGCGGGTCTGCAATGTTGCGCAGCCGCTCGGGATAGGCAGGCTCCGCATAGGTCAGAAGGCGGATGTCAAAACGGTCGCACTGCGCCAGAATGCGCTCCGCGCCGTCCAGCGATTTGTCAAGCAGCGGCTCGAGCCAGCTCTGCCGCAGGCCTTCCTCCGCCTGCAGCGCAGCCCGGTCCATGGCATAAATGCGCTCTGCCGTGCCGAACCGGCGCAGCAGCTCCGCGCGGCCCCGGACCCCGATGCCGCTTCGCGTTGCCAGCCAAACCCAGTGCTTCTGCATCTGCGCGCCCTCCTTCCGTGTTCTCCCGCGCTACGGCCGCATCTGCCACAGCACGATCGCCGCCGCGACGGCCGCATTGAGCGACTCGCAGCGCGGCTGCATGGGAATGATGATCTGCCGGTCCGAGGCGGCGAGCAGCTCCGGGCAAATGCCCTGCCCCTCGCTGCCGATGACGACAAGATGGCGCATCAGATCGACCTCGCGCAGATCGCACGCCGTGTCGGACAGCGCCGTCGCCGCAATGGGGATCCCGGCGGCATGGCAGACACGGAGGACGTCCTCCATCGGTGCGCTCTGCGGCGGACGGCGGAACACCGCGCCCATGGAGGCGCGCACCGTCTTTTCGGAAAACGGATCGGCGCAGCCGTTCGTCAGCAGGACCGGCAGGTCGAAGGCGTCGGCCGTGCGCAGGATCGTGCCGAGGTTTCCGGGGTCCTGGATGCGGTCGAGCAGGAGCATGCCGGGCTGCACCCGGAGCGCGCCCTCCTGCGGCAGGCGCAGGGAGAATAAAACGCCCTGCGGCGTGCGCATACTCGAAACGCTCTGCATCAATGACGCAGGGACCTCGACCAGACGTGCCGACGATGGGAGTGCCGGGCAGCGCTCCGGCTCGCTCGTCAGAACGGCCGTCACCTCGGGATACCACTTGAGCGCCTCCTCCAGAAGCTTCCAGCCGTCCGCCACAAATTCGCCGCAGCTCTCGCGATAGGCGCGCGAGGTCTGCAGCTTCCGCATGTGCTGCACGAGCGGATTGTGACTGCTTGTGATACGCTCCATTCGGGAGGCCCTCCTCTGGTTTGATTTCTATATTAAATAGTATAGCACATCACTTTTCGGAAATCAATGCATGTTTTCCCGCCGCATCGTGCGGCCAGTTGCGTCAAAATGCGAAATATGCTATAATGCTTACAGATACGATATTCCGGGAGACGATCGGCAGCGGCAGCAGCGCAACGGTTTTGGATTTCATCTATGATAATCATGGGCTGCCGTTCGCCTTGAATTATTCCACCAACAACGGCAGCAGCTTTACCACCTATTACTATGTCTTGAACCTGCAAGGCGATGTGGTCAAGTTGGTCGATGGCGGCGGCACGTCTGTGGCTTCCTATGCCTATGACGCATGGGGCAATATCCTTTCAAGCTCCGGCTCCAAGGCAGAAATCAACCCACTGCGTTACCGTGGATATTACTACGACACCGAGACAGGGTTCTATTATGTATCCAGCCGTTATTACGATCGTGAGATCGGTCGGTGGATACACAGGTGACAGGCTTGCAAAAAGTACAGGTGGATTCTTCCAGCTCGTTATAGTATAATAAACGCCATCCCCAGAACTGAAAAACAGCACCCCGAAGCTATTTTTGTAACCTATTTGCCTTTTTCCGTCGTTATGTGGTTGAGGGCTCCTTGAGAGAAAGGAGAATATATGCTGGTTCTATACATGAGCTTTATAAACGACGAAATACACCGCCGTTTATTTGAGAAAATATACATGACCTACCGGAAGCAGATGTTCCTTGTTGCCCGCGCCGTGTTGAGCAACGATTCCGATGCCGAGGACGCCGTCCACGATGTTTTTCTGAAGATTGCAAAAAGTCAAATGCAGAAAATTGGCAGCATCCAGGAGGCGGCGGATGTAAGAAGCTATCTGTTGAAGGCAACTAAGCATCAGGCTATCGATCATTTACGCAAGCGGCAGCGTCAGCGGACTGTCATGAATGCGGAACGGGAGGATGCACTGAAAAGCATAGTGGAGCTGTCAGATAACCAGCTTGTGGACATGATCAACAATGGCATGGCATATGACTGCATCCTTCAAGTCATTGCGTCACTGGATGACATCTACAGGGACACCCTGTATGCCCACTTCGTGCTGGAGCTGTCCATACCGGAGACGGCAAGCCTGCTAAATTGTAAGACAGCAACAGCAAAGCAGCGGCTGGTTCGCGGAAAAAAGCTTTTGCAAAAGCAGCTATTGGAGGAGGAAAAGATATGACCGATAACTTGCTAAAAACAGCCCTTCGGGAGGCCGCCTCCCGAGAATTTGCAGGTATACCGCAAAGCGATGGCGATATCACCTACACGTTCTCGCCTCGCTTTACCCGCAGGATGAATCGGCTTGCCAAGGCTGAGAAAAGCTGGCTCTGGCGTATGACAAGCACGGCCTCCAAGCGGGCTGCGGCAGCGGGTATTGCCATGATACTAATTGCGCTGACTGCTTGCAGCATTCCGGCCATTCGGGAGCCTGTGGCGGCCTTCTTCAAGGGGACCTATGAGAACTGCGTTCGCTTTTTTACCGGAAACGCCGGAGCTGACCGAATCGCGGAGCGTTATACTCTGACGGAATTGCCCGATGGATTTGAGGCGGTCTATACCGTGGATAATGACGCGAGCTTCACTGTGGTGTACCGAAATGAGGATGGAGAGGAGATTATACTGTCACAGAGCGTAGGCGCGGATTATTGGATTGACATAGATACCCAGCACGGAACGCTTACCGAAATCGACCTGTCCGGCATCACTGTGACTCTCTATGAAGCCGATGGCTGCATGGTTGCCCTGTGGCAGCAGGATGGGTACGCATTCGATCTCACCATATACGGAGGCTTGGATCGGGAGCAAGTGCTCCGCTTGGTGAACTCCGTTCGACATCCATAACCTCACAGGCCATACGGGGCCGCTGCCGATTTGTTTGCAGCGGCCCCGTCATCTTTTTTACAAAAAGCTGTAACCTGTTTCCGCAGCCGAAGCGTTGTATCGTATAGACAAGACAAGGAAATGAGGGATTATTATGGGAAAAAGAAAGGGAGAATGGCTGTCGTTTATAGCGCTGCTTCTGGTGTTCATGCTAACAACCTTGTTCTTTTATATGGTTTATAATATGCACTATGATTCCGCATCCGATGATTTTACCGGATTTACCGTGTTCGACTATCAAAGTGAACCTGGCGCACAGGTAAGGACAAAGCTTGGAACGCTGCGGGAGGATTTGGACGACTGGGCAAGACGAAATCAAGCTGTAGTTTTCTACAAGGGCTTTTCGTCTGCCGGAATTGCCGCCTTGGACTATGCGGGATGGTTCCAAAGAACCTGGCATACGCCCTTTGATGGCCGGGAAGCCAAGACCGCCCTCATCCAAAAAGAAAACGGAAACCTGTACACTTATACGGAGGGCGATACGCTGTTTCCCGGAACGTATAACTATCACATTCTCGGGGAATTTGATGGAAACCGCTCCCCCACCTTCCAAGGTGACGCATTCTTTTATTATCCACTGGCAGACATTACCGATTTGCAAGGGCTGCTGTTCACAAACGTGGACAGCGGCGAGAGCCTTTCCGAATTAACAAGCATAGTCGAGAAAACCGGCAGGAGTATCGAATATCAGACCTACACCGACAGCAATTTAAATATCTTTGAAGTTCTGAAAAAGATGCTTATGGATGATTTCGTGTCCCGGTCTTTACTGTTTGCCTTCCTCGGGCTGGTGTTCTGCGCCGTATTCGCAATGTCCATGATGTATCGGGAAAGCAACCGCTTCATGGTCATACACCACCTGTATGGCGCGGCCTATGCATACCTATTTGTAAGGCTTCTGCTTCGCCTGATGTGCATCGCGGTATTGGGAACGGGCCTTGGATATATCCTCGGACGAACGCAACTTTACTTAATACATAGAGCAGCGTATCTGAATGTTGCCTTATTAAGCGGCGTATGCAACATCTTGTTTATATGTGCGGTTCATACAATATGTTTCCTAAGTTGGCAGCGAAAGCATCGCGGAATGGAGGGGCGTTACTGATATGGTATGGAAGCAGATACTCAAAGACCTCCGAAAGGAATGGGCATGGGCCTTCTTTTACACCGTTGTGGCGACGATGATCGCCATGGCGATTCTGTATCTTTCGGTGAGCTTTTCCTCGGTGCAGAGGCAGTCAGCGGCCATTCGTTCCTTTGTTCGCCGGAATGTGGTCATGTTTCAGATGAAAAACGTACAGATGGAGCCAAACCCGGAGGGCGCTGCGTCCGCAAACAGACAGCAGAAAAATCCCGATGCTGTTTTGGATTATTTGCAGCATAGCCTGTCTGCAGATGGAAAGGCCGGCAGCTTTGTCTTCGTAGGCAATGACGGCTATGTGGACAAAAAATATACACAGATACTGATCCTTTTCGGGCAGTACAGCACTCTGGCAGGGCTGCACTATGATGGGGACATGGCGCTCTTTGTTCCCGAAGCTCACCGTGAAGATGCAGGCGGCAGTGTTACGATATCGGGCAGGGAAATAGAGACTGTTGCCAATGCAGGAGTGCAATTTGATCTGTTCCATCCGCTGCATTACATAGAGCCGGACAATCCCCTGCTGTCCGACACCCTGATCCTTTGCACCAGGGACTTTCAAGCGGTCAATAAGATGTTTCCGTGGTGGGGGTTGCGCGGTGAGGTCTTTGGACGAATGGTTCTCGTAGATCCGTCCGATGCAGAAATTGAACAGCTCCAAAAATTGTTCTACGAGCAGAAAGGAATACTGTATACGGGAATCTCCACAGAGGATTTTACGCAGATAACCACCTCTGCTTCGATCCGCGCCCACAGACTGTATATTCTGTTTTATCTTTTGTCTGGCGCTCTGCTGGTCACTCTTCTGATCTGCAATATCATTCGCATCATTGAAACCCATGTGGCAGAGTACACGGTGCACCACCTTTACGGTGCTCCGATCCGTACCATTCGGAGGCGGGTGGGCGGCTTCGTGCTGGTGCTGCATATCCTTCCAATCATCGGGATCGTATTTGTCATGTTCCGAAACGAAATGGCACTGTGGTATGTTTTGCCGCTGTGCATGGCATTTGTTACCGGCTTGTGCCGGTTTGCGGCCGTGTACGCCGGAAAACGAATCGGGACAATGAATAGCTTGCAGAATCTAAGGAGGGACTACTGATGGCTTTATTATCTGTTCAAAACGTCAGCAAAACATTCAAGGACCACGACTACCGGGTTCACGCCGTCAGAAATGCTTCGCTGGAGGTTCATCGGGGCGAGATGATCGCCATCATCGGTCCCTCGGGAAGTGGAAAAACCACGCTTCTGAACCTAATGGGCATAGTTGTTGCGCCCGATTCCGGCGAGGTATATGTGGACGGGCAAAAGGCAAGCGATATGAGTGACGCCGTGCGATGCAGGATACGCAACCAATACTTCGGATACATCGTGCAGGACTTCGCCCTGATCGAGGAGGATACCTCCATGCAGAATATTCTTGTTCCAACGCTTTACAGCAAGCATAAAAAGAGTCCAAAGGAGTATCGGGAGATTATCAACGGCATGGCGGAGAAATTGCAGATTGCGGATAAGCTGAAAAGCACCGTAAAGCATCTGTCGGGCGGCGAACGGCAGCGGGTCGCCATCATTCGCAGCATGGTCAATGACCAGAAAATCATACTGGCGGATGAGCCGACCGGGTCGCTGGACAAGGACAATTCTGCCATCGTGATCCATTGCCTGCGGGAGCTGGCTCACGAGCTGCAAAGAGCTGTGGTGATTGTGACACATGATCCGGATGTTGCACGGCAGTGCGACAGGACGTTTCTTCTGGCCGACGGCAGCCTGACCCCGTGTGCATTGTAGCTTGCGAAGCTTTGGCAAGCAAGGTCTTTTGGAGCCAAAAGACACCAGGCGGAGACTCTGACGAGTCCCCGCCTTTTGCTGTGCGCCCGGTGAGCGCACGTTCTGTAGGGTGAAAGTCCCGAAGTCGCCCGGTAGCGGGAAGATTTAGCCAAAGGCAAGGGTGTCCGTCGTGAGGCGGAATCTGAAGAAAGCCGGATTTTAGGGGTTGAAAGGTCCCCTGATGGGCAAAACTCTGGCCTGACGAACAGAAATCGCATACAAGGCCGTAAATGAGGGTGAGTTTGCAGCACAAAACAAAGCCCAGTAGCTACACGGAATCGACTTCAAGAAAAAGACGATCACCATTCGTCATACGGTCACGCAGGTGACCATTGATGGCAAGAGCAAGATCATCCAGAAGGATCGCACAAAGACGAAGTCCAGCTACCGCAGCCTGCCCCTTGTCCCGCCGTTTGAGGAACTGCTGCATCGCCTGAAAGCAAAGCAGGAGCAAAACCGCAAGTTGTGCGGACGGGCGTACTGCACCAAGTACACCGACTATATCTATGTCAATGAGATCGGGGAACTGGTCAAGCCGGGCTATCTCACACAGCGCTTTCCCTATATTCTGGAGAAAAACGGACTGCGGAAGATACGCTATCACGATCTCCAACATAGCTGTGCGAGCCCTTTGTATGCCAATGGCGTCAGCCTGAAAGAAATTCAGGAGTGGTTGGGACACAGCGACATTTCGACCACCTCAAACATTTACACGCACCTGAATTTCACCTCGAAGGTTGCGTCAGCCAATGCGATTTTGGGCGTATATCCCTCCGCTTAATGCGTGATGTCCCTCCAATGTCCCTCCGAAAATCAGCCCGAAAACGGCAAATTTGCTGATGAGCGAGGGACATACATAAGAATATAGAGCATAAAGAAAAGCCCGCAAACCCAGCTATATCAAGGGTTTGCGAGCCATTCGGTGTGGTGCCGGTGGCGGGGGTCGAACCCGCACGGGTTATTAGCCCAACGGATTTTGAGTTATTTGCTCCACACGGAACACAGACAAACTCAGCCCCCTGTGGAGGTCGTTGACGGACACCCAAAAGCCCTGCAAATACTACTATTTTGAAGCTGATATGCAGAAAAGCTCCGTTTCGTCTGCCATTTCCGCTCTTTTCGATTTGGACGGAAATTTTGGATTTTGGAGGGACATCGGAGGGATGTACCCTCAAAACGGAGCACAACAGAACACGCAATAGATTTATCAATTGCAAACATATTATAGCGTATTTCTCTGCCATTGACAACACACTTTCCGAAAAAGAGGTATCGCTATGAGAACGCGCGCACACTATGAAAAACTTTTTGCTGCCTATCCTGATGTTGTCACTCTGCCCGAATTTCAAGCCATGCTGGGCGGCATCGGTGACAGCACAGCCCGAAGAATCATGCGGGCAAATAAGGTCAAACACTTTTATATCAGATGTACATACCTTATACCCAAAGCCTGCGTGATCGATTATGTGCTGAGCGAGGATTATGCGGAATATAGTAAGACACTCAAAGCAAGGGTTTGATCTTTAAGCCATTTGCAGAAATGCAGATGGCTTTTTCCATACCCGTACATAGCCGCTTGCTTCGCCGCAGGCGGCTAAATTTATGCAAAGGAGGAAACCCATATAGCGAATTGCAAAGTGATCGCGGTGACGAACCAAAAGGGCGGCGTGGGCAAAACCACGACTACAGCCAACCTCGGCATCGGGCTTGCCCAGCAGAACAAGCGGGTGCTGCTCATTGACGCAGACGCACAAGGCTCTTTGACACTCTCCCTCGGCTACCCGAAGCCGGACGAACTTCCCGTCACACTGGCGGACATCATGCAGAATGTGATCGACGATACCCCTATTCCGGACGGCTGCGGTATTCTGCATCACGGTGAGGGCGTTGACCTGCTCCCGGCGA
>OGCQ01001950.1_pt1 | contig 22875 bp, 14 predicted proteins | sample 1570161 | NCBI WGS metagenome assembly OGCQ01 (sample SAMEA4384402, study PRJEB24528) | human gut metagenome
GAACTCTATCAGACAAGACACCGTATTATATAATCCCGGTATCATAGGCAGTGGCATCCTGGGCACCAATTTATCACAGAAATCAAATACAGCCATTCTTGATTACAGTGATATACTGGTCCGCCTCTACCAATACGCAAAATACAAGGATCATGACGGCAGCTTATACAGAGACATTATCGGCAATCCACCGGAAACTTGAGCCGAAAACAAGGAGTAGCCAAAATAGGAAATACATCAATCTTCCCACTAGATATGTATTCCATATCGGTGCTTCACTTCCGCCATCACAAACGTACTTTCCAGCGAACCCAAACTATCGATGGTTCCCAACACATTCAGAATGAACTCCTGATAATATTTCATATTAGGAGCATGGATCTTCAGCAAGTAATCGTAGCTGCCCGATATATTATAGCATTCGGTCACTTCGGGAATATCCTGTATGATTCGGGTAAACTCAGCCGCAATGTCCCTGTTCAGCCGCCTTAGCTTGACACTGCAAAAGACCACAAAACCCTGATTCAGCTTTTCGGCATCCAGCACAGCGATATACTTCTTTATATATCCCCCACTCTCCAAACGTTTAAGACGTTCGAAAACAGGAGTCGATGAAAGACTGACCCGCGCAGCCAACTCTTTGGTCGTCAACCGCGCATTCTCTTGCAAAGTACGGAGTATCTGCAAATCCACTTTATCTAATTTCTCAAAAGTATCCATAAGAAAAATATTCTTCTAACAGGTGATTTTTAAGAATAAAGCAGTTGCTTTATTCTATATAACGATACAAAAATAGCATTATTTTCTATATTTCTACTATATATTGTTCGATATATCTATACCCCATAACTTTGCAAGAAAATAAAGAGAGAATATTAAACTTAAAAAGCATACGATTATGGAAAGAAAGAATTTACACTTTGAGACATTACAGGTTCATGTAGGACAGGGACAAGCAGATCCGGCAACAGACGCACGCGCAGTACCTATTTATCAGACCACTTCTTATGTATTCCACAATTCTGCTCATGCAGCCGCACGTTTCGGCTTGCAGGATCCGGGCAATATCTACGGCCGCCTGACCAACTCCACCCAAGGAGTTTTTGAAGAACGTGTAGCCGTCCTCGAAGGAGGCGTAGCAGGTCTGGCAGTTGCCTCCGGTGCCGCCGCTATTACTTATGCTTTCGAAAACATAACTCGGGCAGGCGACCACATCGTAGCTGCCAAAACGATTTACGGAGGAAGCTATAACTTACTGGCGCATACTTTGCCCAATTATGGCGTTACCACCACTTTCGTCGATCCGAGCGACCTCTCCAACTTTGAGAAAGCGATTCAGGAGAACACCAAAGCCGTATTTATCGAAACACTCGGAAATCCAAATTCCAATATTATCGACATAGAAGCGGTATCTGAAATTGCTCACCGTCACAAAATTCCATTGATTATAGACAATACGTTCGGCACTCCCTACTTAATCCGCCCCATCGAACACGGAGCAGACATTGTAGTGCACTCCGCAACCAAATTCATTGGTGGTCATGGCAGTTCCTTGGGAGGAGTAATCGTTGACTCCGGTAAATTCGACTGGGTAGCTTCGGGTAAATTCCCACAGTTGACAGAGCCCGATCCGAGTTACCACGGAGTACGCTTTGTAGACGCTGCCGGTCCGGCTGCTTACGTCACCCGCATTCGTGCCACTTTGCTACGGGATACGGGAGCAACGATCAGTCCGTTCAATGCCTTCATCCTGCTGCAAGGGCTGGAAACGCTTTCTTTGCGTGTAGAACGTCATGTAGAAAACGCGCTAAAAGTGGTGAACTTCCTGAATAATCATCCGAAGGTGAAGAAAGTCAATCACCCGTCACTCTCCGATCATCCGGATCATGCACTCTATCAACGCTATTTCCCGAATGGTGCAGGCTCCATCTTCACGTTTGAAGTAAAAGGAGGACAGGAAGAAGCGCACCGCTTCATTGACAGTCTGGAGATTTTCTCGTTGCTTGCCAATGTAGCTGACGTGAAATCACTGGTCATCCATCCGGCAAGTACCACACACTCTCAACTTAATGCGCAGGAACTTGCAGAACAGGAGATTTATCCGGGCACTGTACGTCTATCCATCGGAACGGAACATATCAATGACCTGATAGCCGATCTGGAACAGGCACTCGCCAAAATCTGACATTAGATTCTAACCTATTTGTCTGTTAAAATGTGATTGACAACAAGACGCAATGAAGATTCGGGGATTGAACTTTCCATCACTATGATACGTTATAACAATATAACATTAAAACATTGCAGTTATGGAGAAATATTTAATACACAGCAACGAACTGCATCTGATAGACGCAGGGAAAATCCACCAGGCAGTAGAGAAAATGGTGGAGTCACTCGATCTTGCCGCAGGATCAACCAGTAATTTTGATCTCTATCAGGTCGTAGAAAGCTACTTTAAGGACCTTGAAAAAAGAAGGAAAATCAACCATGTACTGGGGATCAAAGAAGACCGATATGAATTTGCTGAGGATTTCGGCATCAAATAAAAAGAAATTTTCCAATCACACCAGACAATTTGTTCATATAAAACGAGAGAGTCTCACCGAAGTGAAACTCTCTCGTTTTAGTATATATCTTATAGTGATCAGTTTCCCTGATGCACGGTAAGTTGCGGGAACGGGAAGTTGATTCCTTTTTCATTAAAGGTTTCATAAATAGTCTTGTTTATATCAAAATAAACTCCCCAGTAATCTGCCGTATTCACCCACACACGGGCTACCACATTCACACTGCTGGCATCCAGCGCATGAAGGGCAATAAACGGGGCGGGATCAGTCAGAATACGCTTGTCGGCCGTCAGTATATCACGGACAATCTGCTGTACCTTATTATAATCTTCTCCATAATCCACGCCAACAATCCATTCTACACGGCGCGTTGTCTGTGTATTATAGTTTGTCACCACTCCGCTGCTCATTGCACCGTTCGGTATATAAATCACTTTATTATCTCCGGTAGTCAGAATGGTGTGAAATATCTGTATTTCCTTGACCGTTCCGGAAACTCCCTGACTTTCAATCCAGTCTCCTACCTTATAAGGCTTGAAGAGCAATACGATCAGTCCGCCGGCAAAGTTCTGCAAATTACCGGACAGCGCCATACCGACAGCCACACCGGCAGAAGCCAACAGGGCTGCAAAAGAAGTTGTTTCGACTCCCAAAGCACCGACTACGGAGATAATCAACAGAATGGTCAGCAGAATATTTACCAGACTCTTCACAAAAGTCTTGATGCTTATATCCACTTTTCTTCTGTCCATCAGACGTCCGACAAACCGGTTGAGCATCGAAATCAGGAAACGTCCTACGATGAAGACAAGGGTAGCAATCAGAATACGTTCTCCGGCACGGATACCGAAATCTACCAATTGCTGGGTGATCAGAGAAAGCTTATCCAATCCGTCCGCATTGGCTATCGCTTCTTCCATTAATTTATCTGCGGCGATTTGTGTAGAATCCGCAAGCTGTGTTGCTGTCGCCTGAAATAATAGTAGCATAATTTGATAATTATATTAAAATGAATAAATAGCTGACTTGTCATATTTCAACAAACTACAAAGTTATATTGTTTTTAGCAAATCTAAAAGTTTTTTTTGCTTTCCTCCCGCAAAAGCAGTAATTTTGCCAACGATTCACTAAGTAGGGGTGCCTTAACATGACGGGCTGAGAACATACCCATAGAATCTGATCCGGGTAATGCCGGCGTAGAGAACTAATTAATAAGCAAGATGAAAAAAATGATGATGATGGCCGTCGCCTTATTGGGCGCAGGCTTCCCTGTCCATGCACAAACGAGTGCAAAGGATAGTCTGAAAGTAATCAACCTGCAAGAAGTGCAGGTAGTATCCACACGTGCTACAGCAAAAACTCCCGTAGCATTTACCAATATAGGCAAAGCCGAACTTAAAAAAGTGAACTTCGGGCAGGATATTCCCTACCTGCTGAGCATGACTCCTTCCACACTGACCACATCGGATGCGGGATCAGGCATCGGCTATACGACTCTTCGTGTACGAGGCACTGACGGCACGCGTATCAACATCACTGTAAACGGCATTCCGATGAACGATGCCGAAAGCCACAATCTGTTCTGGGTAAATATGCCCGACTTTTCTTCTTCCGTAAAGGATATGCAAGTGCAACGTGGCGCAGGAACATCGACCAACGGCGCCGGTGCCTTCGGAGCCAGTGTCAATATGCAGACCGAGGGTGCGTCCATGAAACCGTATGCTGAGTTCAACGGTTCCTATGGTTCTTTCAATACCCATAAGGAAACTGTAAAAGTGGGAACCGGACTGCTGAACAATCACTGGACATTCGATGCCCGACTTTCCAACATCGGTACGGACGGATATATTGACCGTGCCTCCGTCAATCTCAACTCTTACTATCTGCAAGGGGGATATTTCGCCGAAAATACGTCTGTCAAACTGATCGCATTCACAGGAAAAGAAAAGACGTATCATGCCTGGGGATATGCTACTAAAGCAGAAATGGAAGAACACGGAAGACGGTATAACCCTTGCGGCGAATATACCGGAGACGATAATGAAAAACATTATTATGCCGACCAGACGGATAACTATCTGCAAAAGAATTATCAACTTCTTTTCAACCATACTTTCTCCACCGCATGGAATCTGAACGTAGCCCTGCACTACACCAAAGGTGACGGCTACTATGAGGAATATAAAGAAGACAGATCTTTCGTAGAATACGGTCTGAAACCTTTTACAACAGACGGAAAAGAAATTTCGGAAAGCGATCTGGTCCGCCAGAAGAAAATGGATAATAAGTTTGGCGGAGGTGTTTTCTCCCTCAATTATACCAACCACCGACTAACGGCATCTTTGGGCGGAGGCATCAACCAATACCGGGGTAATAACTTCGGGAAAGTGACCTGGGTAAAGAACTACATCGGCGCACTATCTCCCGACCATGAATACTACCGCAACCAATCGAAGAAAACCGACGGTAACATCTATCTGAAAGCAAGCTACGACCTCACCGGAGGACTAAGTGCCTATGCCGACCTGCAATACCGGCACATCGACTACACCATCGACGGAGCAAATGACAAATACGACTGGAATAAAAATGCGTTGCGTCCGCTGGCCGTAGACAAGAAATTCGATTTTTTCAATCCGAAAGTCGGACTGAACTGGAATATCAACTCCAATCACCGTGTCTACGCTTCTTTCTCCGTAGCTCAAAAAGAGCCGACAAGAAATAATTATACGGATGGCAATCCCGACAGTTATCCGAAAGCAGAAAAGCTACTCGACTATGAAGCCGGATACACATTCGCCAATCATTGGCTGACGGCAGGCGCCAACTTCTACTACATGGATTATACCGACCAGCTTGTCCTCACCGGAGCTTTGAACGATATCGGTGAAGCCCTGACAGAAAACGTTCCGGACAGTTACCGGATGGGAATCGAACTGATGCTAGGTATCAAGCCCTGTAAATGGTTCCAATGGGATATCAATGCGACATGGAGCAAAAACCGTATCAAGAATTTCGTAGAAAACATTCCCATTTACGATGGCTGGAACTTATTGGACGTCGTAAGCGTTTCTCATAAGAGTACCCGCATCGCTTTTTCACCGGATTTCCTGCTGAACAACCGTTTTGCTTTTACCTATCAAGGATTCGAAGCTGCTCTTCAATCCCAATTTGTCGGCAAGCAATATATGACAAATGCGGAAGTGGAAGCATTGACTCTGGATAAATACTTTGTGAGCAACCTGAATCTGGCCTATACATTCAACCCCCGAAAAGTGGTGAAAGAAGTAACTTTGGGTGTGACCGTCTACAACCTCTTCAACGAAGAATACGAGAACAACGGTTGGGCATCCAGTTCTTACGACAAGGATGTGAATCACAGAATAGACTCTGCCGGATACGCTGCGCAAGCGGGCACAAACATTATGGCCCATGTCTCTTTCCGCTTTTAACAATAATCATTCAAACAGACAAGCCAGAAGCCGCCAACATGGAACGCGGCTTCTTATTTCCTCATTTTCTCTTCCATATATTTGGAAGGAAGCACCCCAAACTGTGCAACGAACTGCTTACGGAAGGAAATCATCGAATCATACCCTACCATTTCCGCCACTTCTGTCAGACTGCTATATCGCCCGCTCATGATAATAGAGGCAGCTTTACTCATCCGTACTCCATGAATCACCTCTATAATCGACAAACCAGTTTTCTGCTTAACCTTGCGATAAAGGGTCGGCTGGCTCATATTCAATTTGTCCGTCAGCACTTTTATTGTAAAATTCCGGTTTGATAAATTTTCTTCTATAATCTGAAGCATTTTAGGCATAAAAACATCCTGAACATCTTCTGAAGATTCCAGTACCTCTTCATCCAGCATAAGAGTTTTCGCATAAAGTTTTCTTAACAGATCACGTTGTTCTATCAACGCTTTCACCTTCTCTTTCAATAACTCCGGATTAAAAGGTTTCATTATATAGTCATCTACCCCTATTTGTAAACTTTTCCACCGGTCAGCATCCTCTGCTTTAGCTGTTAAAAAGATAATCGGTATATGAAAAGTCCGCTTATTTTCACGAATCTCCCGACTACATTCAAACCCATCCTTAACAGGCATCATTATATCAGATATGATTAATTTAGGTATATATTTATCAGCCATAGCCACCCCTTCTTCTCCATTTTCAGCCTCAATAACATTATAATCTTCTTTAAATAGACTGCATAAATATTCTCTCATCTCATCGTGATCCTCTATGATCAACAAATATTCCTTATTATTTTTCACTCTGTCAACGGCCTCTTCCATAGTCTCATTCTTTTCCTCTACTACTTCTTCCATCGGACGTTCTTCTGCCGGACACTCTTCCAACAAATCCCCCTTCATCGGATCAGGTACCATTTCATATTCCCCCGGCGCAAAATGAGAAAGCCCCATCGGAATGTGCAGAACGAATCGGCTGCCTTCTCCAACACGACTGGTCAACGTTACAAATCCATGATGTAACCCCATCGTATGCTTTACAATATGTAATCCAAGACCTATTGACGTGGAATATTGCGGGATACGTTTCCCTGTTACAAACGAATCAAACACGTGCTGTTGCAAATCATCAGGTATCCCAACCCCATTATCAGACACTGTAACAAGGCAATAAGGCCTTCCGTCAATTTCCGCCTCTGACACAGTCAGTTCAATACGTCCATTCTGAGAAGTATATTTAAAGGCATTCGATAGCAAATTTTGAACAGCTGATTCTATTTTCGCCACATCCACCCATAAATATAAAGGCACTGTATCTACCCGAACCAAAAATTCCCGCTTCTTGACCATAGCCATTTGCAGAAAAGGATTAGCCACCCGGCTAACAATCTCCTTTATATCTGATTCTGACAAATGAAGTTTTATCATGCCTCCCTCTATCTTCTGCACATATAGCAGGCGATCAACCAGTGTCTGTAGAGAAAGACAATTCTTGTGCAATCTGTTAAATGAATCAAACCAATTATCCGATGGGGTAATGGACTTCATTATATCATGTATAGGAGCAAGTATCAAAGTCAAAGGAGTTCTTAACTCATGAGCAGCGTTCATAAAAAAGTTCTCACGTTCTTCCCGTATATGCCGTTCTGCGTTTCTCTCCAAATTAGCAATCGTCAGTTCATGTTTCAATTGAATCATTTTTTTGAAACGACGCTGCCGACGCAACAAACTATAGAAAATATAACCAACCAAAAATAAAACCGAGAAAATCAAAAGCAAACGAAACCAGACGGTCTGACTCCAATGTGGCAGGATTGTTATCGGCAATGCAGTAACGTCTCCTTCCGTATTATTAGGGAACAATGTTTTGACTTCAAAAATATAATAACCGGCAGACAAGTTGGTAAACGAAACCTTACCCGCTTCAGAAACAATCCAATCTTTCTGATATGGATATAACCGATAACTATATTTTTGCAAATCCTTCGAAAAAGCCAGATTATTGAAAAGGAGAGAGAAATCACGGTTTGCATTGACCAGTTCCAAATGGTCAATTGATGCAATGTTTGAGTCCAAAACAACTTGCCCTTTTATCTTCTCACCTATATTAATTGGCTTATTATCGACTTCCAATCCGGTTAAAAGAGTTTTGCTGGCAATGGTGGCAGAAATTAGTATCTCCGGTTCAAAATAGGTAAGACTCTTGTTGTTTCCCCAAAATAAAGTATTCTTAAACAACATTGCAGATTTATTGCTACTGGAAATATAATAATTGTAGAAGACATGCTGCTGTCGACTATATCTTGAAATTCCAGATATACTCCCCAACCAAATGCGCTCTTTTTCATCTTCAACAATACAATTTATACAATCATTACAAAGTCCATCTTTTACAGTATAAAAAGATACTATCCGATCTTCACTAACAGGAATGATTCCTAATCCATTTTTATAGCCTATATATACGGTCCCGTCAGTACCAGCCAATAAAGCAGTAACTACACGAGATTCTATATTTTCTTTTTCTTCATATCCGTAAACCATCTTTAATGGACGAGCATTGGCTTGGGATAATCGTACAATACCTTTTGCTGTCCCTATCCAGATATTCCGCTGTTTATCTTCACAAATAGCAGTGACCCATGGCTCTGCATCTTCTTTCAAGGCTTCACGCAATGAGAATAATTCAAAATTACCTGTCTGCCGATCAAATAAGTACAATCCGGCAGAAGTACATACCCAAAACCGATAACGGGAGTCAATCATTAAGGCCACTATATAGGAGTTTACCTTTTTCCCTGAAAGATGAAGAGGATATATTTGGTAAGAGTTGGAATTCCAATCATAACAAATCAAATTCCCAAAAGAATTTCCGAACCATAAATTAGAAGATGAATCTTTGATCGCACAAAACACCGGAGCTCCCTTCTGAATGCCTATTGATGAAAAGTTCAGAGGCCGCGATTGAGTGTAAGGCTGGTCACTACGCATAATTCCTTCATGATAGGTACCTAACCAAATTCGACCATCATCATCAACTACCTGAGCAGAGATTTCATTATGTTTTTTACTGTGATATTGCTTATAAAAGTGTTGTCTGAAATCAAAATAAATGATTCCTCCTCCTCTGGTTCCAATCCAAAGTATCCCTTCTTTATCATAATAGGTGGAAATCATTCTGGTCTCTACATTTCGATACTGCAAAAAGGAGGTATTCGTATAAGGCGTTGCCAACATCCTGGAAGAGGTGCTTTCTTCAGGCACTAACAAAGTATATCCATTCCAAGTTACTACGATGTAAGAATCGTCATCCAATGCAACCACTCCATACGCATCCGAATGTGATAAAGAAGATAAGTTAATATCCTCACTGTACTGATAATAATCAAATTTTCCTGTAGGGATATGTAAACGAGCTACCCCACTTTTTACAGAAGAAATCCAGAGATATTCCCCCTTACACATAATACTAGTGGCATTGGCACCAGGATCAATGGAATATTTAAATTTCCGGACTACTTTACCTGCAATCTTATCAAAAAACAACAAATTTCCCTTATCAGTAACCAAATACAAGAAAAAACCATCTTGCGAAGCACATAATTTTAAAAACGATTCTCCCACATCTAAAAAATCAGAATAAACAGCTTCAACAGTCATCCCTATTTGCAAATCACCCTCAACTAATTTATAATGTCGCTTCAAACATTGCAATTGTCTGTCTTTCAATACCCAAAAAAGAGAATCACCTGTAACTTCCATAGCGGATACAGAAATAGCATTTTTTCCATCCTGAAAAGATGGGAGAACAAATTTCTCTTTTCGTTGATCAAAACAATATAACCTCTCATTAGCTATTATCCACAATTTATCATCAGAAGTCTCTTTTATGTCGGAAACCGACATCCTTACATTGTCTAATCTAAAATTGCGAATCTGTTTCCCATCATACCGACTTAACCCATTACTGGAACCAAACCACATAAAACGATTCCGATCCTGAAAAATACAAGTAATAATGTTATCGACCAAACCATTACTCATATTTAATTGATGCAGCTCGTCATAAGGCAAAACAGCATGAAGAGAAGCTGTAAAGACTAAAGAATTTATAATAACAATCAGGGAAAAGATAGTATATCGAAAGATTCGCTTCATTGTATATTGTATTAGTTTAAGTGTTACAAAAATAACCAATAATATAAAATACAAGAAACACAAATGATAAAAAAAGCAATTTTGAATGAAAAGATATACATGGATGAATAAAAGCATATGCTCCTGATTCCTTGAAATACCCTAAGTTTGTATCCTGAAAACCGAACGAAAAGTGTGTAGCACAATTATATATAATCATTTATACCTTTAAATCTATAATATTTAAAACGATTAATCACATGAGAGAAAAAGACAAAAGCCCTTAAGTCAAAATGAGACTAATCTGAATTTATCAAACTTCATTTTAGATAGAAAATCTAAAATAACCTTTTTTCAAACTAATAAAACCTTATAGAAAAACATGCGCAAATCTTTTAATCTAATCTGGATGGTTTTCGGTTTCCTGCTACTTATAGTAGGGTGCAATGAAGACAAGAAAAGCACAGCTTTCGATCCTAATCAACCAGTCAAGTTTACAGAATTTATGCCCGATTCCGGTGGCATACGAACCAAATTTGTTGTTAAAGGCTCCAATTTCGGAGAAGACAAGAGTCAAGTAAAAGTTTACTTCAAAGATGAGCTAGGTAATGAACGAGAGGCATTGGTTTTAGGCGTTAAACCCGATATTGTTTATGCCCAAGTCCCCAAGCAAGCCGGTGGAAACAGTCATATACGAATGGAAGTTGCCGGAAAAGAAGCCGAATTCAGCAATGCTGAAAAAACATTCAAATACATTGTAGCTTCTTCCGTATCTACAGTAGTAGGAAAAGCAAAAGAAGGTGGTAACAAAGATGGTACGCTTGGCGAAACGACGTTTGAGGGCCCGTGGTATGTAGCCGTAGACAATGATGACAATGTATTCACATTCGATTCTAATGGAAGAACTCGTTTATCATCCATTGAACAAAACAAGACCATCACTCTGCTTACCGGAATGGCAATAGGTCAACCAATATTCCTTGATAAGGAAAGGCAATACTTATTTGGCGCATGTGACAACTCCAATATGGGGTGCTTTCTATTCGATGCTAATATAAGTTGGGTAGCCGATAAAATGGGGCAACTTATAGCCAACGGAGCATTCATGCATAGTGTTGTTCTCGACCCTGTAGATTCTACTTTTGTGATATATCGCCAAAATACAGGGCAATTATGGACACAACCTTTTGATAAAAACAAAAGAACATTAAGTCCTAAAAAGGCAAGACAAATCGGTACACTCCATAGTGGAGGCTCTAACGGTTTGTGTGCTTACAATCCAGTTGACAAGTACGTTTACTGTGTAATACATAGCAAAAGTTCAGTTTTCCGCTTTAAGCTCACACGCGATGCGGAAGGTTGGCCGGCTCTAGACGGAGACATTGAAGAATATATCCCCGGTGCAGGTGCAGGTTTTCGAGACGGAGACGTACAAGAAGCACTATTCAATGAACCGCGTGGAATTGCTATTGATAAAGAAGGCAACTTATATATAGCAGATGTGAATAACCACCGGATTCGCAAAGTTGACACCAAGTTAAATATCGTGACTACAATAGCAGGCGAAGCTAAAGGATATAAAGATGGAGATCCTTTGGAGGCTCAATTCAATCAACCTTGGGGAGTCTATTTGGACAAAAACGAATTTCTTTATATTGCAGACAGAGGCAATCACTGCATCAGAAAACTTGCTATTGAATAATTAAAAGGAATAGAAATGAAAACATTATATTTTAAATTAACCCTGTGTTTCTTTCTGCTATTGGCAGGAAACGCAACACAAGGGATATGGGCTCAACAAGAATTGATTCAGATTTCCGGAATCGTGCTAGACGAACATGGTGATCCGCTCCCGGGTGCAAACATATCTGTAAAAGGGAAAGAAAAAACCGGAACTATAACAGATATGGATGGTAACTTCAGTATGAAAGGGTTAGCTCCAAAGACAACGCTGATTGTTTCATTTATGGGATATAAGAGCAAAGAAATAGTGGTTGCTCAAACCGATAAAAAAATGCGTATATCTCTGACGCCCGACTCAGAATCATTGGACGAAGTAGTTGTTGTAGGTATGGGAACACAACGTAAAGTCAGCGTGGTAGGTGCTGTCACCAGTGTCAATCCGGCTGCCATCAGTGCTCCGTCAACTTCCGTGGCCAATATGTTGGGGGGAGTAGTCCCCGGTATTATAGCTGTTGACCGAAGCGGCGAACCGGGACAGGACGTTTCCGAGTTCTGGATCCGCGGTATCAGCACATTTGGTGCCAACCAGTCGGCGCTGGTTTTGATAGATGGTATTGAAGGGAACCTCAACGACCTTGACCCGTCGGATATCGAGAGTTTCTCTATCTTGAAAGATGCTTCGGCAACAGCCGTTTATGGTGTACGTGGTGCCAATGGCGTTGTTTTGGTAACGACCCGTTCCGGTCAGGAAGGTCGTACCAAAGTAACCTGGAAGAGTAGTATGAGCGTCTCATATTCTCCTCGCATGCCCGAATATCTGGGAGCATACGATTATGCCAGTTTAGCGAATGAAGCCCGTGTAGTAAGCAATATGGACCCTCTTTACAGCCCGACAGAACTGGAAATCATTAAAGCAGGACTGGACAATGACTTATATCCAAACGTTAACTGGCAAAAAGAAATACTGAAAGATGCAACTATCAATCACCAGCATTATCTAAATGTATCCGGTGGTGGAAAAGTTGCCAGATATTTTGTCAGTGTCGGAGGTACATTCAAAGATGCTATCTTCAAGCAAGACAAAGTGAACAAATATAACACAAATGTCAAATGGGCCAAATATAACTTCCGCGCAAAGGTAGACATGAACCTGACTCCATCAACAGTCATGGGGTTGGCAATGGACGGAGCTATTGTAGAAGACAGAGCACCAGGATTCGGAACTAACAATGACGCACTCTGGGCTGCTCAAGCCTATCTAACCCCGCTTACAGTACCTCTACGTTATTCCAATGGAATGCTTCCCGCTTATGGAAAAAACGGAGAGCAAATCTCTCCGTATATATTGTTGAACCATACCGGATTCAAAAAAGGAAACCGGACCACCATGAATATCAACTTTACCTTACGCCAGAACTTTGGCAAATGGATTAAAGGACTAAACGCCAGAGCTATGTTTTCGTATCACAACAACAATACGCACGACGTAGTTCGTCAAAAAATGCCAGATCTGTACAAAGCTTTTGGCCGTTACAACGACGGTTCATTAATGACACAACGTACGGTATCGGCCAGCAACATTCAATTCGGAAAGAAGGCAGCCAGTGACCGGAGATATTACTTCGAATCACAAATTACCTATGAAAGGCTTTTCAATCAGGAACACCGCGTAACCGGTTTGATACATTATTATATGCAAAGCACCGAAACCACCGAAGCTAATGACGAAATTGCATCTATTCCCAAACGCTATCAGGCATTATCAGCCAGAGCCACTTACTCTTATAGAGATGCTTATCTGGTAGAAGGTAATGTGGGATACACCGGTTCCGAAAACTTTGAACCGGGTAAACAATTCGGTTTGTTCCCATCAATAGCCTTAGGCTGGATCCCGACTCAATACGAATTTATGCAAAATCACGCTGGATGGCTCAATTTTCTGAAGATCAGAGCTTCTTATGGTGAAGTTGGTAACGATCAGATCGGTGGTGGACGCCGGTTCCCATATCTGACTTTAATTAATTTTGGAGGTGGTAGCCGTTGGGGTACCAATGGACTGACGGAAAAACAAATCGGAGCCAACAACCTGCATTGGGAGGTAGCCAAGAAATATAATCTGGGTATTGATTTCCAATTCCTCAATGATAAAATAGGCGGAACGGTAGATATCTTCAAGGACACCCGCGATAACATCTTCCAGGAAAGAAAGATGATGCCTTCGGAAGTAGGCGTCGTGACCAACCCATACACAAACGTAGGACGTATGCGCAGTAGCGGTATCGATGGCAACATCTACCTGAACCAGAAAATAGACGAACATAACTCCTTCACGGTACGCGCCAATATGACATACGCTGTCAGCAAAGTCGTACACTGGGATCAGGATGCAGTGCGCTATCCATATCAATCATATAGTGATGTAAACTATGGTGTTATGCGTGGTTTGGTTGCATTAGGCTTATTTCAAAGTAAGGATGAAATCAACCGAAGCCCGAAACAGACATACGGCGAAGTACGCCCCGGAGATATCCGGTATAAAGACGTGAATGCTGACGGAAAGATTGACGATGATGATATTGTCCCCATTGCACATTCCAATGTACCGCAAATTCAGTATGGTTTTGCACTGGAATACAGATATAAGAGATGGACTATCAGTGCTTTATTCACTGGAGCAGCCAAAGTTAACTTCTTATATGGAGGTTCCGGATTCTATCCCTTCTCAGGTGGAGAAGTCGGCAACGTTCTGTCTATTGTAAACGACCCGAAGAATCGTTGGACACCCGCATGGTATTCGGGAGACCCCTCTACGGAAAATCCGAATGCACGTTTCCCGCGTCTGACTTACGGAACAAACCAAAACAATAACCGTGCTTCCACTTTCTGGTTGGCGGATGGTTCTTACCTGCGTTGGAAGTCATTAGATATCTCCTACCGCATCGGAGCCAACAAGGTATTAAGAACCGTTGGTATCAGTGATATGAATCTGCAATTTGTCGGACAAAATCTGGCAGTATGGGATTCAGTCAAACTATGGGATCCGGGACAGGCATCTAAAAACGGCGCCGTGTATCCACTACAGCGTACTTTCTCTATACAGTTAACAGCTACGTTCTAATTGAAAAACATTATGAAAAAGATATTAAAGAAAAGCCTTCATATTCTATGCACGACACTGGGAATCCTCCCGTTCATGCTGACTTCATGCAACTATCTGGCAGTTGATGATTACTTTAACGACTTGACTCCGCTTGATTCCATATTTGCCAGACAAGATTATCTGGAACGTTATGTATGGGGAACCGCGGCATTAATGCCCGCTCAAGGCAACTTGTTTTCCGGTTCCTACGGCCCTTATGAGACCGCTGTGGATGAAGTTCTTCTGTCATGGCAGAAAGCCGAATATGCCGGTACATACCTGTACGCAGACAAAATTACGCAGAACGATTCATATTACAACATGTGGGTACAATACTACAAAGGTATCCGCAAGTGTAACACCATCTTTACCCGCATCGACGAATGTAAAGACCTGAAAGGGCTGGACCGACGCGAAATTATGGGACTGACTCATTTCATGCGAGCTTCCTTCTACTTCTATCTGTTAGAACTCTACGGACCGACGGTCATACTTCCCGAAGTACCACTATCGGTAGATGAAAGCATTGAAAACTTGTCATTCGAACGTAACACGTACGATGAATGTGTGGAATATATCTGTAAAGACCTCGAAGAAGCTTACAACCTATTGGACCCGACTCGTCCGAGCACTCAGTTCGAACGTCCTACCAAATATGCGGCAGCCGCCCTCATGTCACGTGTTCGGCTTTACCAAGCTTCCAAATGGTATAATGGTAATCAATATTATGCCGACTGGACAACTTCTGACGGACGAAACATGATAGCTCAGCAATATGACCCGGTGAAATGGGCGAAATCAGCTGCTGCCTCCAAGAGAATTATCGATAGCGGTATTTATTCATTATACACTGTACCCAGCGATGAAAACACGTATGCATCCTCTCACGCGTCACAAGCGGAATTTCCGTTAGGAGTAGGAGGAATCGATCCTTACCATTCGTATATAGACATGTTCAATGGAGAAGCACTGGCAGTGAAAAACCCTGAACTTATTTACTCTACTCCCTTGAACAACAACATCATTTCAATCGCCTTCCCTTTGAAGCTGGGAGGTTGGAACGGCTTGGGAATTACTCAGAAACTCATTGACGCCTACTACATGAAAGATGGAGAAGATTATGTGCAACAGCCAGACTATTATGAAGCAGCGGGTACAGTACCTACTATCGCCACAGGATATGAGTTGAAACCCACTGTCGCCAAAATGTATCTGAACCGCGAACCACGTTTCTACGCATCCATCGGATTCTGCGAATGCTTCTGGCCCGCAACTTCAGTAACAGGAAACGAAGCTCCCAATGTGACTAACTTCACAGCAGGATATTACTCAAATGGCAACTGTGCAAAACAAGCAGCCAATCCCGAAGATTACAATCTGACAGGATATACGCTAAAGAAATACATCCACCCGGAGGATAACTGTACCAGCCATACAGGAGCCAGAATAAAACCGAAAACATTCCCTGTCTTCAGATATGCAGAAATACTGTTGAACTATGTAGAAGCATTGAATGAACTGAAAGGAGAACCGGAATACACAGAAGCAGCAGATAACACCACTTATCATATTTTGTATAATCCGGAAGAAATCATGTACTACTTCAATATGATTCGTTATCGTGCTGGATTGCCGGGAATCACCCTTGCCGATGCCAGCGATCAGGTAAAGATGCGTCAGTTAATTATCCGCGAACGTATGATCGAATTTGCCTGCGAAGGAAGAAGATATCATGACCTGCGTCGTTGGGGACTTGCAGAAGAAGAAGAAAACAAACCGGTACAAGGAATGGACGTTACGAAGAAGACAACTGAAAGAGACCAATTCTATACCGTTGTCAATGTAGTACATAAATATGCACTGCGCAGTTTTGACAGAAAGATGTACTTCTATCCTATTCCAAGGGCTGTATTAGATAAAAATATTAAACTGAAACAAAATCCAGGATGGGACGGATTCGGAGATTGGTAACTTTCCCCTTTCCATCATATAACTGATTATTAATCATATAAAATTGAATATATAATGAGATCAATATACAAACTAGTGATCTGTTCTTTATTAACGTTCTCCATCACTTCTTGTGAAAAAGACCTGCTTGACAAAGAACAATATCAGAAAGAAATCTACCTGATCGGTGCTTACAACCGTGTGTGGACCACAGAAGTAAGCTACAGTAACGAAGAAGTGAAAACTTATTTCACGGTCAGCAGTTCCGGTACATTAGCATTAGATCGAGATGTGAACGTAAAGATGAAGATCAACGAAGAGTTGGTAGATATTTACAATAAAAAATACTGGACCGTTCTGAATGAAGACAAATATTATAAATCATTGGATCCTGATTTATATTCTATTCCTTCTTTGGAGAATACGGTAATCAAGCACGCTGAAGGTATTTCCGCCGAAGTTCCTGTATTGATAAAGACAGCAAGCCTGAAGATTGACCAGTCATACGTCATCCCTGTCGAAATAGAAAGTACAACAGTATACCCAATAAGTGCATCCGGACGTAAAATGCTGGTTCTATTAAAATTAAAGAATGACTATTCGGGCAGTTATCAGATGAGTGGCCATACTACCTTAGAAGGAGAAACTCCGAAGACGATTCAAAAGCCTAAAACAGTCAAACCTACCGGTGTCAACACTGTCAGACTATTCTATGCTATGAACAATGAGAGTGACCAAAAGGCCGATATCCAAACGAACACAATAGAACTGACCATCTTGGACCAGATAGTGGAAGGCACTAATGATGTGAAGAAAGTTTCTATCAAAGCATGGGATGCTGAAAACGGACCGGTAATCATTGACTCAGAAGAAAGTACCTACAACACAAGCACCAAAAAGTTCAGCCTCAAATATACGATCGGTAACACGTTATATGAAGAGCAACTGACCAAAGAAAAAGAAGTTTTATAATACACGACAAATGAGGAGAAGAGGAGATTTCACAGCATTACAAAAATGCCGCTGAAATCTCCTCTTCGTTTTTTTAACGGAGGACTTGTTTTTACATGATTCCTTGTTTTCCTTCTGCTAAATTCGTAATTTTACCGCCGATTCACGCAATAGGGGTGCCCTAACATGACAGGCTGAGAACATACCCATAGAATCTGATCCGGGTAATGCCGGCGTAGAGAACGAATAAATAAGCAAATATGGAAATGAATTATCTGGAGATATTCGGTACGTTTATCGGTATTATCTACCTGTGGCTGGAGTATCGCGCCAGTATCTATCTGTGGCTGGCGGGCATCATCATGCCGGCCATTTATATCTTTGTTTATTACGACGCGGGGTTGTATGCCGACTTCGGCATCAACATCTACTATCTGATAGCTGCCATCTACGGATGGTTCTTCTGGATGTGGGGACACGGGGAAAAGAAAAGTCTCCCCATTATACATACCCCGTGGAAAAGTTATCTGCCACTATTCCTTGTGTTTATCGTGTCTTTCGTCGGCATCGCCCGGATACTTATCGAATACACAGACAGTAACGTTCCGTGGCTGGATAGTTTCACAACGGCGTTGAGCATTGTCGGAATGTGGATGCTGGCACGCAAATACATCGAGCAATGGTTTGCCTGGATTCTTGTCGACATCGTCTGTTGCGGACTTTATATCTATAAAGATCTCTATTTCACCTCCGCATTGTACGGACTTTACTCCATTATAGCTATCTTTGGCTACTTCAAATGGAAAAAAATAATGAACATGCAATGATAAACGAACACTATATACCCCAAGCCGTCATACTTGCCAACGGTGAATATCCTGCGCACGAACTTCCCCTGCGTCTTTTGGCAGAAGCCCAATTCGTCGTTTGTTGCGACGGGGCCGCCAATGAATATATTTCCCGCGGACATACTCCCGACGTGATTATAGGCGATGGAGACTCGCTCCTGCCGGAATATAAAAAGCGTTTTTCCTCTATTATCCTTCAAATTTCGGATCAGGAGACGAATGATCAGACCAAAGCTGTCCATTATCTGCAAAGTAAAGGGATACGGAAAATCGCCATCGTAGGTGCTACCGGCAAGCGGGAAGACCATACATTAGGAAACATCAGTCTGCTCATGGAGTATATGAAAAGTGGTATGGAAGTACGGACAGTCACTGATTACGGGACGTTTATTCCAGTGAGTGATACGCAAAGTTTTGCCTCATATCCCGGTCAGCAGGTCTCTATCATCAACTTTGGAGCTAAAGGATTAAAAGCAGAGGGATTGTTTTATCCGCTAAGCGACTTCACCAACTGGTGGCAGGGAACACTTAATGAAGCAACAGCAGATGAATTTACCATTCATTGTACAGGAGAATATTTAGTATTCCTTGCTTATTAAATCCCTGTTCCGGAAAAATATTCTTTCATCTGCCTTACTACTGATAGTTTCCTACTGTGGAACTATTATTTTTTTTGCCTAATGAAACTTTAGTTTCACGGCCTTGGAACTAGAGTTTCCAGCGCTTGAAACTTTAGTTTCTGCAGTTTGGAACTAAAGTTTCTTCAGCTTGAAACTATTGGTTTCAAGGCTTTGGAACTATAGTTTCATTGCATGGAAACTAACTAAGCTAAGGTATTCCTGACTTATCATTCCAAGAGGTCAGTATATTATTGTAGCAGGATATAATAACACAGCGTGACGGCATTGTGATAGCAAAATATGCTGTCACAATGCCGTCACGCTGTGCTGTCACCTCTTTATTAGTTTATAATCAGTGCGTTATCTGTCATTTGGTGACAGATGACAGCAATTTTGGATATTTCAATTCTCTAGTAGAGCGGCTCAAAGCAATTTATTCCTTTTCGTATTGTTATGAGCTAAATGATAATCGGTTCTATCTTCCATTCTCCTCCTTCGGGAAGGAGGAGTACCCGTAGGGGGAGGTGGTAGGTGAATACATAATCCTGTCATTTACAAAGAAATATGTATAAACATTATTTCTCCTACCACCTCGGTCTGCGACCACTCCTCCTTCCCGAAGGAGGAGAATGGAGTTACTATTGTGTACTACTGTTTAGTTCATTCCTAAACAGATTTGAATTATTTCCGCACGTCATTTATTTTTTCCGGCAAATACAATCCTTCAAGTGATCGTTGATAAATCCCGAAGCCTGTAAGTGAGCATAACAAATCGTTGTTCCAAAGAATTTGAATCCGCGCTTTTTCATGTCCTTACTCATTGCATCGGATTCGGGAGAAGATGCCGGAATCTCGCTCAATGAACAAAAGGTATTGACAATAGGCTTTCTGTCGGGAAAGAATGAGAGAGTGTAGTCATAAAAACTACCGAACTCCTTTTGTATAGCAAGAAATTGCCTAGCGTTGGTAATGGTCGATTTAATTTTCAGACGGTTTTTCACAATGCCTTCAAAGTGCATCAACCGTTCAACATCTTCATCGGTCATCTGTGCTACCCGTTCGGCATCAAAATCGCAAAAGGCTTTGCGATAACCCTCCCGTTTTCTGAGGATGGTTATCCAGCTCAACCCCGCCTGGGCACTCTCCAGCACAAGAAACTCAAACAGCGTCTTGTCGTCAGTAACCAAATTTCCCCACTCCTGATCATGATATTTCACATACAGTTCGTCGGTTCCACACCAACCACAGCGTCCGTTTACTATATCTTGCATAATTATTTCTTTTATACCTTGCTTTAAAACCCAATCAAACAGAAAGCAAATACTTCTTGAAGTCTGCAAATTCTTTCGTCATTTGCAAGCTCTTCTTCTCCCCTTTCATAAATTCCTGCAACTTGGCAGGTATTTCTACCGCTTCGCCAATGATACTTTCTACAGTTTCCAGGAATTTAGCAGGATGAGCAGTTTCAAGGAAGACTCCCGTTTCGCCTTGTTTCAGTCCTTCTTGCAAAGCGCGATAACCGCAAGCTCCATGAGGATCGAGCAGGTAATGATGTTCCTTCCAGGTTTCTTTCACTGTTTCGCGAATCTGCTCGTCGGTATATGTAGTTCCCGAAATCTCAGCAGAAATGTCAGCATGAGAACCGCCATACAAGTCAAGCACACGGGCAAAGTTGCTCGGATCACCCACGTCCATAGCGTTGGCAATGGTTGCAACGGATGGGCGGGGATTATATTTACCTGTTTGCAGGTATTGATAGAATATATCGTTGCGATTGTTGGCAGCAATAAAACGTTTGACAGGCAAGCCCATCTTTTTGCCAAACAATCCGGCTGTGATGTTTCCGAAGTTTCCGCTAGGAACACAAATCACGGCATTATCGGCTTTTCCGGCACGTTTCAGTTGTGCATAAGCATAGAAATAATAGAATGCTTGCGGCAGAAAGCGGGCTACATTGATAGAATTGGCGGAAGTCAGTGACAGATGTTCATTCAGTTCCTTATCCATGAAAGCAGCTTTTACCAGTGCCTGGCAATCATCAAACGTTCCGTCCACTTCGAGAGCGGTAATATTCTGTCCCAAAGTAGTGAACTGCTTTTCCTGTATTTCGCTGACTTTTCCTTTCGGGTAAAGTACATATACATGAATACCTTCCACACCCAGAAAACCGTTGGCAACGGCACTTCCCGTATCACCGGAAGTCGCTACCAGCACATTCACATCCTTCTGACCTTCTTTCTTGATGAAGTAGCCCAGCAGACGTGCCATAAAACGGCCGCCTACATCTTTGAAAGCCAGTGTCGGTCCGTGGAAAAGTTCCAGAGAATAGATGTTGTCCGTCACTTTCACCAACGGTACATCAAAGCTCAATGTATCGTACACTATTTGTTTCAGTGTATCGGTGGGGATGTCTTCGCCAAAGAAAGCATCGGCTACCCGATAAGCAATCTCCTGAAATGACAAAGTATCTATCGTATCGTAAAATTCTTGGGGAAGAGGCTTGATAGTCATTGGCATGAAAAGTCCTCTGTCGGCGGCAAGCCCTTTTACTACAGCCTCCTGCAAAGAAGCCATCGGCGCTTGTTTATTTGTACTATAGTATTTCATTGGATATTCTTTTGATTCATAAATTCTTTTATAAACTCATCTTCTTTCAGCACACCGTAACTGCCATCGCAAGCCGATATCTCGTCATACGTCTGCACTTCATCCGGTTCGATGCCCGGATACCAGATAAGGAACGGTATAGGATCGGAAGTATGGGTGCGAAGTTCGCAGGGAGTAGGATGGTCGGGCAATACGGCAATCGCCACAGGCTCGTCCCAGTCCTTCACTGCTTCGTAGATAGGACCTACAGCACGTTTGTCGAGGTTCTCTATCGTCAGGAGTTTCAGGTCGATATCCCCTTCGTGTCCCGCCTCATCACTGGCCTCGATATGAAGATAAACGAAATCGTCCGTCTTCAGTGCTTCCAGAGCAGCAGCTACTTTATTCTCATAATTTGTATTATACAATCCGGTAGCTCCCTCTACTGCAATGCGGCGTAAGCCGGCGTAATATCCGATTCCGTTAATCAAGTCGACAGCCGAAATAACTGCTCCTTTCTTTACTTGCGGAAAGGTTTCGGAGAAAGCAGGCATCTGCGGACGATAGCCGGGGCTCCAGGGCCAGATGCTGTTTGCAGGGTCCTTGCCTTCCGACATCCGTTTCAGATTCAACGGATGGTCCTTCAGCAGTTCCTGTGATTTAAGAATAAGATCATTGATAAGGTCCGCCGTTTCCTGTGCTTCCGGCACTAAGGGTTTCACCATTAACGGGCGGAAAGGCTTCAACGGGACATCGTGCGGAGGGGTGCAATCCAGTTCTTTATTCCCCCCCTTGATAACAAGCAGATGACGATACTGAACTCCTGTATGGAAACGTACGCGGTCATTCCCCAGCTTCTCTTGCAGATACTGGATCAGTACATCCGCTTCTTCCGTAGATATATGTCCGG
>OGCQ01001951.1_pt1 | contig 22860 bp, 19 predicted proteins | sample 1570161 | NCBI WGS metagenome assembly OGCQ01 (sample SAMEA4384402, study PRJEB24528) | human gut metagenome
TGCGAGATTGCCACGGCTCCTGCGGAGCCTCGCAATGACAAACTTGGGGGCCTTTTCCATCCGGAGGGGCGCAATGGCAGATCTGCAAGTGCCCTCTTCCCCTGCGCTGCACCGCGGACACCTCCGCTTCAGCCTGACTTTGCCGTAAAAAATCCCGCCTGCACAAGCAGGCGGGAAAATTTTTGCTCTCTTTTGTGTTCGGGAGTTTTTCTCCATCCCCCGGCTCACATGGCCGCAGCCTCGGGGCTGCGGAGCTGGAGCTGCAGGCGGTCGGCGATGAGGGCGATGAACTCGCTGTTCGTCGGCTTGCCCTTCGTGTTCGACACCGTGTAGCCGAAGAAGCGCTGCAGCGTCTCCAGGTCGCCGCGGTCCCACGCGACCTCGATGGCGTGGCGGATGGCGCGCTCGACGCGCGAGGGCGTCGTGGCGAACGTCTTGGCCACCTGCGGATAGAGCACCTTGGTGATGGCGTTGATAACATCCATGTCATTGACGGCAATCAGGATCGCCTCCCTGAGATACTGATAGCCCTTGATGTGCGCAGGGACGCCGATCTCGTGAATGATCGAGGTGACCATGGACTCGATGTTGGCGTTGCGCTTTGCTGCGATGGCGGGTTTGCGCGAAACGGCGCTCTCGCAGATCTCGTCGAGACGCTCCACGACGGCACGGCAGCTGCATGGTTTCAGCATGATATATTGCACGCCGAGCGTCATAAACATTGAAGACACATATTCCGTTACGAACTCCACCAAAACCAGAAGTTTTGGCTTTGGATCCAGCCCGGCCGCTGCCTTCAGCACGGACAGGCCGTCCGCCTGCGGCAGCATGAGGTCGACGACCAGCAGATCCGGTTTCAGCTCTTTCAGCAGGCTGATGGCGCGAACGCCGTCACAAGCCGAGCCGACCACGGAATACCGATTCGTCTGCTTCAGGGCAACGCCGAGCTTCCCACAAAACTCTTCGCTGCCGTTTGCCAGCAGGACCCGATACATTTTTTCCATGTAACAACTCTCCTCCTCGTAGATTCTCTCATTTCCGCATGGATGTACAAGCGGTGCTTCTAATTTAACATATTCGGCCCGCTTTTGCAATGACTTTCCCTGAAAATGTCTGCTTTTTCGTCGACGTTCTTCGACAAACATGCGGAAACGGCAGAAAATATGATACTCTAAGAGGAAAAAGGTGAAAAAATATTCTTATTCACGGAATTACCGTGAGACGTCCCGTTATTCCGCGTGATCGGTCGAATTTTCATTGCGCTGGCTGAGCCAGATCAGCAGCACGGCAATGTCCGCGGGCGAAACGCCGGAGATGCGCCCGGCCTGCCCGATGGAGCGCGGGCGGATGTCGGCCAGCTTCTGCCGCGCCTCGAGGCGCAGCCCGGCGATGGAGGCATAGTCCGCATCCTCCGGCAGCAGGCGGGCTTCCTCGCGGCGGAACGCCTCGATCTGCTGCTCCTGCCGCTGGAGATACCCCGCATATTTCACCCGGATCTCGACCTGACGCGTCACGGCCGCCGGAAGCTCCGGCCGCTCCGGGTCGAAGGGAGCAAGCTCTGCATAGTGCAGCTCCGGGCGGCGCAGCAGGTCCGCCAGCCGCGCGGAGCTGACGACCTCCGCCGAGCCGCGCGCCTGCAGAAACCCGTTCAGCGCCGGACCGGCGGGCACGCCGGTGTGCTCCAGCCTGCGCTGCTCGCGCCGGACGGCCTCGTATTTCTCCGCGACGGCCTGTGCCTGCGCGGCGGGGATGAGGCCGATGCGGAAGCCGATGGGCGTAAGCCGCTCGTCGGCGTTGTCCTGCCGGTGAAGCAGCCGGTATTCGCTGCGCGAGGTCATGATGCGGTACGGCTCCTCCGTGCCCTTCGTGACGAGGTCGTCGATGAGGGTGCCGATGTAGCCGTCCGAGCGTTTGAGCACCAGCGGCTCGCGCCCGAGCAGCTTCAGCGCGGCGTTCACGCCCGCCACAAAGCCCTGCACGGCCGCCTCCTCATAGCCGGACGTGCCGTTGAACTGGCCCGCGCCGTAGAGGCCGGGCAGCTTTTTGCACTCGAGCGTCGCGGAAAGCTCCGTCGGGTCGATGCAGTCATATTCGATGGCGTAGGCCGGGCGCAGCATTTCGGCGTGCTCCAGCCCTGCGATGGTGTGCAGCATGGCAAGCTGCACCTCCTCCGGCAGGCTCGTGGATAGGCCCTGCAGGTACAGCTCGTCCGTCCCGAGGCCGCACGGCTCGAGGAAGAGCTGGTGGCGCGGCTTGTCGGCAAAGCGGACGATCTTCGTTTCGATGCTCGGGCAGTAGCGCGGGCCGACGCCGGTGATGGAGCCGTCGAACAGCGGGCTGCGGTGCAGATTTTCGCGGATGACGGCGTGCGTGCGCTCGTTCGTCCACGTCAGCCAGCACACGGCCTGATTTTTCGGCGGCTCGCGGGTGGAAAACGAGAACGGCTCCGGGTCGTCGTCGCCGCGCTGGACCTCCATTTTCGAGAAATCGACGCTGCGCGCGTTGATGCGCGGGGGCGTTCCGGTCTTGAACCGGCGCATGCGCAGGCCGAGAGCGCGCAGGCACTGGCTCAGCTCCGGCGCGGGGCGCAGGCCGTCCGGCCCGGAGTGCAGGACGCATTGCCCGGTGATGACGGTGCTGTCGAGGTACGTCCCGGCAGCGACGATGACGGCGCGCACGCGGTATTCCGCGCCGAGTTGTGTCACAACGCCGCTGACGTGCCCGTCCTCCGTCCGGATCTCCGTGACGGCAGCCTGCTTGAGATAGAGGTTCGGCTCACGCTCGAGCAGGCGCTTCATGTGCTCCTGATAGCGGCGGCGGTCTGCCTGCGCGCGCAGGGAGTGCACGGCCGGGCCCTTGCCGCGGTTGAGCATGCGGTACTGGATGCAGCAGGCGTCCGCCGCGCGGCCCATCTCGCCGCCGAGGGCGTCGAGCTCGCGGACGAGATGGCCCTTGCCCGTGCCGCCGATGGCCGGGTTGCAGGGCATGTTGCCCACGGCGTCCAGATTGATCGTGAACACGACGGCCTGCAGCCCCAGCCGCGCGGCTGCGAGGCCGGCTTCGATCCCGGCATGGCCCGCGCCGATGACGGCAATGTCATAATTTCCTGCAAAATAGCTCATTTACGCTCATCTTTCTTTCAAATCACAGCGGTGACTGCTTGATCTTTGCATAGCGGCGGGGATAGGCCGGGGGCGTCGGGCGCTCCTTGCGGATGACGATGACGCAGCGCGGCGCGCCGTCGATGTCGTAGGTCTCCGTTTTTTCCACGCGGCCGCCCAGCCTTGCGATGCCGCGCTTTGCCTCCTCCAGCTCCTCGGCCGCAGCGGCGGCCTTCATGGCGAGGAAGTATCCGCCCGGCTTCACGAACGGCAGGCACAGCTCCGCCAGAATGTTCAGCCGTGCCACCGCGCGGGACGTCGCGATGTCATATTGCTCGCGCGCCTTCGCGGCATAGTCCTCCGCACGGGCGCAGACGCACTGCGCCGGGACGCCCATGTCCCGCAGTGTCGCCTCCAGCCACGTCACGCGCTTGCCGAGGCTGTCGAGCAGCGTCAGGTCGAGGCTCGGCTCGCCGAGCTTCAGCGGCACGCCGGGGAAGCCCGCCCCGCAGCCGACGTCGATGACGCGCCTGCCTGAAAACGGCACGATGCGCAGCAGCGCGAGGCAGTCGGCAAAGTGCAGCTTCGCCACGGCCTGCGGCTCCGTGATGGCCGTCAGATTCATAACGCGGTTCTGCTCGAGCAGGCGCGCGCCGAATTCACACAGCTGCTCCGCCTGCGCCGCCGTCAGCGGCACACCGAGCGCTGCGCAGGAATCCAACAGGGTTTGCAGCATATTACGATACCTCCCGGTAAACCTGAATAACAATGCCTAGGTCGCAGAACGTTGCCCGGCCGGGGACCTGCAGCACGCGCACGGCGTCATACACCATGCCAAGCGCCGCGACGGTGCAGCCGGCGCTTGCCATCGCCACGGGCCAGAACCACACGAGCGGCACGCGCGCCAGCGCGAACCACAGCGCCGCGCCTACGAGCACGGGCGGGAGCAGCCGCACGGCAAGCACGGCGGCACGGCCCAGCTCCGCATTCGAGCCGACGCACGGCCGCAGGGAAAACACGGAGCAGAACGGCCTCCTTCGGCCGAACAGGGCCAGCAGCGGCCACGGCAGCAGGCAGAGCACCCACTGCGCCGCGAGCGTGATGACAATGCTCTCCAGGACTGCGCGCGTCCACCGGCCCATGCCGCCGTCGACGAGCGGCTGCATCGCGGTAAGGCCGCGCCATTTCCACAGCAGGACAAACAGGCCGATGACCGCGAGCGCGGAGAGCACCCGCAGGACGCGCCGGTGCCCGCGCTCCATGGAGAGGGAAATTTCCTCGATCTTTTCCTTCATATTCGCTCACTTCCCGACACAGAATCGCTCAAAGATGCGATTCGTGATATCCTCGCGGACCGTCCGGCCCGTGACCTCACCGAGGGCGGCCATGGCCTCCTCCACGTCCGTGAGCACGGCGTCCGGCGTGACGCCGAGGCCGAGGCCGGTTTTCGCCCGTGCGATGGCGCGGGAGGCGCGGTCGAGCGCGCCGAACTGGCGCGGATTGGTCAGCAGGGAGCCGTCGCAGGCGTTCCCGCCGAGGAACCAGCCCTCGAGCAGGGCGGGCAGGGCGTCCAGCCCCGCGCCCGTGCGGGCCGAGACGGTCAGAACGGTGTCAAACGGCAGCTCGTCCGGCGAGACGGCGGCGGGCAGGTCTGATTTGTTGCACAGGGCCAGACTGCGCGGGGCGCATTTGGCCGCTTCGATGGCGCGGCGGTCCTCGTCCGTCAGGGGCTGCGAGGCGTCGCAGACGAACAGGGCCAGCTCCGCTTCGCGCGCGGCCTGCTCCGAGCGGGCCACGCCGAGGGCCTCGATGGCGTCCCCGGCCTCGCGGATGCCGGCCGTGTCCGTCAGGCGCAGCAGCACGCGGCCGACGCGCACCGGCTCCTCGACGGTGTCGCGCGTCGTCCCGGCGATGTCCGTGACGATGACGCGGTCATAGCCCGCCAGCCGGTTCAGCAGCGACGATTTGCCTGCGTTCGGCTTGCCGAGCAGCACGGCGCGCACGCCCTGCCGCAGGTGGCGGCCCTTTTCATAGGTCGCAAGCAGCTCCCGCAGTGCCACGCCCGCGCGGTCCAGCGCTCCGCTCAGCTCCGCCGCGCCGAAGTCCTCGATGTCCTCGTCCGGATAGTCGAGCACGGCGTGGAAATGGCTGCACAGGTCCGTCAGCCCGTCATAGACCGGCTCGATGGCGCGCTTGAGCGCCCCGCCGAGCTGCCCTGCGGCGTTCGCGGCGGCGTCTGCCGTTTCGGCGTCAATGAGGTCGACGACGGCCTCGGCCTGCGTCAGGTCGAGCTTGCCGTTCAGGAAGGCCCGGCGCGTGAATTCGCCGGGTCCCGCCTGCCGTGCTCCGGCGGCCAGCAGTGCCTCCAGCCCGGCGGCCAGCATGGCGGGCGAGCCGTGGCACTGCAGCTCAACGGTCTCCTCGCCGGTGTAGCTGTGCGGCGCGCGGCACACGACGCCGAGGCACTCGTCAATGACGCGCCCCTGCCGGTCGTGCAGCAGGCCGAGGACGAGACGGCGGTCCGGCGCGTCCGCAAACGGCTGCTTCGGGGTGAAAACGCGGCCTGTCAGCGCGGCGCAGCCGGGCCCGGACAGGCGGAGAATGCCGATGGCGCAGGGCGCGCGCCCTGTTGCGATGGCAGCAATGATGTCAGACATGATGTGATCCTTTCGGTAAGTGCGGGAAAAGGAGGGTGAAATGTGGAGAGTTGAGAGCGGAATGCGTAAGGCTCCCGAATTTGTCATTGCGAGGGCGCTTCGCGCCCGTGGCAATCTCGGGAAGGCACTTGCAGCCCGTACAGACCGCCGTCAAAACGGCACGCGCCGATTGCGTCTGTAGCGGCGCTCACTGCGCAGCCGTTGGCGGCTTTGCCGCCTTACGGATGCGGCGTGCCCTTTACGGGCGGTGAGCGCCATTGGCAGTTGCAGATTCCCGCGCACTCCGCCGACCGCACCGGCTCCCGGAATTGTCATTGCGAGGGCGCTTTGCGCCCGTGGCAATCTCGGGAAGGCAGTTACGATTTCGCCGGGAGTACCCTGTTATCCGGCTGTGTACCGCGAGATTGCCACGTCGCTTCGCTCCTCGCAATGACAATTCGGGAGCGGTTACCATTTTAACGGAGGCCTGTTTCGCTCGGCAGTGCGCAGCCGGGCCCGGCTGTCCGCTCCCCTACAGCGCGCTATCGATGTCCGCGCAAAAATTTACAAATTACAGCGCTTCCTTAAAATATGCCGCCAGATCCTGCATCCGGTTCTCGTCAAACGGCGAGGTCAGGTTCCCGTCCTGCAGCATGGCGAGGAACGTCGACTCCGGCGCGGCATACAGCAGGTCGCTGAAGGCCTTCAAACCCGCGCCGGGCGTTTCCTGCTCCAGCTGGTAAATTTGAAGGGCAGCGTCGTTCGAGACGCAGTAGCTGATGACATAATACGGCGCGGAGAAAAAGTGCTGCACGTCGATCCAGCTGCGCGCGGCCTGCTCCGCCGACGCCTCGTCAAACAGGCCGAAGTCCACGCAGCATTCCGCAAACAGCTCATTGAGCTTCCCGACCGTCAGCTCACTGTCCGGCAGGGCATAGGCCTTGCACTCAAAGGCATAGTAGCACGCCTGCGTGAGGAAGGTCTCGAGCGAGTCATAGAGCTTGTACTGCCGCAGCTCTGCCGCGCGGGCGAAGCCCAGCGACGTGCTGCCGAGCGTCAGATATTCCAGCGCCTGCGAGAAGACCTCGGAGCAGTCGATGGAGAACGTCTGGTTGCAGTTCACATAGCCGTCGACAAAGTGGCCGTATTCGTGCGCGGCCGTCAGCAGGTCCGCCAGCGTCCCCTCGGGCGAGATATAGATGTAGGGCATCTCGTAGGACTCAAGGTACGTTGTGTACGAGCCGGGCATTTTATTCGCGGAGCTCGTGATGTCATAAAGCTCGTAGGCATCAAGGAAGCCCATGGCCGTCTGCACCTCGCCGCCGAGCGTATCGGCCGCCTCATGCAGGTGCTGCATCGTCTCGTCGGCGGAAAGGGCGGAAAGCTGCATCGGCTCGGCCGCCTCCGTGTAGACGGAGGCCAGCTCTGTGCGCACGCGCTCAACATAGCGCTCGGCCTGCGCCGGGGTGTAGTCGCGGTAGTAAAGCGCATCATAGGCATAGTCGGCGTAGCTGCCATAGCCCAGCCGCCCGGCAAGCTCCCGGCGCGTCTGGATGAGCTTGATGTAGATCTCGCCCGCCTGCGCGCCGTAGGCGTCATAATACGCGCCGAGGACCTCGTAATAGAGGTCGGCCGTCACGGCGTTTTCCAGCAGCTCCGAGACGGAGCGTGTGCTGCCGTTCCACTCGATCGCCGGGTCGTTCTGCAGGGCGACATACTGCGCCTGCAGTTCGGATTCCTGCTGCAGGAGGGCGACGGTCCGGGCGTCGGAATACACGCCGTCCGAGTCGTAGGACGCAAAGAAGTCCTCGCCGAAATACTGCTCCTCGAGCGCGCTGCGCAGGCTGCTTTTGGCCATGGTCGTGTAGCAGTCCTCCATGGCCTTTTCCACGCGCGTCGTCTGGTCCGTGCACCAGGTGTACTCCGCCTCGTAGTAGCTGTCGCTCAGGTCGCGGGTGTAGCGCAGGTAGGCAAGCTCGCCCATGGTGTTGAAGAGCACATAGTCGTCATAGGCCGCGTCGAACTGATTGATGATGTCGGCCGCAGCGGCCTTGCCGCCGGTCGCGGAAGCGCCGATGGACTTGAGCGTGCTGCAGAGGCCGTCGACGTCCGGGCGGACGTATTCGATGTCCGGCTCGGCCGTGTATTTCACGCGGGGCTGATACGGCCGCTGGAACTCGCGGTACGAGATCGCGCCGTCCGAATAATCCGGGCGGGTATATTCGCCGCGCGCGGCGGAATAGAGGTCAAACAGGGGGCTGCAGCCCGTCAGCAGCAGGGCAAGGGCCAGCAGCAGAGCAAAGCAGCGCTTTTTCATGCGTTGCCTCCTTCCCGGATGCGGCGGGCAATGGCCAGCAGCTCCGGATGATTCACGGCGTTGCCCATGGCGACGGAGCCGCGCTGCGTCAGGGCCAGCGGGCTGCCGTCGAGCTGGGTGGCGATGCCGCCCGCCTCCGTGACGATCAGGCCTCCCGCGGCATAGTCCCACGGACACAGTCTGCACTCAAAAAACAGGTCCGCCCGGCCCGCGGCCACATAGCAGCAATCCAGCGCGGCCGAGCCGCCGCGGCGGAAATCGAGGCAGTTCGGCAGGAGCGCTTCGACGAAGCGGAGCGTCTCGGGGATGGTCTCGCGGTAATAGATGGCGCTGCCGAACAGCACGAGGCTGTCGTGGACGGCGTGCTGCGTGACATGCAGGCGCTGGCCGTTGAGCCACGCGCCCTTGCCGCGCTGGGCGGAGAACATCTCGTCGTAATAGGGGTTGTAGACCACGGCGTGCGTCACGACGCCGTCGACCGCCAGTGCGACGGAGATGGAGCTGTGGTGCAGGCCGCGGATAAAGTTCATCGTGCCGTCGATGGGATCGACGATGAACAGCTGGCGCTTGCCCGCGATGTCATGCGTCGCGTCCTCCTCCCCGAGGAAGCCGGCCTCCGGCAGCAGCGTCAGCAGGCGGCTGCGCAGGAATTCCTGCACCATGGGGTCATACAGCGTGACGAGGTCGACATGCGAGGATTTTTCGCGGATGCCCATGGCGGCATCCTGCGCCGAACGGACCGTCGTGCCCGCCGAGCGGACGATGTCCTTCAAACGTTCCAGAAGATGGATGTCCATAGTTTTTTCGCTCCTGATCCAGATTCTAAGGCGGCAGCGCACCCTCGGCCTTCACCGAAGGCTCTCATGGCATTGTGCGGTGCTGCCCTGATTCCAATTTATCATAATTTATCATACCATATTTCCCGGGAAAAGGGAAGAATCGGGCGGAAAAGTTCCCGCATTCCTTTCCAAATGCCGGGCCGGGCAGCCGGGAAGGGGCGGCGGCCGCATTTCCCGGAACAACAGAATTGCCGGAACGCCAAAAAACATCCCCCGCTTGTGTTGGGGAACTTCATTCTACCATACGGGAAGTCACTATGGATTTCTTTTTCTCAGGTATCCAACTTCATTTTACACCCGGTCACTATTTTCATAGTTTTGCAACCAATCATTTATATTTTTCATGATTCTTCACTGTTTTGATCAAATTATGCAGTTCCGTTATTTCGTCCCGGCTGCAGCTTATTCAAAAGACAAATACAGGCTCCTGTTCCGTGAAAGCAGAGTACCTGCGTTTTTTCCCGTTTCATTGCCGGGGGTGAGTCCGACGCAGGAATCTCCATCCGTGGCAATCTCAGGGAGGCTGTCAAGAATTCGCCGGGGACTTTCCTGTTGCTGCGGGCTGGTACTGCGAGATTGCAACAAGGGCACTTCCTCGCGCTGCGCGCTCAGGGCGCCACGCCTTGCGGCGCAATGCGCAAAACCCCCATGTGCCGGAGGATGGCACATGGGGGTTTGAAGACCTTCAGGAGGACCGGACTTCCGTTTTCTTTTGCCGGGGCGCTTCTGCGGCGCCGGCCGCGCGGCACACGCGGAAGGCTTACGGATGGATCACGACCTTGATCGAGTTCTCCTTCTTATGCTCGAAGATATCAACAGCCTTTTCATATTCCTCAAGCGGGAAGGTATGTGTGATCAGCTTTTCGCCCTGGATCGCGCCGGTCGAGAAGAAGTTCAGCACTTCCTCGGAGACGTTCGGGTTTGCCTTGGAGCCGACAATGCGGATCTCGTTGAAGTTGACCGTGTTGACCGGGATCAAGACGTCCGGATCATGGTAGGTCGCAATCAGTGCGACGCTGCCGGTCTTGCGCACGAGCTTGCAGGCCTTCATGGGAGAGTCGGCAGCGCCGGAGCACTCCATGACTTCGTCCGCGCCGACGCCGCCGGTCAGCTCCAGAACGCGCTGAACAGGATCCTCTTTTTCGAAGTCGATGCAGACGTCTGCGCCGAGCTCGCGTGCCTTTTCCAACTTCTTGCCGCGGCCGATCATGATCACGCGGCCGGAGCCGAGCGCCTTGCACTCCTGCATGGCGCAAAGGCCGATGGGGCCGGGCCCGAACACCACGCTGGTGCCGCCGGGCGTAACGCCCGCGAGCTGCACACCGTGGAAGGCAACGCCCGCGCAGTCGCACATGGAGGCAACATCGTAGCTCACGTTGTCGGGAATCCGGTGCAGTGCGCTGGTCTTATAGACATTATATTCGGCATTGGCGCCCTGCCAATAGAAGCCGTAATGACGATGGCCGAGATCCAGGCCGCCGTCGTGGCCGTCATGACCATAGTTCAGGCAAACGGTGTAATGGCCGCGCTTGCAGTTATCGCACTTGCCGCAGCCGACATGGGCCTCACCCGCGACGCGGTCGCCGATCTTGAAATCCTCAACGCCCTCGCCGAGTGCAACAATCTGACCGGCCCATTCGTGACCCATGATAAACGGGTAATAGGGGGGCCAGTTGGTGAACGCATAGCCGCCATGGATCATCTTGGGATCCGAGCCACAGATCGCGACAGACTTAATCCTGCAAAGGACCTCGCCGGGGCCGGGCTGGGGAACCGGAACACTTGCAAGCTTGAGGTGGTCATAGGCAGTCAGGGTCATTGCTTTCATCATTTTGGGGATACTCACCGGAAAAACACTCCTCTCGAAATCTGTGCTGCTCCCGCAGCGGTTGAAGCATGGAATCGTCGTATACGAATGAATGCGGTTACGGATGACGTTGAACCCATATTAACACAATATTCCACACAAGTCAATAATAATCGCAAAATAATTTTGTGTAATTTAGTGAATTAAATGGATTACAGTGTGAAATTCGGGGAAATTCGTTTCTGTTCTCAACAGAAATCCAATTTCACGATTGACTTTTTCAGCATATCACGATAAAATGAGCAGGAATACAGCTCTGCAGTGCGCGGAGCAGGAGGAGTGAAAACGATGCTGCGACATATTGTTTGCTGGAAGCTGAAGGGAACGGCGGAGGAGCAGGAGCGCGTGGTCTGCCGGTTCCGCGAGATGATGGATGACCTGCAGAAGATCCTTCCGGAAATTCTCAGCTGCTCCATCGGCGTAAACCTGCATGAGGGCGAGGAAGCATTCGATCTCTGCGTCGACGAGACCTTTGCCGATCAGCCGACGCTGGAGTACTATCTTTATTATCCGGATCATGTGGCGATACGCGATTATATGAGCGCCTCTTCCTATGATAAGATGGTGTTCGATTTCCTCTACTAATCCAACACGGCAGAAACAAAAGCGGGAGCCGGGCGTATGCATACGCCCGGCTCCTTTTTCATGATTCCTGTTTTTATTCTGCCTGCTGCTCCTCTGCAGGGGACGCAAGCGGGGCGGCAGTGTCCAACTCGTCATAGGCATAGGTACTCAGGCCGGATTTGGAAAGGAAGGTACGCCATTCTTCCGACGGGATATGATCGGTGATCAGACCGGTCAGTGCATCGAAATTACAGATGCTGACAAAGGAATTCGCACCGAATTTGGACGAATCCACGCAGAGATAGGCCCGGTCCGACTGATCGATGATCATCCGACGGATATCAGAGGTCTTTTCATTGGAATCCATTACGCCGGATTTATAGTTAATCGAACGGCAGGAGAAGAACGCCTTGTCCACATGGTACGATCTGACAAATTCCAAAGCCCGCGTTCCATAGAAGGACTGACTTTTCTTATCGAAGTTGCCGCCGACCATAATCAGGGAGATCCCGGAAAAGGAGGCCAGCGTATTGATGATCTGAATGGAATTGGTCAGGACCGTCAGACGGTAGTTGGTCAGCTTTTCGGCAATATAATTCGCCGTGGTGGAGGAATCCAGGAAGATGGAATCGCCATTCTGGATGATTCTTTCACAGACCGCGGCGATCTGCTGCTTCTGCGCCGAGTGCGTCGTGCGGCGCAGGGAAATATTAATCTCATTGGTTGTTCCGCCCTCGATATATGCTCCGCCATGAACGCGGCTCACGAAGCCCTCCTCCTCAAGTGCCAGAAGGTCACGCCGTATGGTCTCGTTCGTCACATTGAAATACTCCATTAATTCCAGAACGGTCACGCTCTTTTGTTCGCGGAGAATTGCCTTGATCTTTTCGCGGCGCTGCATTGGAAGCATAGAAATCTCTCCTTTATCGTTTGGTACCTGTGGATTTTTGTGCAGCAGGCAAACCGGTTCGTTTCTGCAAAGGGGCTTGGATATGTGGATATTCTCGCTGTTTCTGTTGCTATAGTATCAGATACTTGCAGAAAAAGCAAGCAGAAATCGAGGTCTTTTCTCACCATAAATGTCGTAAAAAATGACGAAACCTCTTCTGTGACCCCTGATTTTCGCCGGATATAGAGAGGATTTCTGCCTCAGGAATGCGGCTTTTCGTGGATATCAACAAAAATTCCGCGATATTTTTGTTTAATCCAACGAAATCCACCCTTAAATCCCTAATATTCCAATTTCCAAGTTGACAACGTTGGAAATCCATGCTATTGTTGAGAAAGTCAAAGGGAAATGTGAGTTTCCCCAAACAAATACGGATGACCCAAAGCGTTAACCCAAAGCACTGTGCAGACCCAATCAGACCCAAAAACAAAAAGGAGTATTGAAAGACCATGAAAAAGATTACTGCAATGATCCTGTTACTGGCGATGGTCCTTGCACTGGCTGCCTGCTCGGGCGGCACCAATGCAGACGACAAGAACACAGATTCCAGCGAAGACACCTATACCATCGGCGTTCTTTATCTGGACCAGGAGGTCCTGCTGAGCGAGGCCACGGCCGGCTGCCAGGCCTATGCTGCAGAGCATTCCAATGTCAAGCTGATCGAGTACAACGCAAATAAGGACGTCAGCACCCAGCTCAAGCAGTGCGAAAACCTGATCTCCCAGAACGTTGACGCAATCGCCCTGACCCCGGTCGACGGCGCAGGCTGCGACCAGATCATCAACGCCTGCAAGGATGCGGGCATCCCGCTGATCTGCTTCCATGCCAAGGTCAACGGCGCTCCCATCACCAACATTCTGTTTGACAACGTCGGCTTCGGCAAAATGCAGGTCGACTACGCCATGGAGATCTTCGAGAAGAACGGCGGCGACATGAATGGCACGATCAACGTCGGCATCGTCACCGGCAAGCTGGACAACCAGAACGCCGTGGAGCGCTGCCAGGGCTACGAGGAGCAGCTGAAGAACTACGCAAACGCAACAATCGTTGACGAGCAGGTCGGCAGCTGGAACCGCGACGACGCCATGGCCATCGCAGAGAACTGGATCACCTCCGGCCGCGATATCGACATCATCCTCTCCAACAACGACGCCATGGCTATCGGCATCTCTCTTGCCTACGCCAACGCGAACGTTGAGCGCCCGATCATCATCGGCGTCGGCGGCACCGAGGAAGGTCTGACCGCGATCCTGAACGGCGACTTCGACGGCACGGTCTTCCAACCCGCATATCAGAACGGCTATGATGCAATCGACTTCACCGTCAAGTATCTGAACGGCGAAACGCTGGAGGAGAGCTATGTGACGGAGGGCGTTCTGGTCACGCCCGAGACCGCACAGGCTACGCTGGACAATCTGAATGCAATGCTGAACAGCTGATACGGCTTCGCTGCACTACCGCGGGGAGGAAGGGAAAGTCCTCCCCGCGGAAGAAAATAAGGGAGAAATCGTATGAGTGAATATATCTTAGAGATGGATAACATCTGCAAAAGTTTTTCCGGTGTACAGGTTTTGCATCATGTTAATCTGAAGGTCAGGAAGGGAACGCTGCACGCACTGATGGGAGAAAACGGCGCCGGGAAATCGACACTGATGAAGATCCTGATCGGCGCGCATCGCGCAGACTCCGGAACGATCCGGTTCAACGGAGAAGACCTTGAGCCATCCACGCTGACGGTCCATCAGGCACTGGGAAAGGGCATCTCCATGATCTTTCAGGAGCTGTGCCTTGTGCCAGACATGAGCGTGGCTGAAAACATTTTTATCGGGCGTGAGCCGAAGATCGGCAAGACCGGAATCGTCGATCGCAAGAAGCTGATCAGGCAGACGCAGGAGCTGCTGGACAGCTTTGAGATCACCTTCCTTCGCCCCACGGATTCGCTGCGGGGCATGAGCACTGCAAAAATGCAGATGATTGAAATCTGCAAGGCGCTGTCCTATCACTCGAAGCTGATTATTATGGATGAGCCTACCTCCTCCCTGACGGAGGACGAGTGCAAGACGCTGTTCCGCATCGTGGAGCGGCTCAAGCGCGACGGCATCACCTTTATTTTCATTTCCCACAAGATGGATGAGATCTACACCGTGGCTGATGAGATGACCGTCCTGCGTGACGGCATGACGATCGACTGCAAGCCGGTCAACGAAATGCCGATGCAGGAGCTGATCTCCAAAATGGTGGGACGTGAAATATCCACGTTTTTCCCGCCGCGGGATTCCCAGTGCGGCGAAAAGCTGCTGGAGGTCCGCGGCCTGACGAAGGCCGGAAAATTCCAGGACATCAGCTTCTCAGTCCACCGGGGTGAGATTCTGGGCTTTGCCGGACTGGTCGGCGCGGGACGCACCGAGATCATGGAAGCGCTGTTTGGCTATAATCCGGCCGACAGCGGCGATATCTGGCTGAAGGGTGAGCAGGTAAAGATCACCCGCCCCAGAGATGCCATTAACCGCGGCATGGTCATGGTCACGGAGGACCGCAAGCTGACCGGCCTGTTCCTCGGTCTGAGCATCAGTCACAATATGGTGATCCCGAACCTGAAGTCCTATCTCAAAGGGATTGCCGTGAGCAATGCAAAGATCAACCGCACCTGCAAGGAGGGTGCGGATAAGTTCCAGGTTAAAATGGCCTCTCTGAATCAAGAGGTCTGCCATCTGTCCGGCGGCAATCAGCAGAAGGTGGTCCTGGCGCGCTGGATGATGCTCGATCCCGATATCATCATTCTGGATGAGCCGACACGCGGTATCGATATCGGTGCAAAAACGCAAATCTACCACCTGATGCGCGAGCTTGCCAAGCAGGGCAAGGCAATCATCATGATTTCCTCGGAGCTTCCGGAGGTCATCGGCATGAGCGACAACATCGTCGTCATGTTCGAGGGTAAGATCACCGGGACCTTATCCGGGGACGGAGCAACACAGGACGAGATCATGCGATATGCGGAGAACGTCGGATGAAAGGGGAAAGAACAGTGGAAAAGCGGCGAGAGCGGAACACCCAAAAAACGCTGCTGGATATTTACAGCAAGTATGGTATCATTCTGATTCTGATTCTGATCATGGCCTTCCTGACCATTCGGACCGGAGGAACATTCATCGGAAAAAATAATCTGCTCAACATTCTGAAGCAGATCGCCTGTATCGGCGTGCTGGCCTGCGGCCAGACGGCGGTCATCATTGCCGGCGGCATGGATCTGTCGGTCGGCTCAATCGTCAGCCTCGTTTCCGTCCTGGTGGCATCGACGGCACACCCGGGCGACTTCCCGCTGATCGTGCCGATCATGGTCGGCCTTCTGACCGGTCTGGTCTGCGGCCTGATCAACGGCCTGGCAGTCGCCAAGCTGAAGATTCCGCCGTTCATCGTTACCATGTCTACCATGACGATTTTCGCAGGCATCGCTCTTCTGATCACGAAGGGCACCCCAATCAATCACTTCAGCGATGCGTTCAACTTCATCGGCGGCGGCAAGCTGCTTGGCATCCCTGCCCCGATTTTTGTGCTGCTGCTCGTGGTCCTGCTCAGCTGGTTCCTGATGCGCAAGACGACTCTGGGCTACCACATCATTTCGGTCGGCGGCAATGAGAACGCCGCCAAGATGGCCGGCATCAACACCGTCTTTACCAAGATCGTTGCCTATTCCTTCTGCGGCCTGATGTCCGGCGTGGGCGGCATTCTGCTTACCTCCCGCGTGCAGTCCGGTCTTGCAAACCTGGGCGACGGCCTGCAGATGGAAGCCATCGCAGCTGCGGTCATCGGCGGAACGAGCCTTTCCGGTGGCAAGGGCAACGTGCTATATACCATCGTCGGCGCCTGCATCATCGGCGTGATCAACAACGGCATGGATCTGCTGCGCGTGAATATGTACTGGCAGGATATTGTCAGCGGCGTCGTGATCATGCTGGCCGTGTTCCTGGATATCCAGAAGAACAGAGGTAATCAGTAATATGATCGAGGAGCTTGTCCTCCGCCAGCATCATGTCGCCGTGTTTGTGGGTGACATGGAACGGAGTATCCGATTTTATCAGCGCTGCTTTGGCTTCCGGCTTTGCCTCACCGGCTATGTGGAAGCGGCGCATGAGCGGGTCGCCATGCTGAAGCTGAAGGACATCGTGCTTGAGCTGCTGTCCGTGGACGAATGGCCCACCGAACGTCTGCGGACGGCATGTCTGAACACAAACACCCACTTTTCTATCATGGTAAGCGACGTCGCCGAAGCGCGGCGGCGTCTGGAGCAGGATCCGGAGCTTACCTTTGAGGAGGCAGATATCCGCCGGGTCCCAAACGTCGGCCCGATGGATCTGCTTGTTGCCTTCCTGCGCGGCCCGGACGGCGAACGGATCGAGCTGCTGCAGGATCGGAACAACGCAGTCCTCTGATCTGAGAAAAGCAAGTTGATTTAAATTTCTATATTGAATGGAGAAAACAAAATGAGCATTACAATCACCCCGCTGAATTCCGGTATGTGCACGTCGAATCCCAAGACCTACCACTACCACCCTTCAACCCACAAGTACTACGCCAACGTGAGCAACGAGGATAAGGCCCTGCCCGTGTTCTGCTACCTGCTGAATACCGGCGACGAGCTGATCCTGATTGATACCGGCATGTCCGACACCGACCGTGCAAACACGTACCATCATCCCGGCTCTGTCCAGCTTCCGGACGAGGCCATGCCGCGTGCGGTGATGAAGGCGGGCTACAATCCCGATGATGTGACGAAAATCATCTTCACGCATCTGCACTGGGACCATACCTTCTATATGAAGGACTTCAAGAACGCCAAGTACTATGCTCAGCGCAAGGAATATGAGTTCGCCATGAACCCCATCCCCCTGTACTACAAGTCCTATGAGTACAAGGACCTCGGCATCGAGGCTCCGTTTATCGGCGTCAAGTTCGAGCTGATTGACGGCGAAGCCGAGATCGTTCCGGGCGTCCGCGTCTACCCGACGCCGGGTCATTCCCCCGGACATCAGGCCGTTGAGGTCGACACCAAAGACGGCACCTATCACTGCGTCGGCGATGCGATTTTCCTGCTCGACAACCTGAAGCCGGTTCCCCAGATCCACTATGACCTGACGCCGACCGCCCGCTTCGCCAACATCGTCGAGTGGTGGGAGAGCGTGCGCGAAATCAAGCGCCGCTGCCCGGATGTCAAGATGGTGCTTCCTGCCCATGAACCGACGCTGATCGAGCGCTTCAAGGAAACCCCGGTTCTGGGTCTCTAAGGTCAATACTTTGTCAAACGGCGCAGATCTCTGCGCCGTTTGGCCGGAAAGAAGGCATGAATTATGGCAGTGATTGCTGTGATCGCGACGCTGGACACCAAGGGTGCAGAGGCCGCATTCTTAAAGCAGACGATTGAGAAGATGGGCTGCTCCGTACTGCTGATCGACTCCGGTATGGGCGCCGCCCCGACCATCACGCCGGATCTTGCACGGGATGCCGTGTTTGCAGAGGCAGGCGTCAGCGACTGCCGCGCCTATCTGGCGGAGCAGGGAAAGGCCGCAACACAGGACAAGATGCGCGAAGGTCTGCAGAAAACGCTTCGCAGGCTGCATGACGAAGGGCGGATTCAGGGCATTCTGTCCGTCGGCGGCGCACAGGGCACTGCAATCTCCACGGCCGCCATGCAGGGCCTGCCGATCGGCTTTCCGAAGGTCATGGTATCTACCGTAGCCTGCGGAAGCGCGCAGTTCGACGACTATGTCGGAAACCGCGACATTGCGATGATTCCCTCCATTGCAGATATCTGCGGCCTGAATTCCATTACCATCCCGGTGTTCGCCTCCGGCTGCGGCGCTGTCGTCGGCATGGCGCAGGCGCAGGCATCCGTGCAGGTGCCGAAGGGAAAGCCGGTCGTAGCCCTGACGATGGCCGGCGTTACAACGCCCTGTGTGATGGGGGTCAAGCAGCAGCTCGACGCGGAAGGGTATGAGACAATCGTGTGCCATACCAATGTAATCGGCTCCGAGGTCGTAGACGAGCTCGCGCAGGAGGGGAAAATTCAGGCCGTGCTGGATATCACGACCCATGAATGGGGCGGCTTCCTGTTTGACGGCCTGATGAAGTGCGGCCCTGAGCGCTTTTCCCACATTTACAACAGTGAGATTCCCCTGATCTCGCTGCCCGGCTGCATCGATGTCATGCTGAAGGGGCCGTATAAGGATCTGCCCGCCGCGCTTCAGAGCCGCGCGCACTATGCCCACACACCCTTCCACACCCATCTGCGCACGACCGAGGCAGAAATGTATGCGGCAGGAAAGCTGATTGCAGAGAAGCACAACCTGTGCCGCGGGAAAAATGCGATCATCATTCCGCAGGGCGGCTACAGTATGCAAAATCGCGTGGGGCACGTCCTGTATGACGCGCAGGCCAATGCAGGATTCGAGAAGGGCGTCCGGAATACCGCAGCGGAGACGGTCGAATGTATCACGACACCGGCTCATATCAATGATCCGGCCTGTATCGATCTGATCGTGCAGGTATTAAATCGCTACATGAAAGGAACTTTTTGATGAATACCTATGAGATGCTGGAAGAGGCTGCTCACCGTGCCTATACACGCGGGATCCAGACGGGAAACGGCGGCAATCTCTCCGCAAGAGCGGACTTCGGCATGATCGTAAAATCCAGCGGCGGCTCCTTTGCCGACTGTCTGGCAGACGGCACCGGCTTCGTAGAGACGGATCTGGACGGCAGCGTTCTTTCCCCGTCCGGCAAGCCCACAAGAGAGGTCGTTCTGCACGGCCTGATGTATAAGCTCTGCCCGGAATGCGGCGGCGTAATGCATTGCCACAGCCCGTGGTCCGTGGCCTGGGCCTATTCGCACGACGTTCTTCCGATGACGACGCTCCATGTGCAGCTGAAGATCGGATATGACATTCCCGTATTCGACATTCCGAGCGCCAACGTGCGCCCGATCGACGCGCCTCTGCTCGAGGCTGCTTTCCGGGCCAATCCGAAGCTGCGTGCCTTTATTCTGCGCGGGCACGGCATTGTCGCTCTGGGCAAGGATGTTCTGGAAGCGGAGCACACCGCCGAGCTGATTGAAGAGACGGCACAGATCGCGACGCTGAAGGCCATGCAGGAGCAGCTCGTACAGCCGGTCCACGGATAATTTCCTGAACCGGAAGAATTCTGTCATTGCCGCGGCTCAAACGGGCCCGCTTCGGAATGCGTAACTTCCGAAATTTCATACTAGAATCTGATAAAAAGCTTTAAAAGCTTTTTATAGCGCCGAGAGCGCGTCAGATTCTGCATGAGACGGCGCAGCGTGCGTCAGCACGATGCGAGTGTGCGTAGCACACGGGATTTCTGATGAAATGTTTTAATCAGAAATCAGTATCAGAAATAGAATCCTCTTCTGCCGTACATAAGAATCGTGCCGGAGAGCAATCTCCGACACGACTTGCAATTATTTGTTTTTTGCCTCTACCCCAACTATTGAACATAGAGCCAAAAATCCGGGGCTGCGATTTGCAGTCCCGGAGATTTTTTGGGTTCGATCAGGCCTTACCGGCGCAGCCGAGGACGTCCTTGAGCTTATGCTCGACGAGGGCCTTGATGTTGGCGCGGGCGGGCTTGAGGTACTGGCGCGGGTCGAAGTGATCCGGATGCTCGTTGAAGTAGGCGCGGATCGTGCCGGTCATGGCCAGACGCAGGTCGGAGTCGATGTTGATCTTGCAGACGGACAGCTCGGCAGCGTGACGCAGCTGCTCCTCGGGGATACCCACGGCGTCGGGCATCTTGCCGCCGTTCTCGTTGATCATCTTCACGTAGTTCTGAGGAACGGAAGAAGAACCATGCAGAACGATGGGGAAGCCGGGCAGACGGCGGGAGACCTCTTCCAGAACGTCGAAGCGCAGGGGAGGCGGAACCAGAACACCGTCCGCATTGCGGGTGCACTGGGCAGCGGTGAACTTGTAAGCGCCGTGGCTGGTGCCGATGGCGATGGCCAGAGAATCGCAGCCGGTCTTGGTCACGAACTCTTCCACTTCCTCGGGACGGGTGTAGGAGGCGGCGTGAGCAGCGACCTTGACTTCGTCCTCGATGCCGGCCAGAGTGCCCAGCTCAGCCTCAACGACGACACCGTGGTCATGAGCGTACTCAACGACCTTGCGGGTGATCTCGATGTTCTCGGCGAAGGGCTTGGAGGAGGCGTCAATCATGACGGAGGTGAAGCCGCCGTCGATGCAGGCCTTGCAGGTCTCGAAGTCGGGGCCGTGATCCAGATGCAGAGCGATGGGGATCTCGGGGCACTCGATGACAGCAGCCTCCACCAGCTTTACCAGGTAGGTGTGGTTGGCATAGGCGCGGGCGCCCTTGGAGACCTGCAGGATAACGGGAGCCTTCTCCTCGCGGCAGGCCTCGGTGATGCCCTGAACGATTTCCATGTTGTTGACGTTGAAAGCGCCGATGGCGTAGCCGCCGTCGTAAGCCTTCTTGAACATCTCAGTTGTGGTTACAAGAGCCATTTGGAATCATCCTTTCTTAAACTGCGGGTCATGACCCGCTTTTATTCCGCTGACATTATAGCATATTTTTCGGGTTTTTCAATATAAATATTTTGATACTTCCGTCCCGGCAAAATGTTCATTTTCACCAGAAAAACGCCCCCCGGCGGTGCCGTCAGTGCCGATTTGAAAGGAAAACCGGAATCCTGAAAGTTCTCCCGGGAAAAAATCAGAATTTTGCTATTTACGTTTGGCGGAAAATAGAGTATAATCTCCTTTGAACAAAATTCAGTAAGGAGTGTATACATCCATGAAACTGTCCCCTCTCCAGGTAGCAAGATACCAGTACAGTCCCAAGCTTCCGGGTATGCTCAGAAACGGGATTTCTGATATTTGTGTGTGCAGCGGCGGCGCCACCGAGAGCGTCGCGGATCAGGAAAAGATCAAGGCGCTGTTCCCCAATACCTACGGCAAAAACGAGATCACCTTCCAGAAGGGTAAGAACACCTCCGTGCCTAAGAAACAGATCGTGGGCGTGATCCTTTCCGGTGGTCAGGCGCCCGGCGGCCACAACGTCATCTGCGGTCTGTACGACGCGCTGAAGGCCTGCGACAAGGAAAACGTCCTCTACGGCTTCAAGGGCGGCCCCAGCGGTCTGTTGGAGGACAGCTACGTAGTCTTCGACGACGAATACATCAACCAGTACCGCAACACCGGCGGATTTGACATCATCGGCTCCGGCAGAACCAAGCTGGAAACCGAGGAGCAGTTCGCCGTTGCCGAGGGCGTCTGCAAGAAGCACGGCATCACCGCCATCGTTATCATCGGCGGCGACGACTCCAACACCAACGCCGCGGTTCTCGCCGAGTATTTTGCCGCCCACAACAGCGGCATTCAGGTGATCGGCTGCCCCAAGACCATCGACGGCGACCTGAAGAACGAGGACATCGAGTGCTCCTTCGGCTTCGACACCGCCACCAAGACCTACAGCGAGATCATCGGCAACATCGAGCGTGACGCCAACTCCGCCAAGAAGTATTGGCACTTTGTCAAGGTCATGGGCCGTTCCGCTTCCCACGTGGCGCTGGAATGCGCGCTGGAGACCCAGCCCAACATCTGCCTGATCGGCGAGGAAGTGGCCGAGAAGAAGATGTCCCTTGCCCAGATCGCGGACTACATTGCCGACTCCGTGGCCACCCGGGCGGCGAAGGGCTGGAACTTCGGCGTTGCCATCATCCCCGAGGGTATCGTGGAGTTCGTTCCCGAATTCTCCGTGCTGATCGCGGAGATCAACGAACTGCTGGCTGGCGAGAAGACCGCCCAATTCAACGCCCTGCCCACTTGGGAAGAGAAGTACGCCTTCATCAAGAATGGCCTGACCAAGCAGTCCATGGACGTGTTCGCCATTCTGCCCCAGAGCATCCAGCAGCAGCTGTTTTTGGAGCGCGACCCCCACGGCAACGTGCAGGTCTCTCTCATCGAGTCCGAGAAGCTGTTCTCCGCTCTGGTCAGAGACAATCTGGCTGCCCGGAAGGCCGCCGGAACTTACAACGGCAAGTTCTCCACCCAGCATCACTTCCTGGGCTACGAAGGCCGCTGCGCATTCCCCTCCAACTTTGACGCTGACTACTGCTATTCTCTGGGCTACAACGCCTTCATGCTGATTCAGTACGGCTACACCGGCTATCTGTCCAAGGTCTCCAACCTGTCCAAGCCCGCCGAGGAGTGGGTGGCAGGCGGTATGCCCATCACCAAGATGATGAACATGGAGAGAAGAAACGGCAAGGACAAGCCCGTTATCCGCAAGGCTCTGGTGGAGCTGGACGGCAAGCCCTTCCGGTTCTTCGCCGAGCACAGAGCCGAGTGGGCGGCAGAGAACTGCTATGTCTACCCCGGCGCCATTCAGTACTTTGGACCCCGTGAGGTCTGTGATCTGACCACCAGAACCCTGGCTCTGGAAAAGGCGTAATCAAACAAAAATGTCTCCGGCCGCGTGCCGGAGACATTTTTTCGGTAGACTCATACTGAACTCCAATTAAAATCTTTAAAAAAGATTTTAATTGCCTGAAGGGCA